>JAEEGF011096660.1_pt1 | contig 15076 bp, 17 predicted proteins | sample 9134171 | NCBI WGS metagenome assembly JAEEGF01 (sample SAMN16246542, study PRJNA631951) | gut metagenome | biome: gut microbiome; feature: rumen; material: AP-attached | host: Bos | place: Iran: Karaj | collected 2018-10 | reverse complement strand
TTAGAATTCTAAACGGAATCCCTTCTGTTTCAGTTCGTTGTAACTCTCTTTATTAAAGCTGTAGAGTTTGGCTTCGCGCTTTGGCGTGGGCCATACCGTTTCCTCCAGCTGCGTCAATATGTTGAAATGCAGCATTTTCTTGGTGAAATTGCTACGGTCGAAACGCACGTCAAGTATCGCTTCGTAAAGGTTCTGGAGCTGCCTGATGGTGAATTTCTCCGGCAGCAGTTCAAAGCCAATGGGCTCGAAATGTATGCGCTCGCGAAGGCGCTTCAGTGCCATGCGCAGTATCTTCTCATGGTCAAAGGCCAGCTGCGGAACATCATCAAGCGCGAACCACTCTGCCTTTGCCGCATCATCACCAGCCTTCACATCCTGAATCCTCACAAGCGCATAATACGCCACCGTTATGACTCTCTCGCGCGGGTCGCGGTCCGGGGCGCTGAAAGTATGGAACTGCTCTATGTAAGCGCCCGTCAGCCCGGTTTCCTCCTCCAGTTCACGCAGAGCGCCGTCCTCGCACGACTCATCAATCTTGACGAAACCGCCCGGAAAAGCCCATTTGCCTTTGCACGGCTCCAGCCCTCTCTCCACGAGCAGCACCTGCAGCCTCATCCCGTCGAATCCGAATATCACGCAGTCCGTTGTCACTGCCGGATGCGGATATTTATATGTGTACATTTTTTCTTCCATACCATTGTCTTGTGTGAATTTTACACCGCAAACATAAGACATCTTTTTCACAAAAAGAAAATATTTGTGGTAATTTTTACACAAGATTTGGCTGATTCGTTAGATTTAAGTATCGATTATTTTACATTTAAGGAATTTTCATAAACTTGCATAGCAAAAAAACAAAAGAAGAATTGGAGTGCCACCGCATGGCAGAAATAAGGCAAATAGAAACAAACGAATTAGAGATATGGCAAAAAAGAACAAAGAAGAGAAACAACATACAGCAGCCGTGCGAAAGAAAAGACGCGAAAAACGCAAGTCAAAGATATACGGAGAGTTGGATGACGAATTCTTCGACAACAGCGACGACGGCGAGACCCTTGACGAAGCAATAGACAAGGCTGCAAAAAAAAGTCGGAGATGGGCAATAACCGCCTTCGTTTCACTTCTCGTCGCATGCGTCATCATCTTCGCCTGGCAGAGAATCGAGTCACGCAATTATGTGGAAGTAAACGCAAGAATAACAGACAGGTATTCGGACGCATTGTCTGCACCAATCGTGGCAAGCAAGTTCCGTCCTACTGGCGGAAGGGCGTCATTCGTCAGCAATTTCGCCATCGTGGAGTACTACTTCAACGGAACTCTGTATGAAGGCAGAGTGAAACTGAACGGCGACACGCAAAAAACAAATATAAAAATCTATTGCGACCAGAACGAGCCTTGGAAATGCCGAGGCGAGAAACTGAAATATCCGACACTGGACATATTCGTGATATGCGCATTCTTTATTTTCGGCTACATTGCAACAGGCTTCTTTTGGTGACATACATGCCATAAAAAAGCAACGAAACAGATATATAACGATAAACGACACTGACAAGAAAAAGACCAGAAAACTCAATCCGCTGATAAAAATCGGCTTAGCGCTGATTGCCATAAGCGGCATCATATTCGCTTACGAAGCCGCATTGAAATACTTACTAAAAGAAGATGGACATAAAGTAGAACAACAAAATACTGGCGACATAGACAAAATAAAATTAATGTAACCCTATATTATTCTGTTGAATTTGTTTTATTTTGAAATATTTCTCGCGAAGCGACTGGCTTCAAGTGCTATAAACATGGCAGAAATAAGACAATAGAAACAAACGAATTAGAGATATGACAAAAAAGAATAAAGAAGAGAAATCACGCACAGCGGTCATACGAAAGAAAAGGCGCGAGAAACGCAAGTCAAAGTTGTACGGAGAGCTGGACGACGAGTTCTTCGACAACAGCGACGACGACGATGATTTGGAGGAAGCGAAAGCCCAAGCCGCCGAAAATGACATGCGCTGGACGAGAATCGCATTCATCTCGCTCTTGGCTATATGCGCCATCATCTTCGCATGGCAAAGAATCGAGTCGCGCAATTATGTGGAGACCAACGCCAGAATCACCGACTGGTATTCGGGCACGCTGTCGGCGCCTCTCGTTGCCAACAAATTCGGCCCGACCGGCGGAAAGCTGTCATACGCCAGCCAATTCGCTATAGTGGAATACTACTTCGATGGCACTCTGTACGAGGGCAAAGTGAAACTGAGCAACGACACGCACAGCAAAAACATAAAAATCTACTGCGACCAGTATGAGCCATGGAAATGCCGAGGCGAGAAGCTGAAATATCCGAATCTGGACATATTCGTAATCTGCGTATTCGTCTTATTCGGTTTCATTGCCATACGGCTAATTACACTATCTAAAAAGACTACTTAGTCACCGGACGGACGCACGCGCCATAGACACGGTTGTAGTCGGCATGGCTGTCAAACGACTCACGGCTCATCTTCAGACCCATGGCGTTCACGTCCTTGTCGGGGCTTAATGTCGAGGACCAGAAGATGGCGTACTCGCCCTTGCTGCTAAGCGATGTTCCAAAAATGAATCCTGAGGCAGGCAGGAAAATTGACTTATCCTCATAGCCTTTCATCTTGCTCCTCACCAAGCGTCCAGACACGCCAGTGCCTCTATAGTTGTCCACCCACATAGTCTCGGTGTTCTGTTCCAGTTCCTCAATTTCTTTAAGAGTCGGCATGCGCCACCCTTCGCCCCACTTGGCTGTGGCGACATCGTCAGTGGCTTCGAGTTGCTGTCTGTTGTCCACTTTGCCGAATTTCGCGTCGGTGACGTACTTGCTAAGTTTCGTGTATGTTCCGTTGCACAGCGAGTAATTTTCCCAGTCGTATTTGCCATTGGCATGCGGCTGCTTCTCGCCCCAAGCATAGAAATCGCCGCTCTTTTCGGGACTCGTCGCGCCCACATTGCAAGTCGCCCATTTTACCGATAGTCCAAGATCCACATATTCATGTCCGTTGAGCGTGTTGCTGCCGTCAGTGACTGGCTTATTTACCATTGAGCGCGCCATCATCACCATCTTCGCCCTCTGAGCATTGTTAGTCTTCTTCTTTTTACTGCTTTTAGACATACCCGCAACACAAACCATCATGAGTGCAAGCAATACCAGCGCACCCTTAGAAATTCGTATGTTGTTCTTTTTCATAAAAATCATTTTAATATTAAAAATAGAACAAAGATAGGATTATTTGGAGATTCTATAATAAAAGATTTCCCGATTAAATTCATAAATTTGTGAATGTGTTAATGACACAAAAACAGAAACCGTGACAGACACATTTGCAAATACAATAAGATACATCATACGCCACCTGACAGGACGCCCAGACTGCCACGCTGACGAGAAAGTCGGCTACACGAGCGATGAGCGCCAGTGGCAGAGCTACAAGGTGGTGATACGCCCGAGCGGTTTCTTCGACGACGGCACCTACGGCACAGCGCAGAGCCTGCCAACGCTGCCGCTCAAAAGCATCGACGGCACACCGGTAATCTACGGCGACGACACCATAACACGGCAAGGCGACACCATCATAGTCAATGCCGACATCGTGGCATCGGCCTACTTCATGATGGCACGCTACGAGGAATACGCCGACACGTCAGACGAGAAAAGAGACTGCCACGGCAGGTTCATAGGCAAGGAGTCGCTGGCGCACAAAGCCGGATTCTTAGACCGCCCTATTGTAGAGGAATACGGCAGACTGCTGAGAAAATGGCTGCGTGAGGCCGGCGAGCAAATCGACGAGCCGGAGACGGAAATAAGCCACTGCTACATAACCCACGACCTGGACATGCCGCTCTACAGCAAGACTCTGAGAGGCGTGCTCGGCGCAGCGAGAAGAGGAAACGCCATCGAGGGAATAAGGAACTTCATGGCGGCCACGGAGAAGAACAAATACTTCACATTCCCGATGCTGAAAGGCGAATGTGACAAGCTGCGGAACGCCCACGAAGGCAAAGTGAGCGAAATTGTCTTCGTGAAATCGACAGTGAACGGAAATATCGAAAAAGAAGACCTGCCGACTTACAATCTGCAAGACAAGCATATAAAAGAAGTTATCGAATACCTGAAAGACAACGGATTCGAGATAGGACTGCACACAAGCTACTACAGCGGAATGCACCCACACAACGCCAAAGAGGAGGCCTCTAAACTAAGATTCGAGACCGGACTGGATGTGACAAAAAACCGCTACCACTACTTGCGCACGCTTCGTCCGCAAGACTACCAGAGCCTAATGGACGCCGGCATAACCGACGACTTCACGCTGGGATACGCCGACGTCGCTGGATTCCGCACCGGCACATGCCGCAAGTACCGATGGATAAACCCGGAGAACGGCGAAGCGGCGCAGAACCTGTGGATTCATCCGATGATAATGATGGACTGCACCGTGGGCGACAAGAAGTACATGAACCTGAGCGAGGACGAAGGACTGGACGCAGTGAAAAAACTCATAGACCAGACAAGGCGACACAACGGAGAAGCGACCATACTTTTCCACAACAGCGTATTCTGCGACGGCAGCTACGACTACGAAAAACTCTATAAAGGCATAATCACGGAACTGGGGAAATAATGCCAAACCATCGTCTTGCTTTCAGTTTGTTTTGTTACATTTGCAGTCACTTGTTTTTACACAAATCCGCATAAAAACAAAGAAAGATGACCGAGAAAAAGCACTTGCTTGTAATAGCCGACGCATTTCCACCAGACTTCGCGCCAAGAATGGGCTTTCTTTGTAAAAATCTCGAAAAACAGGATGACTGGGACGTCACTGTCGTGGCTCCGACTGTCGGTCAAAAAGAGTGCGACATAACATTCAACAAAACCGAGATACACAAAGTTGAAATCATTAAAAGCGGAAATAAGAAACTTGCCAGAATAAAATGGCTGCTCGTCTTTATTCTGACACTGCTGTTCGACAAGAAGTCGCTGATTTTCACCAAGAAGGCAAAGGAGATAATCAAAGGAAGAAAGTTTGACGCTATTTTATGCAGCACATACTACACTTTCCCGCTGCCGACAGCCCAGAAACTCGCCGAGGAGATGAACATTCCTTTCGTGGCTGACTTGAGAGACATAGCCGAGGAATACAAGGAGAACGACTTCTTTCTGCACAAGCTGCCAAACCTTTGCGGCTTAGAAAAAATCATCCCGTACATATACAAGAAACAGAGTGTCAAACGAAGAAACAAGGCGCTGAGGAAAGCCTCCGCCGTGATTAGCGTATCACAATGGCACACTGACACGATAAGCAAATACAACCCAAACACGCATGTCATATACAACGGATATGACAACGAAATTTTCATACCCGAGGAAATACACACCACAACATTCAACATCACACACACAGGACGGCTGTACAACGAGTCAATAAGAGACCCTAAGATGTTCTTTTGCGCCATAGAGAAAGCCTTAAACGACAATCCTGAGATGAAAAAGCACCTCAGCATAAGATGGCACATCGACGAGGCATCCAAACCGGCGGTAATGGAAGCGACAAAGAAACACAACCTCGAGGAATACACCGCCATAAACGGATTTGTGAAACTCACAGAAGTGCCAAGAATACTGAACGAGTCGTCTATCGCACTTGTATTCAGCAACAAGACCGAGCAGAACGGCACTAAGGGCATAATGACCACGAAGTTCTTCGAGGCTCTGGGATGCCGACGTCCGATACTATGCGTGAAAAGCGACGAAGCCATACTGGAACAGACAATCATAAAGACAAACTCTGGAGTGGCCGCAAGAACTGTCGACGAGGCCGAAGACTTCATATTGAAGAAATACGAAGAATGGAAGCAGAACGGCTGCACAAAGCAGGAGGCTAACGAGAACGGATTCGTATTCTCGAGAAGCCAGCAAGCGCAACAATACCTCGAATTGCTAAACAGACTCACAGAAAAGCAATGACCCCAAAAGTCTCGGTGATAATAATAAACTGGAATGGCTCGCAATATCTTAAGTCATGCATAGAGTCTATTCTCGGAAACGACTACGAGAATAAGGAGGTTATTGTCATAGACAACGACTCCGAAGACAACTCCGTTGAGATAATCAAGTCCTTTGGCGACCATGTGAAACTCGTAGAAAACGAGAACACAGGATATGCAGGAGGCGCCAACAAAGGCATCGGCATAACTGACGGCGAATACGTAATCATAGCCAACCCTGACATTATCCTGACAGAAACATACATAAGGAGACTTGTCGAGTTCGCCGAGAAGAACGAGAAATGCGCCTCGCTGACGGGCAAACTCCTGAAATACGATTTCCGAAACAACACTAAGCTCAACATAATAGACTCTGCCGGCATCAGACTGGACCACGGCAGACACGGATATGACATAGGGCAAAACCAGACTGACAACGGACAGTACAACACATCTCGCCGGGTATTCGCGACATGCGGCGCGGCAAGCATGTACAGAAGGAGCGCGCTGAATGCCATAAAACAAGGCGACGACTTCTTCGACAGCGACTTCTTCGCTTACAAGGAAGACATCGACCTCGGCTGGAGACTGAATCTGTACGGACTCGAGAACTGGTACGTAGCCGACGCTATAGCCTATCACGGCAGAACGATGAACAGCGGCGACGGAATAATGAGCACCATAAAAAACAAAAAAGACAAGAACCTGCAGAACAGACTGTCGCTCAGGAATCATTATCTGATGCTGATGAAAAACGAAAGCAGATACACGCTCTGCCGTGACTTTCACAGAATTCTGCTCAACTTGCTGAAATACATATTTTTCTACCTGTTCACAAGTCCACGGACATTGAAGTCTCTGTTAGACGCAGCCAGCATGAGGCGCAAGTTCAGAGAAAAGAGCAAGGACACATTCCAACGCAAAACCATCGACAACAAAGCCGCGTACAAGTTATTCGACCTTTAGCCTTGTCATCCATATTCATGACAAGATTTCTCTTTCGCAAGCCGTAAACTGACACTTTGTCACCCAACTTATGACAAAAAACTGCCAAAAAGCATTTGGCACGCAATTCGCAGAAACAACGGCGTCAATAAAAAAAATCGACACAAACAGAAAATCTAACAAAATAAAAAACTAAACATCATGAAAATCAAACCATTAGCAGACCGCGTACTGGTAAAGCCAGCAGAGGCTGAAGAGAAGACAGCAAGTGGAATCATCATCCCAGACTCAGCAAAGGAGAAGCCATTGAAGGGCAAAGTCGTAGCTGTAGGCGAGGGAACAAAGGACGAGAAGATGATTCTCGAGGAAGGCGACGAAGTGCTGTACGGAAAGTACGCCGGCACTGAGCTCGAACTCGACGGCGAGAAGTTCCTCATCATGCGCCAGAGCGACGTTTTGGCTAAATTCTAATTCTGATATAAAAACAAAAATAAAGACATAAAATCATGGCAAAAGAAATCAAATTCAACATCGACGCTCGTGACGAGTTGAAAAAAGGCATTGACCAGCTGGCCAACGCAGTGAAAGTGACACTTGGACCTAAGGGTCGCAACGTGATTATCGAGAAGAAATTCGGCGCTCCACACGTCACTAAGGACGGTGTGACAGTGGCTAAGGAAATCGAGCTGCCAAACCCATTCGAGAACATGGGCGCGCAGATGGTAAAGGAAGTGGCTTCGAAGACTGGCGACAAGGCCGGCGACGGAACAACTACCGCTACAGTGCTGGCTCAGGCTATCGTTGGCGTAGGTCTGAAGAACGTGACTGCCGGCGCTAACCCAATGGACCTCAAGAGAGGTATCGACAAGGCTGTCGAGGCTGTTGTCTCTGACATCAAGTCTCAGGCTCAGGAAGTTGACAACGACTACAACAAGATAGAGCAGGTGGCAACAATCTCTGCAAACAACGACCCAACAATCGGAAAGCTCATCGCAGAGGCAATGAAGAAGGTTTCCAAGGACGGTGTCATCACCGTTGAGGAGGCTAAGGGAACCGACACAACTGTCGAAGTTGTGGAAGGTATGCAGTTCGACCGCGGATACTTGTCTCCATACTTCGTGACTAACACCGAGAAGATGGAAGTGGAGATGGAGAACCCACAAATCATCATACACGACAAGAAGATTTCCTCACTCAAGGAGCTTCTGCCTATTCTCGAGCCAGCAGCACAGACTGGCAAGCCAATCCTGATTATCGCAGAAGACGTTGACAGCGAGGCTCTTGCAACATTGGTAGTAAACCGTCTGCGCGGCTCGTTGAAGATATGCGCAGTCAAGGCTCCTGGATTCGGCGACCGCCGCAAGGAGATGCTCGAGGACATCGCAGTGCTCACTGGCGGAACTGTTATCAGCGAGGACAAGGGCATCAAGCTCGAGAGCGCTACTATGGACATGCTCGGAACAGCCGAGAAGGTCATCATCAACAAGGACAACACAACAATAACCAAGGGCGCAGGCTCAAAAGAGGCTATCAAGGACCGTGTGAACGTAATCAAGGCGCAGATCGAGGCTACAACATCCGACTACGACCGCGAGAAGCTCAAGGAGCGTCTTGCTAAGCTCGCTGGCGGTGTGGCTGTCATCTATGTTGGAGCAGCATCAGAGGTTGAGATGAAGGAGAAGAAGGACCGTGTGGACGACGCATTGTGCGCAACTCGTGCAGCCAACGAGGAAGGAATCATCCCTGGCGGAGGCGTCGCATACATCCGTTCTATCGCATCGCTCGAGAAGCTCAAGGGCGCTAACGACGACGAGCAGACTGGTATCGAGATAATCAAGCGCGCCATCGAGGAGCCATTGAGACAAATCGTGGCTAACGCTGGACAAGAAGGCGCTGTCGTAGTGCAAAAGGTAAAGGAAGGCAAGGGCGACTTCGGTTACAACGCTCGCGCCGACAAGTTCGAGAACATGTATGCCGCTGGAGTCATCGACCCAGCCAAGGTTTCAAGAGTAGCTCTTGAGAACGCGGCTTCTATCGCCGGCATGTTCCTGACAACAGAGTGCGTGATTGCCGACAAGAAGGAGGACACTCCTGCTATGCCAGCAGCAGGCATGAACCCAGGCATGGGCGGAATGATGTAATCAGACAAAACATCAGATAGAAAAGTCCCGTCGAGTTTCGACGGGACTTTTTTTGTGCCGTTCCGGAATTTTGATTGAAAGTAATATGTATCTTTGGTAGCAAATCTTTAAAACACAAAAGCAACAACAGACAAAGACACAAAGACAAATTAGACATAACATACTATAAATCATAGCGTTCGTCGCTGTTCTGAAAACATCCTAAAGTTTGGCCACCGAAGGAATCAATCTCAGACGACAGTTACGAATGCCTGCGTGAATAACGTGGGCATTTCTTGTCCGAGATTGAGGGTTAGGCCAAACACCCAGGATGTGGACGAAGATGTCCACGTTTCTTTTGGTGTTTGGTCGAATTGTTTTTAGGTGAATGACGAGCGTGCCTAAAAACATTTGAAGCCTTATAAGGTTGGCAGCCTAAGAAAAAAGTGGTGTTATTGCATTCTGCAAAAAAAGAAGCAACGTGCAACCGAAAAACGAAACGAGTAGGACGGAGCTAGTCAATAGCCGACAAGTGGAGACAGAATTTAAAATGTAAACATTATGTATCAATTAAATTTTCCGAACGGAAACGTTCAAACGTACAATTCTTATAGTGATTTAGATAAGGCTGCAAGAACCTTGGGTGGAACAGCAAAACTGATTTCAGGTAGAACCTACGCTTTTGTTCCTAACAAATAGTACGTCAACATTTGAGGAGAGTAGTCTGAAAAGACTTCTCTCCTCTATTTCCACTCAAAATCAAATTAGTTAAGTATGAAAAATAACAACCAAAAAAATACTCATATAGCTATCAGTATCGTCGCCTTAGCGCTTGTATTTATTGTAGCAATGGTTACGTTCAGAATCTGTGGTATAGGCGATTTGCCCGCACAGTTTACTGGAGCGCTACTGGGTTCAGTAATTACCTGTATCATAACATTGTTGCTGCTTCAAGGACAGTCGAGCACAGAGGAATTGAAGGAACGCAATATGACAATATTTGAGAGGAAACAGGAAGTGTATCATAAATTCCTTGAAAAACTCCAACAAATTGTGCAAGATGGTCAGATTGCGATTTATAGCAAAGACGAAAACGGCAACGTTGACAGGACTATTGATGAATTAAAAGAATTGATATTCCAAATAGGATATTTGCAATTACACACCTCAAAAGAAACAATTGAACAGGTATTGAAGAATCTGACGAATATGATAGGTGCGTTAAACGATTTCGATGCGACCGACAATGCGGAAAAGCAAAAGACGATGGCAGAATTCTACTCCTCGTTCTCCGACAGTTTGTTTAGAATTGTATCTATCTTGAAAAAGGATTTGTACAACACCGACGACAGTGAGCCGATAAAAAAGGAAGAAATGCAGAAAGTACTCCTTCAATGCAATCTATATGTCGAGACCGAAGACTTGAATCCCAAAGATTTACAATGCTTGTTTTGGGATAAATTACAAGATAAAATGATTGAAAAAGGCTACAACTTAGAGAAATATGATTTCAAATCGGATGTTGAAAAATATTATGCACGTGCCCGCAACCGACATCGGTGGTATGGGATTGAGGTGCCTGTCGAGACCGCAGACGGGAAGAAGCATTGCTTTTGTGTCGAAATCGAAAACACCTATTATTACGGTTTTAAAAGACCAGAAGAGAACGCACAAGACGAAAAGACAAGCAAAGTGCTTTCTGCAATGAACACGCAACCTTCAGCATGGTGGTTCGGCTGGAAATTCCCATCTGGGGATTTATGTCTTGACTTCTGGAGAATGAACTCTCCTGCCTTCGATCAGTTAAAAGACCCACGCAAGCAGGATGCCTTTATAGGTAAAATTGCAGACGAAATGGATGGCTTTATTAAAAGATTCATTCAAAAATGTGATAACCAATAATTTATAGATATGGAAGCACAAAACATTAATGCAAAGATTAATTACAACAAATTGTTGGACGTACTTTTCGAAAGTTGGATTGAAAGTTACGACGAAAAAGACAGAGAAAGATTCTGCCATGACGGTTTGATGAGGAAAAACAGCAGTGAATTGGACATTAATGAATTGTGGCACAATGCAAAACGGCGTGTAATGTTCATTTTGAAGGATTGTCCCGACGGATGGGGATACGACACACGCGATTTGTTGCAGCAACAAGACGTCAATGAGTTGAGACACGGCAAGTTTTTCTCTAATTTAGCAAAACTTTTCTATGGCATTCTCCGAAATCAAGCTGATGACAGATGGAACGACAAAAGGGTGGATGCAGATATGCAGAACGTGATTAAAGCATGGCAGACAGAACCGTTTGCTTTTATTGAAGCGAAAAAACTTGCAGGTGACAAAAATGTCTCGAAACAAGAGATGGAAATTGCTCTGAAACGTGATGAATCATTTCTAAAAAAAGAATTGGATATATTGAAGCCCAATATAATCGTTTGTTGTGGTGCCGACGATTCACAATTTGACTTTATAACCAAGTGTGTGTTTGCAAATAAAACGCCCCAAATATTAGGCTCCCAAGATTATCCGAGCAAATCGAGCCCATCTTGCCTATACTATTACCCAGAAGACGAAGTGGCTGTAATAAAATCATACCATCCGTCTGCCATAAAAGAAGAGTGGATGATTTTAGAACGTGTATTCAGTCCTTTCAGTTCGCTATTACACAATTACGAAACGCCATTTTAACAGTTGCATTAAATTGTTTTAGCACATCGTCTGTACTGTACGTGTGTGCACCGCATTTTGAATTTTATTTGACAAATAATACATTTGTGTAACAATAAGCATACAAATGTCATCCGACCTGTTCCGCAATAAATACCGCATACCATCGGCGCGCGCCACGTGGCACGATTACAACGGCGGGGCGTATTTCGTCACCATCTGCACACGGGATATGGTGCACTATTTCGGAGAAATCGTAAGTGGCGAAATGAACATGACCGAAATCGGGGAATATGTACAACAATGTATAAAAAACATTCCACAACATAATACATACGCCAATGTGCCAGCATTTGTCGTCATGCCTAATCATGTGCATTTGATTGTTATTATTGATGATGAAAATGCAGATTCTATTTGTAGAGACGTGCCATGGCGCGTCTCTACATACGGCAAAAATGAAACAATGCAAACCATAGCAAACCAACAAGGACGGTTGTCTACCATGATTGGCGGTTTCAAACAATCCGTCACCCGCTACGCCAACGCTAATTCCATTTCATTCGCATGGCAGACGCGTTTTCATGACCGCATCATACGCGACCACGACGAAATGAACCGCATTGCCGAATATATTGAAAACAACGTGGCGCGATGGGAATCGGACGAATTCCATAATTCAAGCCAAAACGACTCCAAAGCCAAAGCAGAATAAGCCGCAAAGCACATTTAGCGATAATTAGGACAACGCTTCAGTGATTTTGTTATATCTTTGTAAGTTAAGTACAAACGAAATAACAAAACCGAATCACATGAAGGGCATAATCTTAGCCGGAGGAAGCGGAACGCGCCTCTACCCTATCACACGAAGCATATCAAAGCAAATAGTGCCTGTCTATGACAAGCCTATGATATACTACCCAATGTCAGTGCTGATGCTGGCTGGCATCAGAGACATCCTGATAATCTCAACACCACAGGACATCCACCTGTACCAGAACCTTTTCGAGGACGGTCATGACCTCGGCGTAAACATAAGCTACGCCATACAGCCATCGCCCGACGGACTGGCGCAGGCATTCATCATCGGCGAGGAATTCATCGGCGACGACTCTGTCTGCATGATTCTGGGCGACAATATATTCTACGGACTGAACTTCAGCGAAAACCTCAGACGCGCTGCAGAACTTAAGGACGGCGCTACTGTCTTCGGATATTACGTGAACGACCCTGAAAGATACGGCGTGGCGGAATTTGACAAGAACGGCAAAGTGCTGTCGCTGGAGGAGAAGCCAGCCAACCCTAAGTCGAACTGGGCTGTGACCGGACTCTACTTCTACTCAAACGACGTGGTGAAGAAAGCCAAGGGACTGAAGCCATCGGCAAGAGGCGAGCTGGAGATTACCGACCTCAACAAGCTGTATCTGAACGAAGGAAGACTCAACGTCGAGTTGCTCGGCAGAGGCATGGCTTGGCTGGACACCGGCACGCACGACTCGCTGCTGGAGGCTTCTAACTTCATCTCAACAATACAAAACAGACAAGGCCTGCAAGTGGCGTGTCTCGAGGAGATTGCATACAGAAAGGGTTACATAAGCAAGGAGAAGCTGCTTGAACTCGCCGAGCCGCTCAAGAAGAACAACTACGGCAAATACTTGATAAAAATAGCAAACACAGAGAACTCTCTTTAAAATAAAACGAGAAGAACATGGAACTGATAGAAACACCGATACCTGACTTATACGTAATAAAGAACCGCCTTTTCGCCGACGACAGAGGATACTTTACAGAAGCCTACAATCGTCAGACATTCGAGAAAGCAGGACTGAAATTCGACTTCTGCCAGGACAACAGATCGAAATCATCTTACGGAGTGGTCAGAGGACTGCACTTCCAGCTTAACCCAAAGAGCCAGACAAAGCTCGTTTCATGCATACAGGGCAAGGTCTATGATGTGGCGGTTGACATAAGACAAGGCTCGCCAACTTTCGGACAGTGGTACGGCGTGGAGCTGTCGGAGGAGAACAACCTCCAGTTCCTCATCCCACAAGGATTCGCCCATGGATTCTCAGTGCTGAGCGAGACTGCTGTATTCACATACAAGTGCGACAACTTCTACGCGCCTGAGCTCGAGGGCGGCATCTCATACGACGACCCTGCGCTCGGCATAGACTGGCACTTGCCTGCCGATGCCATCATCAAGTCGGAGAAAGACTCGAAGCATCCTTTACTTAAAGACTTAAAAACCAACTTCATATATAACAAATAAATGAAGATACTCATAACAGGCGCTAACGGCCAGCTCGGCAACGAGATGAGAGTGATTGCGAAAAGCAACACTCAGCACGAGTTCGTATTCACAGACGTGCAGGAACTGAATATTTGCGACAAAGACGCAGTGAACGCATTCTTCAAAGAAGGACGTTTTGACTTCGTGGTGAATTGCGCCGCATATACCGCTGTGACAAACGCAGAGAAAGACTTCGACAAGAGCCTGGCGCTGAACAGAGACGCGGTTAGAAATATAGGCGAAGCCGCTGCTGAGAACGACACGAAGGTGATACACATATCGACTGACTACGTGTTCGACGGCACTGCGCACACGCCATACACAGAAGACATGCCGGTTAATCCGCAGTCGGTTTACGGCAAGACCAAATATGAAGGCGAAGCCGCTTTGACACAGTCAGGCTGCGATTATGTGATAATCAGAACCGCATGGCTGTACTCGTCGTTCGGCAACAACTTCGTCAAGACCATGATAAAGCTGGGCAGCACAAGAGACAAACTGACTGTCATCTTCGACCAGATAGGCACTCCGACTTATGCCGCTGACTTGGCAAAAGCCATCATGACAGTAATTGACTACAAGGAATTCGTCACCGGCACATATCACTTCTCAGACGAAGGCGTATGCAGCTGGTACGACTTCGCCAAAGCCATACACAAGCTGTACGGCATAAACGGATGCGAAGTTCTGCCATTGGAGACAAAGGACTACCCTGACGACACTCCAAGACCAGCCTACAGCGTACTGAACAAGGCAAAAATCAAGAACACTTACAAAGTAAGCATTCCACATTGGTATGAATCGCTTGAGAAGTGCATAAGAATATTGAAAGAACAAGAAATATAATCAATCAACAAAATAAAAAGAATGAAAAACAAACTCCGCAGTTCTGTCTGCACAGAAGGCCGCCGCATGGCAGGAGCACGTGCTCTTTGGGTAGCCAACGGCATGAAAAGAGAACAGTTTGGCAAGCCAATCATTGCCATTGTAAACTCGTTTACACAATTCGTCCCTGGTCACACTCATCTTCATG
>JAEEGF010141035.1_pt1 | contig 15078 bp, 12 predicted proteins | sample 9134171 | NCBI WGS metagenome assembly JAEEGF01 (sample SAMN16246542, study PRJNA631951) | gut metagenome | biome: gut microbiome; feature: rumen; material: AP-attached | host: Bos | place: Iran: Karaj | collected 2018-10 | reverse complement strand
TCCGTTTTGGGGACTCTCTGATCCCAATTTTATTAAGTTTCTTCTGCAAAAACCTGTGTTGAAACCGATTGACAAATTTTTATCAGAACAGATTTATTGTATCATAGCACTTAGTCAAATGCAACAAAAATAGCTCCCGGGTGGGAGCTATTTTATTAAAAATCTATGAATTGATATTTAATTAACGGAATCATATGTGCACTTTATCAGCCTTCAGGCTCGATAAGTCCATAAGTATTTCCTTTTCTCTTGTATACCACATTAACCTGATCTGTCTCAGCATTTACGAATACAAAGAAATTGTGGCCAAGAAGTTCCATCTGTACACAGGCATCCTCAGCATACATAGGCTTAGGATCGAACTTCTTCATACGCTCAATGCGGATATCCTCGTCGTCCATATACTCGGACTCGATATACTCTTTCTTGAAGTTGCTGGCCTCTGCCTGCTGCTTGTCTACCAGTTTGCTCTTATACTTCTTGAGCTGTCTCTCGATCACTTCCTCAACCAGGTCTATCGATACGTACATATCATTGCTGACCTGCTCTGCACGGATGATCTTACCCTTAACAGGGATCGTTACTTCGATCTTATGTCTCTCTTTGTCCACATTAAGTGTGACATTTGCATTAGTATCGGGTGTGAAATACTTCTCCAGTTTTCCAATCTTTTCCTCAACTGCTGCCTTTAATCCGGGTGTTACATCAATGTTCTTTCCAACGATAGTAAATTTCATGCAATCATCCCCTTTACTTCGCCCAATCAGGACATATTTGTGTTAAAAACATTATAACATTGATATACATTCAGGTGCAAATTGAAGATGGCTCTTTTGTATAAAATGCACAAAAAATAACTTCTGCTTTCTATTGTGCAAAATTAGCTTTTAGATAACGTTTTCTGTGGATAATGTGGATAACTTCGTGTATAAGTCGAAAAAACGCGCTTTTTATCCCCAATCTTGTGGATAACTTTTAAAAAATTTATTAAAAAAAAGTGATGATTTCATGTTGACTTTTATATTTCTGTGCAAAAGAGAGAAATGCAAACTCGGACCCGCTTTGCTTGTTCCTCGTTTCATGGCGTTCGCCATACATAAAATAAAAAGAGACAGTCATTATTGAGCAAGCTCTAATGACTGTCTCTTCATTTATACATTTCTCACTTTTAGAAAATTCTTCTAACTGCCAGAACAGTTCTGTAATCTGCGTTTGAGATCTTAATACCGGTCTTGGCTGTTGAAGCATGTACAATCTGGCCGTTACCGATGTAGATAGCAACGTGACCTGAGTAACATACGATATCACCGGGCTGTGCATTTGCAAGTCCGTCAACTGCTGCACCAACACTTCTGTCAGCACCGGAAGAATGAGGAAGACTTATACCGAAGTTCTGGTATACACTCATTACGAATCCTGAGCAGTCAGCACCGTTTGTAAGTGATGTTCCACCATATACATAAGGGTTGCCGACAAACTGCTGAGCAAACTGAGCAACTGCTGAACCGATTGAACTTGTAGCTGTTGTATATGATCCTGCGGAATTGTAGCTCTTAGATCCGCTTGACTCGCTTGAACTCTTTGTGTTTGCCTTAGCTGCCTTGTTGGCTGCCTCTAAAGCCGCTCTCTCCTTGGCAAGACGAGCTTCCTCTTCTGCCTTGGACTCAGCCTTAACAAACTCTGTGGAAAGTGTTACGTAATCCATTGATACGTAACCGTCACCTTCCTCGATACTAACCTTAACCCATCCGTCAAGCTCTTCCTCTACTACGAGCTGATCCTCGATAGGAACAAGACCAAGCACCTCGGCGTCAAGGCTTGCACCGCCTCTAACCTTAAGTGTTGTAGTGGTTACGGTAGCAATTCTGGTTCCGACCTCTTTAGCAAGATCAACGGCATCATCACCGGTTACACAGTACTCAGCCTTAACATAACCTTCAACTGATCCTGACTTGATCTTGTACCAGCCGTTGTCCTCCTCAATGAAGGTACCAACCGACTTGTCGTAGAGCTTACCGATAATCTCGCCGTCCTCTTCGCTGGGGAGATCACGAACATTGACATAATCGTGAACCTTGGCGATTACGAGAGTCTTGAAAAGCTCGTCCTCAGACTCCTCCTCTTCTGCCACTTCCTCTGTTCCGGAATTCTTGATGATAGCACCGGTAGCATTCTGAATATCTGAAAGAATACTGTTTGTCAAAGTAGACGCAAGCGGTGTTACATTAGTCACTGTATCGCTTGAATTAACAGCCTCTGTTGTGGCTGCTGACTTACTGGTACTTGATGAGGCCTCTTCCTCTGCTTTCTCAGTTTCTACAGTTTCCTGCAGGTTTGAAAGTGATACCTGATTGCTTCCTAGAGCATATGTAATACCTGCCTGTGGCAGTACACTTGTTACTTTATTAGATGAAGCGTATGCTGTGATGTTAAAGTTTGTAAATGTCATTGCAGCTACCATAGATAAAGCAGTAAGCTGCACAAATGGCTTTCTCAAAACTAACCTCCAAATTTGTTACGAATTTGTTACATCTTTTAAAAATATACGCCACATCTTAAATTTTGTCAAGAAAAGCATTACTTTTCCTTACCGACCATGAAATCCTGAACTGAAGTTACAGCATTTGCACCGTCAGCAACTGCAGTAACGATCTGCCTTAAACGCTTCTTTCTGGAATCACCTGCAACAAATATGCCGGGGGCAGAAGTTGCACCATCTTCACCCGCAATTACATATCCCTGTTCATCGCAGTCTATAACGTTTAAGAACAGGTCTGTGGATGGATGTATACCTATTGCAACAAATATTCCATCAATTGTAATATCTGATTCCGAATGATCCTTGACATTCTCTATATGAAGACCTGTAACAGTATCCTCACCCTTTATTTCTTTTACTACGCTGTCCCAGATCACTTCAACATTAGGAAGGGCAAAAAGCTCATCCTGAAGTATCTTGGTTGCTCTGAGTTCATCTCTTCTGTGGATAAGGTAAACCTTCTTGCAGAATCTTGCCAGGAAGATTGCATCCTCAACAGCCACATCTCCGCCGCCGTTAACAGCAGTGATCTTGTCCTTGTAAAATGCTCCATCGCAGGTAGCGCAGTATGAAACCCCCTTTCCGATGAATTCCTCTTCTCCGGGGATTCCGAGCTTGGAGTGATGTGCACCTGTTGCAAGAATGATTGTATGAGTCTCAAACTCTCCGTTATCGGTTACAACCTTATATACAGGAGCCTTGGTATCCGAGCCCTTGTCAATTGTCGCAATGGCTGTGACTGTTGCATCAGCGAACTCTGCGCCAAGCTTGTCTGCATGCTCTCTGAACTTCATTGCAAGGTCAAAACCGTTTACTCCGGGAATTCCCAGATAGTTATCTACTTCATAAGTGTCGATTATCTGTCCGCCGCTTACAGGGTTCTTCTCGATAATAAGCATGTTGAGTCCTGCTCTCTTGGCATATACTGCAGCAGAAAGACCTGCAGGCCCTGAACCGATAATTATAAGATCATACATAATGGATTACCTCCTTTTGAAAACGTGATTTATATTTTTATTGTTTTATTTCGATTGTGTACAATTGAATTGTATCACATAATTTTATTTTGTAAAGTATTTTTTATAACCATCCACCGTCAATTGTTATAACCTGTCCCGTCATATAGATCGGTGCCTGACTTACCATGAGTACAAGGCTTGCAACCTCCTCAGCTTCTCCCATTCTTCCCATGGGAATCTCCTCGCACAGTTCCTCAAGGTCCTCATCACTAAGGTGCTTTCTGTTCATATCCGTGTCGATGACTCCACAGGAGACGGCATTCACTGAAATTCCGCTGGGTGCCAGCTCTTTTGCCAGAGCCCTCGTAAGAGCGTTTACTCCGCCTTTACTTGCAGAATACGCCACTTCACATGAAGCTCCCACAGCTCCCCACACTGAAGAGATATTGATAATCCTTCCGCTTCCGGCTCTTATCATGCCCGGAACGAAGAACTTACTTGTGTAAAAGAGGCTGTCCAGATTGGTACCTGTAATACTCTTCCAATCGGTTACATCCATATCTGTCAAAAGACCTATATGCGCAACTCCGGCGTTGTTGACAATAACATCCACATCCCCTGCCTTGTCATAAAGCTCTTTTACCGAATCAGGATCAGAAACATCGCAGGCATATGCCTCGCACATGATTCCGTATTTCTCTGAGAGTTCAACCGCCAGAGCCTTAAGATCATCAATATTATTCCTGCAGCACAGTACCAGATTGTCTTTATTTCCCGCAAAAGAGATTGCAATCTCCCTTCCAATTCCTCTGGATGCGCCGGTTATCAAAACCTTTCTGCTCATATCCTCTTCCTTCATATTATAAAATTAGCCGAGAGCATAGCCCTCGGCTTAAATTTACGTAGTCTGTCACATCACTTTTCGCAGTGCTCCAAAGCCTCAAGAACCGTTTCCTCTACGAAAGGCTTTGAAACGAACTCTGTTGCTCCAAGCTTAACAGCTTCCATCATCTTGTCCTTCTGTCCTGCTGCCGTTATCATAACAACCTTGGCATCCGGAAAATCCTCTTTGATGTGCTTTAAAGCTTCAATACCGTCCATTTCGGGCATTGTAATGTCCATTGTGACGATATCAGGCTGGAGTTTAGCGTATTGTGTAAATCCTTCTTTGCCGTTTATAGCTTCACCTACTATATTATATCCGGCTCTCTCCAAAATGTCTTTAAGGATTCTTCTTGAAGTTCTTGAATCATCTACTATTAATACGTTCTTCATTCACGTGCCTCCTGTATTTCATCCAATCAAAATATCTTTAGACACTGCAATAATGTATTTTACCTCTCCGCCCGAGATATAAACCGGCATGACGATCATCTCATCGCTGCTGGCCTGTGCAAAGCTAACGGAGAAATTAGGTGGTTCAAGTTCTATCTTGGAATCGTTCCTGCTCTGTTCCGATGCATAAAGACCGTTGATACAGTTTATAAGTTCACACACTGCATCAAGAGCATCCTCTCTGGTCTCGATAAATTCTTCTTTGGTATATGCGATAGCCATCTTTCTGACATCTTCATACTTGCCGGAAATAGCAACCACCGCCTGCTGGTCTCCATGGAATTTCTGGTAGCCCAACACCTCATCCTTGAGTACTCTCGAGGTATAGGCCTTCCCAACATAAACATGGTTATCAACCAGTCTGTACATATTCTTAATGCCCATGGCGAACATTCCGCCAAATACCGGGTCATCGCTGTTCAGGAAAATAGGCACCGCCTTCTCAACGTCCCCCGTCTTAAGCGCAGCCATATCGCTCTCTGTAAAGCCGTTTGCCTTCTGGTAATCAGCCTCAATGCTTTCCAGCTGTTCCATAGTCTGAAAGCCCATGTCGACAACAGACTGAAGGAACGTCAGATATGTATTACCCTGAAGCCCCAAAAGCCTCTGTACCTGAATATCGGTAAGATATCCCTTCTCGACAGCTATATCTCCAAAACGCTTATCCATTGATGATTGAAGCATATTGACCTGCTCTGCCTGAGCAATTGTCATCATCTTCTCAGCCACAGCAATAACGCCCAGCTTGGCGCGATCAGATTCCTGCTTGCTATAAACCTGCACCAGCTGACTTTTGGTAAGAACGCCCTGTTCAACAAGGTAAGCTCCAATTAACCGATCCAGCATGTATTTCCGCTCCTTCTTGAAATCAAAATTTCAAACCTACAAACGGGACTATACTTCAATTTTAGACTAATAAACGTACATAAACAAGCAAATAATTATTTGTCTTCCTTACGCATTTCTGACATAGCCTGGTTGACAGCCGCGGTTACAGCATCGGTTGCGGATGCAGCTGCTGCCTTGCCTGCCTGATTTTGGGCACGAAGCATCTCTGCCTGTTTGCCGGCAACTTCCAGAGCCATGATCCTGTCCTTGGTAAGTACAAGACTCTGGCCGAGGGGATTGACCACAATACCTTCTCTGTCCTGGATAAAGCGGATGACATCCTGGTATCTGAATACTCCGGCATTCCAGTCCTTGGTCACGCCCTTCTTGGCAAATTCGAAAGGATCTGTATATACGGGAAGAAACTGCTTGTCTTCCGGAGTCTTGAGCACCATAAATTTAAGCTTGGTGTCCTTGCCAATCTTGATCCTGCCGTTCTCATCTGTTTCTGTGGGTCCCTCATGCTGTGTGGGAACCAGAAGCTGAGCATTTCTTATTAAAGAAAGCATTCTCATTTCCTTGGCCTTTAATATCTGATCTCTCTTTTCATACTTAACAGGCCATCTGACTTCCTCGAGGAAATCTATCATGGCAAAGTTCAGTGCAGAGTTTACAGGCTCAGGTCTGTTCTCTGCTCCACCCCACTCACCGGGAGCAGCAATAATCTCGCTTCTCTTGAATCTTGCTCTGTATCCGCCATTGTCCACGATCAGATTCTCTATACCGATGTAGTACAGATAATCAAAGAATCCGAACTTGCCGCCGCCCTTGTAGTTGGGGTCCTCGATCTGGCACTTTCTGGCTGCAAGCTTTCTGAACTGCCTGTTATAGATTTCAGCTGCCTTTTCAGCAAGCTCCTGCTCATAATAAACATTTGCAAATCCCTGATCTATGAAAGGGAAACCTGTTGTCTGATCATAAAGAACATAGAGATATTCTGCATCCCTGACTCTGCGAAGAACTTCGTTGTAGATGAGCCTGTGGTTCTTGTCAAACCCCGGAAGCGGAGCTTTCTTGTTGAATGCTTCAAAAGTTGTCAAAAGAAATATAAGCTCCTGCCCGTTTAACCCATTTACATACTCCTGATCTATATCTTCCTCATAGATCATAGCGCCGATCTCATCCTTTTTATCGGCAGGAACAGTTTCCTCAATCCTGTCATCCTCGGCGCCAGCTGTATTTATAGGATTGATGCGGCCAATCACAGGCCACTCCATATCCTCATGTGCCTTTTTGGCCTCCTCAATGGCTTTGGCTTTCTGCTCTACCTTTACCTGTTCGAGCTCCTGCTCAGCCATCTCCTCATTTTTCTTGTTTCCAAAAATACTAAAAATTCCCATTTAAAACTCCCCTGAATTACTTGTTATAAAAGACCTTTGAAACTGCTGCGAGATATTCCGGATCCCTGCTGCCTGCAGATTCATAAGGTGAATGCATAGCCAGCTGCGCAAGTCCGATGTCTACTGTGTTAACAGAAACCTGTGCTGTAGAGATGTTGCCCAGTGTTGATCCTCCCGGCATATCCGATCTGTTGGTAAAGGTCTGATACGGCACATCCGCCTCTTTGCAAAGAAGCTTGAACTCAGCGGCTGAAACCGCATCGGTTGTATATTTCTGATTGGCGTTGTACTTAATGACAATACCCTTGTTCATGACAGGTCTGTTTACCGGATCTGCCTTGTCTGCATAATTAGGATGAACTGCATGTGCATTGTCTGCAGAGATCATAAAGCTGTTTGCAACTGCCATATGATACTGCTCCCTTGTCTTGCCAAGTCCGTCGCATATCCTCTCGAGTGTATCCTTAAGGAATGTGGAATCCGCTCCCTGCTTGGTTCCGCTGCCAACCTCTTCGTTGTCAAAGACGCAGTGCATAGCCACATAGTCTTTTGCCTTGGAATTCACAAAACCTTCGTAGCTGCAGAATACGCACTCCTGATCATCAAGCCTTGAGCTTGCGATAAACTCCTCGTTAGCGCCCCAGAATACAGGTCTTACTCTGTTATACAAAAACAGGTCGTGTCCCAGGATATCTTCTTTTTTCTTAACCCCTGCCTCCATGGCGATCAGGGCAAAAAAACTCTCGGCAGCCCCATCATCACCGAAGATAGGAAGCATGTCATTCTGAGCGTTGTACTTCATGCCGTCATTGGCTTCCCTGTTCATGTGGATAGCAAGTGCCGGCAGCATCAAAAGATCTCTGTCTATGTTCACAAGCCTTGTCTCAGCCTTGCCCTTGTTGTTTACAACTACTCTTCCCGCAACGGAAAGCGGTCTGTCGAACCACTCTGCACACAGCATTCCGCCGTATTTCTCGACGTTGAGCTTAATGTATGCTCCGGCCTTCATCTCTGGATTCTCCTTGATCTTGAAGGACGGTGAATCGCTGTGGCTGGCTATCATGTGGAAGCCTTTAAAGCTCTTTTTAGGAATCCTGAAAGAGATTATTGCGGAGTCGTTCCTGCGAACGAAGTAGTCACCTGCTGTAAGCTTCCAGGCACTGTCCTCCTCGAGCTCAGTGAATCCTCTTTTCAAAAGATCTGCCGCTATGTTGTCCACAACGTGATAGGCTGTGGGCGAGCTGTATATAAAGTCCAGCATTCTCTTTGTAAGGTTATTATTCTTATTCATATGGTCTACCTCTATACCGAATAAAATCGTAGAAAACAGTATATCATATTTTCCCCCGATGTGATAAAATGTAAGCACTTACATTTTGCATATATATTAATTTAAGAATTGGGAGAAGGTTATGACACGAGAAGAAACTTACGCAATGTTGAACGAATATGTCGACTATCTGCTTGATAAGTCAGATGCAGAGCATCCTTTCTGGAATATCGAGAAGGTTCTGGAAGGCAAGCCCAACAAGTGGAACTACATCGACGGCTGCATGATCACAGCTGTTCTGTCACTCTACGATATGACAGGCGATAAGAAATACTTAGGCTTTGCAGACAACTTCATCGGCTGGTTTGTTCAGGATGACGGCTCGGTCAAGACCTACAGCACCGAGGAATACAATCTGGACAACATCAATCCGTTCAAGAATCTCTTTAAGCTCTATGATCTTACGGGAAAAGAGAAATACAGAAAGGCAATGGACATCGCAAGAAGCCAGCTGGACACCATGCCAAGGACCAAGGCCGGCAATTTCTGGCACAAGAACATCTACCCTTATCAGGTATGGCTTGACGGAATGTACATGGCACAGCCATTCTACATGGAATATGAGAAGCGATACAACAAGATGCAAGGCTGCCTTGATTCCTTCAAACAGTTCAAGAATGTAGAAGCTCTCATGAAGGATAAAAAGACAGGTCTCTACTACCACGGCTACGACGAGAGCCGCGAGATGTACTGGGCCGACAAAGAGACAGGCCTCAGTCCCAACTTCTGGCTCAGGGCACTTGGCTGGTTCACGGTTGCCCTTGTTGATACTGCTGAAGCCATGGACGAATCCATGTACTATGAGAAGCGCTATCTTCAGTCCATGTTAAAAGACCTGGCAGATTCCCTTATCCCTTTCCAGGATGAAAGCGGAATGTTCTACCAGGTTGTTGATAAAAAAGATGATGAGAGAAACTACCTTGAGACCTCAGGAACAGCACTTATTGCTTACGGTCTGTTAAAGGGTGTGCGCCTCGGTTACCTTCCTAAGAGATTTACCGATATCGCGATGAAGGCCTTCGACGGCATCACCGACAAGTACCTCTCAAGAAACGAAGACGGCACTCCAAAGCTTGGCGGAATCTGCCTGGTGGCAGGCCTTGGCGGTCCTCAGCACAGGGACGGATCTCTTGAGTATTACTTCTCTGAACCCGTTGTGGAGAACGAAGCCAAGGGTGTTGCACCGCTCATTCTTCTGTACACTGAGATCTTAAGACTCAGCAAATAATGACTTTTTCAAAGACAGGTATTTCGTCTAAAGGCGCATCTGCAGTGATGAACCGGCCTCCATCAAGAATTTGATCAGAGCCGTAACGTTTCCAGCTGCAGCCCTTTGGAAGGTATACCTGTCTTTTTCTTGCTCCGGCTTCAAATACAGGTGCTACCAGATACCTGTCACCGAACATGTACTCATCTTCTGTCCTCCAGGCCTCATCGTCCTCGGGGAATTCATAGAAGAGTGTACGCATGACAGGGCTGCCCTTCTCATGGGCCTGCTTCATTATGTCGCGTATATAATCTCTCATTGACTCACGGAGCTTAATGTACTTCTTACATATCTCAAAGACTTCCTCTCCGTAACTCCAAATTTCATTGGGTGCTCCGGATCTGCAGGTCGCACCGCCGGTTTCTCCAAACTGTGGCTGGCGCGGTTCTCTGTCGCCGTGAAGCCTCATGACAGGCAAAAATGTTCCCCATTCAAACCATCTTGCAAACAGTTCCCTGAACCCTGGATCATCGGGATTACCTCCGTGGAAGCCTCCGATATCCGTTGTCCACCACGGTATTCCCGCAATTCCCATATTAAGTCCCGCAGAGAGCTGATCTCTCATACAGTCAAAGCTTGAAGCAATATCTCCGGACCATACAAGTGCTCCGTATCTCTGACTTCCAGCCCAGGCGCAGCGCAGAAGATTTACAATATTCTCCTGTCCCTCAGCGCTCATGCCTTCATAGAAAGTTCTGGCATATTCAACGGGATAGATGTTTCCAACCTCAAGGTCGGTCCCCATAAAATATCTGTAATTGTCAAAGTCATATACGGTGTACTCAGGCTCCGCCTCATCAAGCCAGAAGGTCTTTATCCCAAGCTCATAATAGTTCTTTTTGACCTTATCCCAAAGGTACTTCCTTGCTCCCGGATTAGTGGCATCATAGTGGATGGTTGCACCCTGGAAATTCAGTCCCGTCCTGAAACCTCTCTCTGTTCTGATAAGGAATCCCTTCTCCAGCATTTCATCAAAGTTTTCACTCTCTCTGTCCACAGTCGGCCAGATTGAGACCATGAGTTCCGTCCCCATGTCATTCAGCTCTTTTACCATAGCTGCAGGATCCGGCCAGTAGGTCTTATCAAACTTCCACTCACCCTGCTTTGGCCAGTGGAAGAAATCACACACGATCATATCAAGAGGAATTCCCATCTCATGGTACTTTTTTGCCACGCCCATGAGCTCATCCTGAGTCTGATATCTTAATTTGCACTGCCAGAAGCCAAGCCCGTATTCAGGCATAACGGGAACTGTTCCCGCAACCGACGCATAGGCGTTTACTATCTCTGCGGGAGTGTTGCCCACAACAAACCAGTAATCGATATACTTGGTCGCATAAGCCTCAAAGCTCATGACATTCTTGCCAAAGACAGCACGTCCCACAGCCGGATTATTCCATAAAATCCCGTACCCCAGTGACGAAACAGCAAAGGGCACACTGGCCTGAGAATTTCTGTGGGCAAGCTCAAGGTCGCACCCCTTCAGCTCCAGACTCCTTTGCTGATACTGTCCCATTCCGTAAATTCTTTCATTGTCATCAAGGGACTCAAAGCGCATTGTCACATGATAATCCCCTGCCACATTGGGCTTGAACTCTCTGGCCTCCACCTCAATGGAGCTGCACTTCGGATCCGTTATATCTCTTCTGTTTCTCCAGTATTCCTCGAAGACTTTAGTGTCGTCTTCCTTGCATATAACTATCTTGCCGCCGTTTGACACAGATAGACTGAGCGCTCCGTTTTTGAGCACAGCGCCTGTCTCTGTAATCTTTATATCTGCCTTTTCACTTTGCGGGATTGTAAGCGCCCAGTTTGTATCAGGCATCACCCCCTGCTTGGTCGCCCTTACTCTTACTGCATTCTTCCCCCATGCTTCAATCCACAGCTCTTCCGCATCGTAGTGATATACAAGTCTCTTGCCATCAACCCTCAACATATGTTTTACTCCTTCTCGTACAGCCAGACGCGCATTTCATTGCGCCCTCTGTTTGCCCATGCATAATACGGTATCATCCTGATCTTCACAGGTTCAGTAACAGCCTCCCCGGACTTTCTGTAAAGGCCGCCCTGTCCGGAAACCGCAGTTCTGAAGCCGTCTGCCTCGATAACTCCGACACCTTCCAGCAGTTCATCATGCCATTTATACTCAAGCTCCGAAGTCTTTGGAAGGCTCAGAAGATGGAGGTTCTCTCCGTTATCAACTCCCTCTGCGCAGAACACCTGAGGTCCCCTTGTAACGCTCACCTTATCCACATCCTCCGAAACCAGCGGATTTGCATACCATCTGCCTGGTGTCATATCAAGTTCAAGGGTTACGACAGTTTCGCCGCTTCCGGCTTCGATATACCAGTAGCCGCTTTCTGCAGTAATATCAGCCCCGGCTCCGTTTACTTCCGCATGAGTATTTTCAGACCATCCCGGAATCCTGATGCCGACTTTCGCTGCCGCCGATCCTGTATTGTTTATGGTAAAAGAAATCCTTCCATCCCTGGGGTAATCGGCATCAATTTGAACAGTCAGCTTCCCGCCGGCGTATTCCTTCTCCATCCCAGACTTTATAAAAAGGTTAACAAGGACTGTGTCACCCTTATCCGTGTAGATATAATCCTCAACAGATGCCAGCAGTCTTGCCAGATTAGGAGGGCAACACGCGCATCCCAGCCAGTCGGGACGAACTATCTTAACATGGCTCTTTGTCGGGTCTTTTTCTGACTTCTCGGGAACAACCTCCAGCGGATTAACATAGAAAAAGTGCCTTCCGTCCAGCGCCATTCCTGAAAGTGCGGTGTTGTAGAGAGCTCTCTCCATAACATCCCCAAATTCGCCGTTTGAATCAAGCCTCAGCATCTGTCTTGCAAAGAAAATAAGTCCTATTGATGCACAGGTCTCGCAGTACATTGTGTCATTGGGAAGATCATAGTCCAGGGTAAAAGACTCTCCGTTTACAGTAGAGCCGATTCCTCCTGTGATATACATTCTCTTATCAACTATATTTCTCCAGATTCTCCTGCAGACTGCCTCAATGTCTTTATTGCCTGTAGACGCAGCAACATCTGCCAGTGCCGTGCACATATATACAAGTCTTACAGCATGCCCTTCTGCGCTGTCCTGCTCAAGGATAGGTGCGTGTATCTGAAAATAAGTAAGGGGTGCATTGTAAAGTCCCCCAATTGCAGGCTTACCTGTATCTTCTCTGAACTGTCTTTTGAAAAAGTCAGGATCCTGCCCCCTCTGAAGCAGGAAGTACTCAGCCAGTTTCATGTAGCGCTCACAACCGGTCAGGTGATAGAGCCTCATAAGGCCTATCTCAACTTCCTCGTGTCCGTCGCAGCCGTGGATTTTGCCATCCTCAGGGCCAAAGACAGAGTCAATATGATCAGCCAGCTTTACAGCTATATCCAGTGCCTTCTTGCTTCCGGTCACCTGATTATATGCAACGGCCGCCTCTATAAAGTGACCGGCGCAGTACAACTCATGGCTCTCTCCAAGACGTTTGTACTTGTGGCCGGGCTCCATAATGGTGAAGTACGTATTGAGATATCCGCTCTTTTCCTGGGCTTCTGCTATTAAATCAACCACTTCGTCTGTGATCTTTTTGAGGTCCTCATCAGGATGTTCTTTTAGTGTATATGCAGCTGCCTCCAGCCACTTGTAGACGTCACTGTCCTGGAAAACCCAGCCGTAGTGTTCTCCCTTAGTCCTGCCGGCAGCTATCTTGAAGTTTTCGATGGCATGACTCTTCTCACTGGGGATAGAGGCATCATTTCTTTCCTTCTCAATCTTTATGTCTATATCGTCATTTAATACCTTCCATTGATATGGAATCATTCTGGTCCTGACAAGCTCTTTGTACCTGCCAAAAAACGGATCGTTAATTACAGTCTTCATTCCCCAACTCTCCTAAGCGTTTTCTTTTGATTTTACTATATTAAGTACGGGCAGAGATAGTTCTCTGCCCGCAAAAATCATTGCATTTTCATCCATTTACATTTTGTATTGACAGGTTAATTTCCAAGTATTGAATCGATTGTTGTCTGAGCCTCTGCTGCCGCAGCATCCGGAGCGCTCTCACCTGTGATAACTTTGTTGAATGCAAGTGAAATAGCATCTGAAATGTCAGGCCACTCAGGAAGAGGTCCTCTTGCATTTGCGTATTTCATCTCATCAACGAATACCTGATAAACTGCATCACCCTTGAACTGTGTCTCTGCGATCTTGGAATCTGATGAAATGTATCCCATGTGATCCATCATGTAAAGACATGTCTCACCGCTTGTAGCATACTGAAGGAATGCAATTGCTGCCTCCTCATTGCCGCCTGCTATAACTGCGTAATTCTCTCCTCCAAGACCTGATGCCTGCTGCTTGTCCTGAGGAATTGGTGCAACGTTCCAGTTAAGATCCGGAACTTCTTCACGCATTGTAGGAATCTGCCATGTTCCGTTGATCATCATTGCAAGGTTTCCTGAAATGAAATGGTTCATTGTATCGCCCTGTGTCCAGTTGATTGCTTCCTTAGGGAATGCTCCTGACTCAACAAGGCTCTTTTCAAACTCAAGTGCCTTGATTCCGCCCTCAGAATTGATCTCATATGAAGTCTGACCTGTTGACCATACCCAAGGAAGGAAGTTAAATGTTCCCTCTTCGTTCTGAAGTGCACAGTGTGCAAAGCCGTATACATTTCCCTTTGTTGTCTTCTTAGCTACGTCAAGAAGCTCGTCCCAGGTCTTGGGTACTTCGCAGCCCGCATCCTTAAGCATATCCTCGTTGTAGAAAAGAACAAGGTCATTACTTCCGAAAGGAACACCGTAAAGTCTTCCGTCCAGTGTGCAGGAATTTACAGGTCCGGGATAATATGAGCTGACGTCGAATCTGTCTGTTATATCTGCAAAAATTCCCATTGCAGCGTATGAAGCGTGATCGGGATTATCAAGAATAACAATATCGGGAAGTTCTCCAGCCGAAGCTCCTATGGAGAGCTGTTTCTTGAAATCCGCAAACGGTACGTATTTAGCCTGAACCTTGATGTTACTCTGCTGGTTGTTGAACTCCTGTATGATATGATCAAGAGCTTCCTGATGTCCTGCAGTCTCCCAGTAATACCATATTGTTACATCACCTGAAGCATCATCGGATGCCGGAACAGGATCTGCCTCTTTGGCAGTTGCAGTCTCTGTCTTAGTCTCACTCTCCCGTGCTGCTCCTTTTACCCCCGAATCAGCTGTGTTTGCTGCTCCGCAGCCTGCCATCATGGATATTGCCATTACGGCGCTAAGTACTGTAGCCAATAACCTCTTTTTCATGTGTCCCTCCTTATTGTTCGGTACATTATAAGTTTTGCTTACAATGGAATTATCTCCCATAAATAAGGAGTAAAAAACTCAACAAAACTTAAAAAGGATGAATTTTCTAATCTGTTT
>JAEEGF010642772.1_pt1 | contig 15079 bp, 10 predicted proteins | sample 9134171 | NCBI WGS metagenome assembly JAEEGF01 (sample SAMN16246542, study PRJNA631951) | gut metagenome | biome: gut microbiome; feature: rumen; material: AP-attached | host: Bos | place: Iran: Karaj | collected 2018-10 | reverse complement strand
TTCCCTACCTTTTGTTCTTGAGGACGGGCAGCATCTGGACAACATGCACATCGGCGCTTCCAAGGCATCGTGCTTCATCAAGGTCTACGTTTTTGAGGATGCCAACCAGAACGGCGGCCGCAGCAGTGCGGAAGCCACTCTGCGCTATGTACCGGTCAGCCTGTATTATGAGATCAACGGCGAATGGCTGGAAGTGCTGGTCGAAAAGACGGACATTGAGGGCTGCGCCACGTTCTGGCGCCTGACTCCCGGCACTTACCGTGTCGCAGTTACCCTGCCCAAAGGCTATATCATTGGCCCCATGGGTGAAAAGATCAACGGCTGGTATAACTGTTTCCCGCCGCAGGATGGTGCTTTCAGTATGACTGAGCCCATTGATGTCGCGCGCGGGGAAAGCCTGGGGCTAGGCGTCGGTGCTGTCAGCAGCGGCAGCGTTGCCGGTACTGTCTGGGCAGATAATGACTGCAACGGATCGCGCAGCGCACAGGAAGGCGGATTTGCCGGTGCTGAAATCTCGCTCGTCAGCGAAGCAGCCGGCGTATCCCGTCAGACGATCACAGACGAGACAGGTACTTATCTGTTTGAAGGCCTGCTTGCGGGCGAATATACCCTGACCGTTTCCCTGCCGGAAAACAGCATGTTCTCGCTTCCGGGCGGTGACTCACTGCTGACCGAAGGCTATGCCTTCACCTCCAGCACACAGATCACCGTCGATGACAAGCAGGAAAAGAAGCTTCAGCCAATCGGTGTTATGCCGGTCACACGCCTGCTCGTACATTTCTATAACGATCTGAATGCCAACGGCCTCTGGGATGCCGATGAACCGCCCTTTGCCGGTGCCGATGTCGAGATTCTGAGCGGAGATGCCGTCATGACCTCCGCACGCTCGGATGGCAGCGGAGCAGCCCTTATTCCCGTGCTGCGCGGCGGCGAAACGGAGATCCGCATCATTCTGCCCGCCGGTCAGTCTCTGACTGTTTTAGGAGCACAGAGTAACTTCAACGCACCCGCAGCTACAGGCGATCTGACTCAGCCTGAGACATTATCGCACGGTGTGGAAACGCAACTGTATGCCGGCATCACGCTGGCTGCGCATGTCAGCGGTACATTGTTCAACGATGTGAACGTCTCCGGAGTATTCGACGCAGGCGAACAGGGTGCCGCCGGCTTCACTGTTCAGGCGATCGATGCTTCCGGTGCGGTGGTTGCCCAGACGCAGACGGACAGCAATGGCTTCTACGTGTTTGACAATCTGCTTCCGCAGCAGCATGTCATCCGTTTCCTGCTGCCTAATGCTTATGTCTGCAGCGAACCCTCCGAGACTGATGCTGCCGGGCAGAACCATGTTGTTGCCCAAAATTCCGAATATGGCGAAACAGGCACGCTGGACCTGACTCCCGGTCAGCGTGTAGAGCATATTGATGCGGCTATTTTCCGCAGCGCTACCGTATCCGGCGCTGTAATGCTTGAAACAGGGATCCAGAGTCTGCCCGTATCCGGCGGTATTGCCGGTGTCTCAGTCGTTCTGCTGGACGAATATGGCGCGCCTGTATCCGATACCACTTCCACTGTGACAGGCGAAGACGGCACCTTCTATCTGAAAGGTGCGCTTCCGGGCGAATATACCCTGGAGTACATTCTTCCCGAAAACGCTCAGTTTATCAACCCGGATACAGGCGCTGAAAGCTATACTACAGAGCCCTTCACCCTGAAGGTGGGCGATGACCGAATCGAACAGCCGCTTGCTGCCGTATTCACAGGCAGCCTGTCCGGCATCCTGTATACGGATAAAAATCTGAGTGCCGCCTTCGACGTTTCCGAAGAAGTTCTCAGTGATGTGACTGTTACCCTGACGCACACTGAGCTCGACCTGGAATATGAAACCCGCTCGCTGGATAACGGCGAATATATCTTCAGTGCACTGCGTCCCGGCGAATATATCGTGCGTATTACGCTGCCCGAAGGCCTTGTCTTCGGCTTTGATCCTGCTTCACCGCTTGATCCCGCCGCCCGGCAGAGCACCGAAGGCCGTCTGTTCGTGGATGTCGGCCAGCAGCATACCGGACGCAACATCGCGGCGGTATACCCCCTGCAGGCAACAGAAGGCCTGATCTATTTCGATCTGACGAACGACGGTGTGCGTGATGCCGGAGATTACGGTGCACAGGACGTGACCCTGACGCTCAGAAGCGTAAACGGTCCGCAGTCTTATACCCTGATGACCAATTCCGACGGCGTCTTCACAATGGATGCGGTCGTTCCCGGCGAATACACGATGCTTGTCACCCTGTCAAGCGATTATACAGTAGCAGACAGCAATGATGCCCAGCTAATCGATGGTTTCTGGACTTCCTCCGTACTCCTGACCAGCGATCTAATGGCAGGCCCGGAATACCCCATCCTGCATTATGCAAGCGTCGCCGGCCATGTCTGGAGCATGGATGGATCCCTGACCGGAGTATCCGGACGCACCGTCAGCCTGTTCTTCGGTAATGAGGAAGAGCCGTCAGCTCAGACAGAGACCGATGCGGAAGGTGCATTTGAATTCATTCACCTGAAGCCGGGTGAGTACCGCGTCACTTGTGATCTGCCTCAGGGCAAGTATGATTATGCGCGGCCCGAGGACGCCGGCCTGCGTCCCGCGTCTCTGCCCCAGGATACTCCCGATTTTCCCGTCGGCTGGAAGGGAACTTTCCATGTTGATATGGCAGCACAGCTGATTGCCTGCGACATCGGTATCGGAGCGCTTGGTTCGCTCGGCGATACCGCCTGGCTCGACGAAAACGGCAACGGTCTGCAGGACGGCAGTGAACCGGGTATCCCCGGTATCCATATTGCACTGTATCAGTATGGAAATCTCGCCGCTGAAACAGATACTGACGTATTCGGGCGCTATCTGGTGACTGACCTGTTCCCGGGCACATATACCGTCGTCGTTACAGTACCGGAAGAACTGAATACGACCGTGCACCGCGAAGACTTCCCACTGGCAGCCAGCGTGCTGCCGCAGAGCGAAGAGCGCAGTGTTGAAGCGGACGGTATTACCGTACCCAGTGACGGTCGCAACCTCAGCTGCGACTTCGGCTTCGTGCTGCGCAAGGCCGGCCGCTATCCGGCTTCCATGCAGGAGACCCCTGAAACCGACTGGAGTTTCGGCGGAAAACGGAGATAATACACCTTAATATTCATACTGTGTTAATGATACAGCATTATTCTCATTGCGATCACTGATTCTGGAGTGAAATGGTATGCTTACGCTGAAAAACATCCGAAAGGAATACCGCACGGGCGATCTCACAGTGGAAGCCCTGCGCGGCATCGACATCTCCTTCCGGCAGAATGAATTCGTTGCCGTGCTCGGCCCTTCCGGCTGCGGCAAGACCACACTGCTGAACATTATCGGCGGCCTGGACCGATATACCGAGGGCGAACTGACCATCAAAGGCCGTGCTACCCGTGAATTCCGTGACCGCGACTGGGATGCTTACCGGAATCACTCCATCGGCTTTGTGTTCCAATCCTATAATCTGATCCCGCATCAGACCGTGCTGTCCAACGTGGAGCTCGCACTGACGCTTTCCGGTGTATCCCTGCAGGAGCGCCGTCAGCGTGCCATCCAGGCGCTTGAACAGGTGGGGCTTGGCGATCAGCTCAAGAAAAAGCCTGCCGAAATGAGCGGCGGCCAGATGCAGCGCGTGGCCATTGCGCGTGCCCTGGTCAACAATCCTGAGATCGTCCTGGCGGATGAGCCAACAGGCGCTCTGGACAGCGAGACCAGCGTACAGATCATGGAAGTGCTCAAGGAGATCGCAAAAGACCGTCTGGTCATCATGGTCACGCACAATCCTGATCTGGCGGACCAGTACGCCACGCGTATCGTGCGTCTGCTGGACGGACGTGTAATCGATGACACCGATCCCTACGACGGGAGCGAGCCCGAACAGAAAGCCATAAAAGCGGGAAGCACGAGCATGAGTTTTCTCACCGCCCTGCGACTCTCGCTGAACAATCTGATGACCAAAAAAGGCCGTACTTTCATGGTATCTCTGGCAGGAAGCATCGGCATCATCGGAATTGCGCTCATTCTGTCTGTATCCACCGGCGTAAACACATACATCAAGCGCGTAGAAGAAGACACCCTTTCCGCCTATCCGCTGGAGATCACGCAGCAGACAATGGATCTGACAGATACCCTGAGCAGTCTCATGGGCGTGTCTGTGGATACAAAGGAGCATCCGGACGAAAACAAGATCTATTCCGGCAGCCGCATGACCAACATGATGAGTGCGCTGTGGAGCAGCGTCACAAATAATAACCTGAGAAGTTTCAAAGCCTATCTTGAAGATGAAAAGAACGGCGTAAAAGATCTGGTCAGCGGCATTCAGTATGGATATGACTCCGCTCTGCTTCTGTATCGGGAAGATGATAAGGGCCAGATCATCCAGGTAAACCCCTCCACAGCAATGGAAGCAACAGGGATCACAAGCATGATGCAGATGTCTGCATACTCTGCCGGCGGCTTCCAGGAAACGATTATGAACGAATCATCGCGAAGGATGAACGTATTTGAAGCCCTGCTGAACAACGATGAGCTGCTGCGTCATCAATATGACATATTGGCAGGCCGCCTTCCTGAGGCAATGGATGAAGTAGTCATCATCGTCAACTCGCGCAATGAACTGACAGATTATACTCTGTATACCCTCGGGCTCAAAGATCAGAGTGAGCTCGCAGGCCAGTTCGAACTGCTCCAGCAGGGCGTAGCGATCGAGAGTGAGCCCATGGAATTTACGTTTGATGAGCTTCTTGCCCTGCGCTTCCGCCTGGTCACCAGCACGGAATTCTATGAAAAGCGTGGGAATCACTGGGTCGATCTGAGGAAGGATAACCCCAATTATCTGAAAACGCTGATGCAAAATTCCATGGAGATCAAGGTCGTTGGTATCCTCAGACCGTCAGCAAGCGCAGTTGCAACTTCCAATGGCAGCGGTGTGGGATATCGTCCCGAGCTTCTGGATCATCTGATCACCCGTCTTAATGAAAGCGAGATCATAAGGGAACAGCTAGAAAACCCGACCATCGACGTCTTTACAGGTCAGCCTTTCGATACGAGTGCGGATGACCTGATGGCCGCACTGGACCGGATGAGCTTTTCCGATTTCGTCAAGGAATACGGCAGTGTCATGCACTGGAGTGAGGAAGTCCAGGCACAGCTGAATGCTGTATCGGTCATATTTACCTATCTTCCCAAAGAACGGATCAAACAGTTTCTGCCAAACATTCTCCCCCAGAACATGGGCGGTTCACTTCAGCAGAATCTTTCCACATTGGGGATAAGTGACATTGATGCGCCGTCCTCGATCGCGATCTATCCCAAGAGCTTTGAGGCCAAAACTGCGATCACCAGCCTGATCAATGAATATAATGCAGCAGCAGATGAAGAGAATGTTATTCACTATACCGACTATGTCGGACTGCTGATGTCTTCCGTGACGGATATCATCAACGCAGTGAGCTATGTACTGATTGCATTCGTAGCCATCTCACTGGTCGTATCCTCGATCATGATCGGTATCATCACATACATCAGCGTTCTTGAGCGTACCAAGGAGATCGGTATTCTGCGTGCCATGGGCGCGTCCAAACGCGATATTACCCGTGTATTTACAGCAGAAACGCTTATCATCGGCCTTGTCGCCGGTATCCTGGGCATTCTTGTAACGTGGCTTCTTAACTTCCCGATCAATCATATCATACAGGGTCTTACCGGCATCGATATCGCGGCAGTGCTTCCGACAAAAGGCGCGGTCATCCTGGTGATCATCAGTGTTGTGCTGACCGTGATCGCCGGCCTTATCCCCTCCCGCATGGCCGCGCGTAAAGACCCCGTAGCTGCCTTGCGGACAGAGTAAGGATTAAGATCACGATAATCATCCCGCAATTTGAAAAGGAAAAGACGAGCTTCATTTTAATGGTGAAGCCCGTCTTCTTTATGGTTGTCCTTCATAATTTGCATGCTGACCGCAGCAGTGCTGAAAGCCTTCTGTATGATCTGTCTGACATCAGTTTTCCTGTTTGCAAAGCTGAACGATGCGTGCAACAGCTTCATCCACAAGGCGGCTGCGAGGCATGTCAGCAATACCAATGATAAAGTTGGCACAGCGGTTGACAGGCAGGAGCACTTTCGCAGCCCGGCTCTGACCGATAGCAGTAGCCATCGCAGGAGTGATCTCGCCCAGCATGGCGTCCGCAATGACCAGTCCAACAGGGCCGGCGATCACGTCAGCATTCCTGCATGCGACAAGTATAGGATTTTCACCAGTAGCTGCAAATGCAGCTCCAGCCTTCAGCATGGCAGCCGTAGCAGCGGCATTGGTACCGATAGCTGTGACTGTATTTTCAGCAGGAATGCCGGTCTGCAGCAAGCCTTCGATCAGCTGTGCGCCAAGCCGTCCGCTCTGTCCGTCAATAACAACAATGTTCACAGTTATTCCTCCTGTCGCTGCCGCCCGGCGGCATCATGGATTTGTTCCTATAATACACAAAGAAGAAACGCCTTGTCAATTCCCGCTGTCCCGTATCGGACGATGCAGGGCAGCCAGGCACAATTATGCTTACAGAGTGTTAAATATCAGTTTCAGTTTCACACTTCCCGGCTGCCGGATATCATATAGTTTTATCCTGAAAACGCAATATAATCAGCTCATAAAAAGCCGTTTTATACGTTTTCAGGCAAAAATAAACGTATTTTCGATGCATTTTAACAGTATTGTAATATATATGAATTAATATATAAGTGTATTCCTATTTGGAATTTTACTTTTCAACACGGGCAGTCTAAGATGTATTTGGTGAGAGTTGGATTTCAATTATTTGGCTCTCCATCTCATTATCTCAACGCCAAGCGGAGCTGCGCCCCGCCGGTCCTGCCGCGCTGATCTGCGGTATGGAGCGGAAGCACAGGAGGCAATGCCCTGATGGCGTCCATTAAAGGAGGCAGACCTATGGAACTCTTCGGGATCGACAAGTATGGAATCATTAACCCCAAGGCTGTTTACCGCAACCTGCAACCTGCTCAGCTGGTAGAGGAAGCTCTGCGCCGCGGTGAGGGCACGCTCAGCAATTCCGGTGCATTGGTAGTAAAGACCGGCAAATATACCGGCCGCAGCGCCAACGACAAATTTATCGTAGATACTCCTGCCGTACATGACGACATTGCCTGGGGCAAAGTGAACCGTCCCATCAGCAAGGAAGCGTTTTACGGCATTTATAATAAGGTTATTGCATACCTGCAGAACAAGGATGTATATATCTTTGATGGTTTCGCAGGCGCTGATCCCAAGTATTGCAAAGCCTTCCGTGTAATCAATGAGCTGGCCAGCCAGAACCTGTTCATTCATCAGCTTCTGCGCCGTCCCACCGAAGAGCAGCTGGCTTCTTTTGCAGAGGACTACACCATTATTGCCGCTCCCGGCTTCAAGTGCATTCCCGAGCGCGACGGCACCCGCAGTGAAGCCGCGATCCTGCTGAACTACGAGGATAAGCTGGTCGTGATCGCCGGCAGCCAGTATGCGGGCGAGATCAAGAAGAGCGTCTTCTCCGTCATGAACTACGTTCTTCCCAAGCAGGGTGTGTTCCCGATGCACTGCTCTGCCAACATCGGCAAGGACGGCGATTCCGCCATCTTCTTCGGCCTTTCCGGAACCGGCAAGACCACGCTTTCCGCTGACCCCAACCGCGAGCTGATCGGCGACGACGAGCACGGCTGGGCAGATGACTCCGTGTTCAACTTCGAGGGCGGCTGCTATGCCAAGTGCATCAATCTCTCCAAGGAGAAGGAGCCTGATATTTACAACGCCATCCGTTTCGGCGCGCTGGTCGAAAATGTAGTCATGGATCCTGATACCCGTGAGTTTGATTTTGACGATGCTTCCCTGGCCGAAAACAGCCGCGTAGGTTACCCCATCGATTTCATCAATAACGCCCGTCTGGATGGCGTAGGCGATACCCCCAAGACGGTCATCTTCCTGACCGCTGATGCCTTCGGCGTACTGCCGCCTATCAGCAAGCTGGACAACAAGCAGGCCATGTACTACTTCGTCAGCGGCTTCACCAGCAAACTGGCCGGCACCGAGATCGGCATCACCTCTCCCGTACCCACCTTCTCCACTTGCTTCGGCGAACCTTTCATGCCCATGGATTCTTCTGTATACGCAAAGATGCTGGAAGAAAAGGTTCAGAAGAGCGGTGCCAATGTATACCTGGTCAACACCGGCTGGAACGGCACCGGCAAGCGCATGAAGCTGGCCTATACCCGCGCAATGGTCACTGCTGCCTTGAACGGCACGCTGGAGAAGAGCGAATTCGTGACTGATCCTTACTTTGGTCTGGCTGTGCCCACCACCTGCGAGGGCGTGCCTTCCGAACTGATGATCCCCGCGAACACCTGGGAAGACAAGGCTGCCTACGAGGCCGCCGCGAAGAAACTGGCGGAAATGTTCCGCGAGAACTTCAAGAAGTACGACAAGATGCCTCAGGATGTAGTAGACGCTGGCCCCAAGGCCTAATGGAGGAAAACCATGAAAAGACTAGCCGCCATGCTTTGCTCCCTGCTGATGCTGTCTCCCGTTCTTGCGCTTGCCGAAAGCGTATCGGCAGGCGGTGAAAAGGAGATCGCCACCTGGTTCGTTGTGGTGATGGGAATGGGCATCGTGTTCATCGGCCTCATCTGCCTTATTGTCCTTATCTGGATCATGGGCAAGATCATGAAGTCGATCGGCAGCAAAGCCGCACCTCAGGAAGCCCCGCAGCGTGCAGCAGCACCCGCGCCTGCTGCTCAGGAAGCGATTCCCAACCGCGGAGAGCTGGTTGCCGCTATTTCCGCGGCACTGGCTGAAGAGCTCGGAACAGATGTCAAAGCAATCAGAATTCATAGCATTAAACGCGTCTGAGGAAAGGAAGAATAAAGCCATGAAAAAGTACCGCGTCAACGTTAACGGCACCCAGTATGATATCACCCTGGAAGTACTGGAGGGTGAAGCTGCCGTCGCCCCCAAAGCTGCCCCCGCTCCCGCTCCTGCCGCTCCCAAGGCCGCTCCCGCCGGCGGACAGAGCGTTAATGCCCCCATGCCCGGCACCATTCTTGCCGTCAATGTCAAGGCTGGCCAGGCCGTCAAGAAGGGCGATGTGCTGATCATGCTCGAGGCCATGAAGATGGAAAACGAGATCATGGCTCCTGTTGATGGCACTGTCAGCGCGGTGAACGTGACCAAAGGGCAGTCGGTCCAGTCCGGCGACGTGCTGGTGACCCTCGCGTAAGGCGGAGGCAGAAGCATGGAAACGATTATTAATTTTCTTCAGCAGACCGGTTTCTCCATGATTGGGGAAAACTGGAAGATGCTGGTGATGATTGCCATAGCCTTGTTCCTGTCCTATCTGGCAATCGTCAAAAAATTCGAGCCGTTGCTGCTGCTGCCGATTTCCTTCGGCATGCTGCTTACCAATCTGCCCGGCGCCACTCTTTTCCACGAAGAGCTGTTTGCCGGCGGTCATGTTAACTGGCAGGCGCTCAGCGAAAGCGCAGGCCTGCTCGACTATCTGTACCTGGGCGTCAAGCTGGGCATCTATCCCTGCCTGATCTTCATGGGCGTTGGTGCGGGCACAGACTTTGAGCCGCTGCTGGCCAACCCCAAGACGCTGCTCCTGGGCGCCGCGGCACAGCTGGGTATCTTTATCGTATTCATCCTGGCGCGCCTGTTTGGTTTCACTCCTTCTGCAGCCGGTGCCATCGGCATCATCGGCGGCGCGGACGGTCCCACGGCCATCTATACTGCCATCCGCCTGGCCCCGCATCTGCTGGGCGCCATCGCGGTCGCCGCATACTCCTACATGGCGCTTGTGCCGGTCATCCAGCCGCCCATCATGCGTGTGCTGACTACCGAAGAAGAGCGCAAGATCGTCATGAAGCCGCTGCGCAAGGTGAGCCGCACCGAGAAGATCATCTTCCCCTTTGTGGTCACCATCTTCGTCGCGCTGCTTGTTCCCTCGGCTGCTCCGCTCGTCGGCTGCCTGATGCTGGGTAACCTGATGCATGAAAGCGGCGTTGTTGACCGTCTTGAAAAGACAGTCAAGAATGAGCTGATGAACATCGTCACCATCTTCCTCGGCGTGTGCGTCGGCGCAACTGCGACCGCCAACACCTTCCTCTCCTGGGAAACCATCGAGATCATGGCCATGGGCATCTTCGCTTTCGGCTGCGGCACCGCCGGCGGCGTGCTTCTTGCCAAGTTCATGAACCTGTTCCTCAAGGAAAAGATCAACCCGCTCATCGGTTCTGCCGGCGTGTCCGCCGTGCCGATGGCCGCCCGTGTCAGCCAGAAGGAAGGCCAGCGCGCCAATCCCGCGAACTTCCTGCTGATGCACGCCATGGGCCCCAACGTCGCGGGCGTGATCGGTTCCGCCATCGCTGCCGGTGTCATGCTGGCGCTGTTTGGCGCACATTAAGGGAGGTCAATCATGCCGAAAGTTCACATTACAGATACAATCCTGCGTGACGCGCACCAGTCGCAGGCCGCTACCCGCATGACGCTGGAAGACATGCTGCCCGCACTGGAGATCCTGGATAGCATCGGCTACTGGTCGCTCGAATGCTGGGGCGGCGCCACCTTCGACTCCTGCATGCGCTTCCTCAATGAGGATCCCTGGGAACGCCTGCGCACACTGCGCAAGCATATGCCCAACACGAAGCTGCAGATGCTGCTGCGCGGTCAGAACCTGCTGGGTTACAAGCACTATGCAGATGACGTCGTAGATGCCTTCTGCCAGAAATCCGTTGAAAACGGTATCGACGTAGTCCGCATCTTCGATGCTCTGAACGACATCCGCAACATCGAGCGCGCCGTTAAAGCGGTCAAGAAAGCCGGCGGCATGGTGGAAGGCTGCATCAGCTACACCATCAGCCCCGTGCATAACGAAGAATACTTCGTCAAAGTCGCGAAGGAAATCGAACAGATGGGCGCAGATACCATCTGTATCAAGGACATGGCAAACCTGCTGCTGCCTTATGACGCATATTCTCTCGTCAAGCAGCTCAAGGCCAACATCAAGGTACCCATCCATCTGCACACCCATAACACCACCGGAACCGGCGACATGGTCTACCTGATGGCTGCCCAGGCGGGCGTAGATATCATTGATACCGCCCTGTCCCCGCTGGCCAATGGTACCAGCCAGCCTTGTACCGAATCCATGGTCGCCACTTTCCGCGGCACCGAGTATGACACCGGCCTGGACATGAACAAACTGCTCAAGGCGAGTGAGCATTTCCGCAAGGTCGCCGCCCGTCTGAAGGAGACAGGTTCTCTGGATCCCAAGGTTCTGAATACCGATGCCAACACACTGGTATACCAGGTGCCCGGCGGCATGCTGTCCAACCTGATCAGCCAGCTCAAGCAGGCGAACGCTGAAGACCGGTACTATGACGTGCTGGCTGAGGTACCGCGTGTCCGCAAGGACTTCGGATATCCGCCGCTGGTCACCCCCACCAGCCAGATCGTTGGCTCCCAGGCCGTGCTGAACGTACTGGGCGGCGAACGCTATAAGATGGTCAGCAAGGAATCCAAAGGACTGCTGCGCGGCGAATACGGCCGTCTGCCCGGCGAAGTTAATGAGGAAGTGCGCAAGAAGTGCATTGGTGATGCCGAACTCATCACCTGCCGTCCCGCCGACCTTATCAAACCCGAGATGGATGAATACCGTGAGAAGACCAAGGGCATCGCCAAGAGTGAGGAAGATGTGCTCTCCTATGCCCTCTTCCCGCAGGTAGCGCCCAAGTTCTTTGAGCACCGCGATCATCCCGCTCCCGCTGCTCCTAAGGAAGATCCCAACGCTGTGCGCGAGCTCTACGTAGAGGATCTGTCCGTATAAGTTTTCCCAGTAAAAATCAATCCAGGAGTGACTGTTCATCAGTCACTCCTTTTTTGTATTATATATTGACACGCATAATACCTCGTGATATGATGTATTTCATAAAAGGAGGTATTCCATGAACGCTCAGATGAAGCGCGGTCTGCTCGACATATGCGTGCTGGCTGCGATCAAGGATGAAGACTCCTACGGATATAAGATCATTAAAGATATGAAGCCGTATATCGAGCTGTCTGAAGCAACGCTTTATACCATTCTGAAACGTCTGGAAGCGGCCGATCAGCTGACCGTCCGAAGCATCGAACAGGATGGCAGGCTCCGGAAGTACTATCATATTACGGGCACCGGGCTGAAGCGGATCGAAGAGTTCAAGGATGAATGGAAGGAAGTCGTGCTTCTTTACCAGTTCATAACCAAGGAGGGCCATCATGAATAAGCAGGAATTCCTGTCCCGACTGAAAGAAGAATTGATCGGTCTGCCGGAGGATGACATTGCTGAACGTCTGGATTTCTACGCTGAAATGATCGATGAAAGGATCGATGACGGCCTCTCCGAAGATGAAGCGATCTCCGATATCGGTCCCATTGAAAAAGTCGTGTCGGAGATCATTGCAGAGATACCGTTCACCCGGCTGATCAAAGAAAAGATAAAACCGAAGCGCCGTATACGGACATGGGAGATCATTCTTCTGGTCTTGGGCTTTCCAGTCTGGTTCCCGCTGCTGATTTCAGCAGCTGCCCTGGTTTTCTCACTGTTCGTTGTCCTCTGGGCGCTTGTCATCTCACTGTGGGCAGTCGATATATCATTTGCTGTAGCCTCCCTGGGCAGCGCGCTCGGCGGGATTCTGCTGATCATTCATGGTGAACGGCAGCAGGGCTTTATTCTGCTCGGCAGCGGACTGATCCTCGCCGGGCTTGCCATCATGCTGTTCTTCGCATCCAAGGCAGCAACCGCAGGTGGATGGAAACTAACGAAGAAAATCATCCTCGGGATTAAGACTCTCTTCATTGGGAAGGAGAAAATTTAATGAAACGCTCAACAGGATTATGGCTGCTCGCTGCAGCTGCACTCATCGTTATCGGGCTTCTTGTTTTCGGCAGTGTCATAGCTGCTCATGGCTGGAGCATTGCCGCGCTCGGCGACATCGGATATGAGACACACACCCTGGACATAAAGGATTCCTTCAGCAATATTGCCATTCATTCGGATACTGCCGTTATCAGGATCCTGCCGTCAGAAGACGGAAAATGCCATGTTGTTCTCCGTGAGCAGTCAAAAATCAGCCATTCTGTTTCCGTGCAGGACGGTACGCTCTCGATAGAACTGCAGGATACGAGAAAATGGTATGAAAGAATCACGCTCTCTTTCAGCTCGCCCCGAATAACAGTATATCTGCCGCAGGACAAATACGCATCTCTTCTGATCAGGGAAAGCACCGGAGATGTTACGATACCGGATGGATTCACATTTGGAGACATCAGCATTAAAGCCAGCACCGGTGATGTCATCTGTTCCGCATCAGCCTCGAACATCATTGAAATCGTAACCAGCACCGGTGATATCAGGACGACGGATCTGCGGACAGGAGAACTTAATCTATCCGTTTCAACAGGTAAAGTGGAAGCCCGTTCCATCTCCTGTGACAGAGATATCGTAATCATCGTCAGCACCGGAAAAGCCGTATTGTCTGACATTGCCTGCGGACGCTTTGGTTCTGAAGGGAACACCGGAAATATCACGTTGACCAATGTGATCGCAACCGGAGAAATGATCATCAAACGGACTACAGGCGACATAAAGCTGGATAAATGCGATGCTTCCGCTCTGCAGCTTGAGACAAATACCGGAAGTGTCAGCGGGACCCTACTTTCCGAAAAGACATTTGTTACACGAACTGGCACAGGCCGTGTCCGTGTACCTGAGACGACCGCTTCCGGGGTCTGCAGGGTCACCACGAGTACCGGAAATATAACATTCTCTGTCCAGTAATCTTTTTACCAAAAGAACACCTGCGGAATCATTTTGATCTCGCAGGTGTTTGTATAAGCGGAACCGCATCAGAAATCTATGCCTGAACCATGCTTTTCTATAGTCAGTATACTGACGATCTGCCGGGATTGCCGTTTAGTTCTTGCCGGCATATCCTTTCAGACATTTCAAGACCGTATCCCGTTCCTGCAGGTCATTCAGGTCAATCACATCAATACCCAGTTCCATGGCACGGTGGAGCATGTTTCCCCCACCCTTTTCCGCAGTAACGATAGCCGCGCGAGCTCTTTCACCGCCAAACCGGTCACGAAGGATCGCCAGTTCGTTGAGGGCTTCCGTCTTCACATCACAGGTCTTGCAGCTGATAAATATGGGCTTTACTCCACAGGTAGCCATTACATCGAGCTCATTTGATACGTTGTCCGGACCAGGAGCACGGCCTTGCCAGTCCACGATGACGCTGAGGCGTACATCCTGGAAAACGCCGCAGTCCAGGCAGGCTTTATAAATGTACAGTTCCAGCACGCTGCCTACATCACGCAGCCATGTGCGGATCTGTTTGTCTGCAAAGTCAAAGCTGACTCTCTCCCCCGCCTCAACTCTCACATCCATCAGCAGTCCGATCTTTTCCATCTCTTCCAGTGCCAGTACCGGTGCGCTGATTCGGCTGCCGCGCTCACCTTTAACGATATAATCACCAGAAACATGCAGTTCTGTGTTCTGTGACACGCGCTGGATATACGTCACAATCGTCGGCCACTCATGCCGCCAGCGCAGATATAGTTCAAAGAATGGGTCAATAATATGCAGATAGGATGCCAGCACATTATTATCCACTCTGCCCTTACGCATGCTTCCGCCGGCCATCAGAAAGCAATCTTCCACATTCAGCTGCACCGGACAAGGCAGGCCCTGTGCGAAAGCGGCACCGCGAATGTCATAGAAAGTGTTCTGACGGCGGGAATAGGTAAAAACAGGAATGTTTATATCCGCACACAGCATCCCGCCGGCAAAGAGTGCAGCATCCGTGCCTCCCGCAATATCGAGGGCACAGTCCTCGTAACGTTCCGTAATCTCACGCAGACGGCGTTCCACTGCCGATGCGTCAAGCAGGCTTGCCCCGTAAAAGATGCATGCCGTTTTCAGTCCGCGATGGCGGAAATA
>JAEEGF010815562.1_pt1 | contig 15080 bp, 6 predicted proteins | sample 9134171 | NCBI WGS metagenome assembly JAEEGF01 (sample SAMN16246542, study PRJNA631951) | gut metagenome | biome: gut microbiome; feature: rumen; material: AP-attached | host: Bos | place: Iran: Karaj | collected 2018-10 | reverse complement strand
TTGAGGTCGATACCAGCGGTTTCGTCCTGGATGGTGACGTTGTTACCGTCGATGAAGGTTACGATACCTTCGATCGTGACATGCTCGCCCATCTCCAATTCCTTGGCTTCAGCAATGGTCATCGGAACCAGGATCTCGTAGTAGTCCGAAGCTTCCTCGCTGTTCATCCAATTGGGCTTCGTGGCGATGGCCCTGATGAGGGCGCTGCTGCTGACCTCGATGGGCTCGGTATAGACCGTGCTGCTCTCGGTAGGCTCGGAACCGTCGAGAGTGTAGTAGATGGCGGCGCCGTCGGTCGGGCAGAGGATGCTGACCGTTTGTGCATGCAGGAAGCTGCCGCCTGCGGGAGTGAAGACAGGAGCTTCGACCGTGTTGCTGATGGTGACGTTACCGCTCAGGTTCACGGTGATTGCCTCATCGCCGTTAGTCATGGTGATGACGGACTCGTAGTCGTTCATCGTCAGGTCGCCCATCATGCGGACATAAACGGTAGTTCCAGCCAGTGCACCGTCTTCGGTGGGCAGGCTCAGCGTGGAGGCATATTGTCCGTCTGCAGTCAGGCTCATCTCGAAATACTGTTCAGCCGTCAACAGGACATCTCCCATCAGATATTGTCCGCTGACCGTGATGGTTTGCGGCTCCGAAGGACCTTCGCCTTGTTCATAAGTGAAGCCTTGGAGGCTCATCGGAGTGACGGCCAATTCGGGTTCCACAGCCTCGAGATCCGAAGCGTTGGCCATGCGGAGTTGGGGTTCGTTGTTGTAACCGATCACTGCGATGACATTGACAAAGGCGTTACCGTCGAAATTCTCCAACACCGGGATTTGGTAAATGTTGATGGCATTTCCGCCTTGGGTGAGGACGGTGTTGCCGGCGTTGTCGATTTCACCGATGTAAGCGCCTTGGATCATGACGCGTGTGCTTTGAAGCTGATTGTCAGCGCCTGCGAGGCATTCTTCGACGGTCATGACTGCCAGCGGCAATTCGTTGTCGTTCGAGACGATGTTGAACTGGTTAGCGTCGTTGGCGTCGATGCCCACGAGTTTGATCAAGCCGTTGGTCGTGGCCCTTTGGCCGATGGCTTGGACCTTGTCGCCAATAACCAAGCTCTTGCCGTTGTTGTTGAGGTTAAGGACGATACCAGCAGTCGGGTCTTGGATGGTGACATCGTTGCCGTCGATGAAGGTCACGACACCTTCAACCATGGCGTATTCGCCAATCTCCAGTACCTTGGCTTCGGCGATGGTCATCGTCTGGAAGATCTCGTAAGAAGCGGTCACCACTTCACTGTTCATCCAGTTCAGCTTTGTGGCGATGGCCTTGATGACCGTGCTGCTGCTGACCTCGATGGGTTCGGAATAGACCGTGCTGTTCTCGTTAGGCTCACTGCCATCCGTGGTGTAATAGATGGTGGCTCCCTCGGTCGGGCAGAGGATGCTGACCAACTGAGTGCTCATGTAGTTGCCAGCGGCAGGAGTGAAGGCGGGAGCTTCGACCGTGTTGCTGATGGTGACGTTGCCGCTCAAGGCCAGAGTCATCTCCTCATTGCCATAGGCCAGGATGAGGGTGGACTCGTATTCGTTCATCATCAGGTCTGCCATCATGCGGACATAGACAGGAGCGTCTTCCAGTCTGCCTTCTTCAGTGGGCAGGCTCAGCATGGAGGAGTAGGGGCCGTCTTCAGTCAGGCTGATTTCGAAATATTCGCCTGCCGTCAGGACAACATCGCCAGCGACATAGTAAGTGCTAACCAGGAGGGTTTGTGGCTCCGAAGGACCTTCGCCCTGCTCGTAGCTGAAGAGTTCGAGGGTTTGCGGGTTGACCGTCAGGCTGGGTGCCAGCATCGTGACGTCGGAAGCGGCATATACGCGGAGCTGGGCTTCGTTGTCATAGCCGATCACCGCAATGACGTTGACATAGCTGTTGGGTTCAACGTTATCCAAAGCCGGGACATGGTAGATGTTGATGGTGTTGCCGCCTTGGGTCAGCGTCGTGTACCCGTCGGGGTTGATGGTGCCGATGATTGCCTCCTCGATCATGACGCGGGTGCTCTGCAACTCGTAGTCAGCGCCTGCAAGGCAATTCTCGATGGACTGGACCTCGAGCGGAAGTTCGTTGTCGTTCGAGACGATGTCGAACTGATTGTCATCGTCGGCATCCATGACGAAGAGTTCGAACAGTCCGTTTACGTTAACTGTCTGGCCGTAGGTTATGACCTTGTCGCCGATAGCGGTGTTGACGCTTGCATCGCCAAGGTTGAGGACGATACCAGCGGTTTCGTCCTGGATGGTGACGTTGTTACCGTCGATGAAGGTTACGATACCTTCGATCGTGACATGTTCGCCCATCTCCAACGCCTTGGCTTCAGCAATGGTCATCGGAACCAGGATCTCGTAGTAGTCCGAAGCTTCCTCGCTGTCCATCCAGTTGGGCTTCGTGGCGATGGCCCTGATGAGGGCGCTGCTGCTGACCTCGATGGGCTCGGTATAGACCGTGCTGCTCTCGGTAGGCTCGGAGCCGTCGAGAGTGTAGTGGATGGTGGCGCCGTCGGTCGGGCAGAGGATGCTGACCGTTTGTGCATGCAGGAAGCTGCCGCCTGCGGGAGTGAAGACAGGAGCTTCGACCGTGTTGCTGATGGTGACGTTGCCACTCAGGTTCACGGTGATTGCCTCATCGCCGTTAGTCATGGTGATGACGGACTCGTAGTCGTTCATCGTCAGGTCGGCCATCATGCGGACATAAACGGTAGTTCCAGCCAGTGCACCGTCTTCGGTGGGCAGGCTCAGCGTGGAGGCATATTGTCCGTCTGCGGTCAGGCTCATCTCAAAGTATTGATCGATGGTCAATAGAATGCTTTCTGCCAGACTTTGACCACTGAGTGTCAAGGTTTGCGGCTCTGAAGGACCTTCGCCTTGTTCATAGGTGAAGCCTTGGAGGCTCTGCGGGGTGACGGTCAAATTAGGCACTGCGACTTCGACGTCGGTAGCAAAGGCAACACGCAGGCGTGGATTGTTGTAGTAACCAATCACTGCGATGACATTGACATGATCGTTGGCTTCGATACCCTCGAGTGCCGGAATCTTATAGATGTTCATGGAAGATTCGCCTTGAGTAAGTGAGGTGTTACCATTGGGGTGGATGACACCGATCACGGCATTTTCAATCAAGACACGGGTGCTTTGCAGTTCATCAGCTGCACCTTCAAGGCATTCTTCGATAGTCATGACTGCCAGAGGCAATTCGTTGTCGTTCGAGACGATATTGAAACGAGTGTAATCGGCAGGGTTGATACCTGTGAGTTCAATCAAACCGTTGGCTGTGGCTCTCTTACCATAGGCTTGGACTTGATCGCCAATCGCAAGGTTGCTTGAAGCTTTGTTAAGATAAAGGACGATACCAGCGGTTTCGTCTTGTACATAGACGTTTCTGTCGTCGATGAAGGTCACAACGCCTTCAACCATGGCAAATTCGTTGATTTGCAATGCCTTGGCTTCAGCGATGCTCATCGGGGTAAGGATCTCGTAAGAATCCGTCTTAACTTCGCTATTCTTCCAACCTGTCAACACGGCAATAGCCTTGATGACACAGCTGCTGTTCACCTCAATAGGATCCGAATAAAGGATGCTATTCTCCGTTGGTTCGCTGCCATCCAAGGTATAATAGATGGTGGCACCAGGAGTTGAGCAAATCATGCTGACCATAGGAGCATTCATATAGATTCCACCAGCAGGGCTGAACATTGGGGTAGCCACGACCTGAGTCCATGTAACGGTACCACTCAGGCCAATCGAGATCTCGTCACCGTTAAGGGGCACGGTGATGCTGGACTCGTAATCGTTCTCCTCGAGGTCAGCCATCATACGGACATAGACGGTGGTTGCTGAAAGCATTCCATCAACGGTAGGCAGGCTCAATGTGGAGGAGTACTGGCCATCTTCGGTAAGGCTCATTTCAAAGAATTCACCAGCTGTCAGAACGACATTTCCTGCAATATATTCGCAGCTGACCGAGAAGACTTGAGGATCTGAAGGACCCTCACCTTGCTCATAGGTGAAGCCAGAAAGACTTTCTGGTTCAATCGTCAGGCTGGATTCGATAGGTTCGACATCCGAAGCAAAGGCTACGTGGAGCTGAGGAGTATTGTTAATGTTATTGCCAATCACTGCGATGATGTTGACATAGCTGTTGGATTCAACGTTATCCAGCGCCGGTACCTTATAAATATTGATGGTGTTGTTGCCTTGGGTAAGGCTCGTGTTCCCATTGGTATTGATGGTGCCGATGACTGCTTCTTCGATCATGACGCGGGTGCTTTGAAGATCGTAACTTGCTCCTTCGAGGCATTCTTCAATGGTTCTGACCTCCAAAGGCAGATCATTGTCGCTGGAAACAATGTTGAACTTGTTGCTTTCAGTGGGATTGATGCCAACCAGTTTGATCAATCCTTGGGAATTATTTCTGATACCATAGACCTGGACCAAGTCGCCAACTGCCAAATTGCTGTAGGCTTCGGTTAAGTTGAGAGCGATACCTGCGGATTCATCTTGGATGAAGACTAAGATGCCATCGATGAAGGTCACGACACCTTCGACCATAGCTAATGAGCCAGGTTGGAGCGACTTGGCTTCAGCGATGCTCATCGGGGTGAGGATCTCATATTCCGCCGTCACCACGTTGCTATTCCACCAGTTCTCCCTGACGGCCATGGCTGAGATGACCATGCTACTGTCAACCTCGATAGGCTCACTATAAACAGGACTTTTTAAAGTAACTCGGCTTCCATCGGTAGTATAATAGATGGTAGCGTCAGGAGTAGCGCAGGTGATGCTAACCATCTGGCCATTCATAAAGGTGCCACCAGCAGGGCTGAAAGTTGGATCTTCTACGGTGTTGAGGATCTCTACGTTACCGACCAATGGGATTATGATTTCATCATTGCCATAAGAAATGCTGAGTGAAGATTGGTAGGTGTCCATAGGTAGTGCAGCCACCATGCGAACATAGACGATGTACTCTGATAAGCCACCGTCACTCTTGGGCAGCTCTAAGGATGGAGAGTATGGTCCGTCTTCCGATAAGCTCATCTCGAAGGTCTCAGAAGTTGACAGATAGACATCATATGGAACATACTCATAAGTGATCATGATGGATTGGGGTTCCGAGGGACCTTCGCCTTGTTCATAAGAGAAGTCTTCGAGGTTTTCTGGAGAGACGTTCATGCTGGATTCAAGACGCTCAATGTCCGAGTCAAAGGCTACAAGCAGTTGAGCAGCATCGCCGTAGCTAATGACACCGATGACATTGACAAAACTATAGTTGTATTCAGGACCCACTGCTGGAATCTTAAAGATGCCGATGGAGTCGGTGTCTTGATAAAGCATCGTGATTCCACCAGTGTCTAATGAACCGAGGATAGCGTCAACGATTTGGACACGGGTGCTTTGCAGTTCGTAGTCTGCACCTTCCAAGCATTCCGCTATGGTTCTGACTTCCAGCGGGAGTTCGTTGTTATGCGAAACAATGTTGTACTTGTCAATATCAATGAGTGCATACATTCCACCAACGTATTCCCGGGTTGCATATACCTGGAACAAGTCGCCGATTGCTATACCGGGAAACTGCTGGTCAAAATTGATGACAATACCAGCGGTCTCATCTTGGATATAGATAGTATAGTCATCGAAGAAAGTCACCACACCTTCAACCATTACTTTCGCACCAGGTTGAAGTGTCTTGGCCTCTGCGATGCTAATAGGAGCGAGGATGAAATATTCACTCGTCGCTACTTCGCTGGCCGTCCAACCATCCTTCATGGCAATAGCTTTGATGATCGTGTTCGTGTTCTGCTGGCTAACTTCGATGGGATCGACGTAAACCAGACTGTTTTCATTCGGCTCAGAACCATCCAAAGTATAATAGATGGTGGCATCATCCGTTGCACAAAAGATGCTGACTTGCTGGGGGGTAATATAGTTGCCACTGACAGGGTCGAAGGTTGGAGTCGATACCTGCTGAGGTGCTGGAGTGCCTTCTTTATAAAGAACGGTAAATGGGTAGTCAACAGAATAAAGGGAATCGTAGGGTTGAGTATAATAGAACCAGCCATCTCCTCCGTAACCACCAAAGAATCTAGGAGTGGGAGCAGTCAAAACCATGCATCCCCCATCTTCATTGGAAATGCTCCAATAGGATGTAGGCTGATCACTCATAAATATAAACTCCTCACCATCATTATTAAGGTATAAATCATCCCACTTCATGAATAAGTAACCAGTAGCTGGATCTGGTTCAAAGGTGAAAGTGCAAGGATATTCATCTTCGTCAGTAAACGTGGTGATGTAGGGGTAATCTGAACCTTCCTCAATCGAAACTTGCGTTGCGAGGAGACCACTGTCATCATATCTCATTGCAGCTGTGGAAGCCGAGGGACAAACCAACAAGTAAGAAGCATTAGGGTCGAAGTCTTCAATATCAGCCAATAACGAGAATGTCTTCAACTTGGGAGCTGTGTAAGGCCGCACATCTTCAGCTGTGGCCACCAGGAGTTCTAGAGAATTGTAACAGCTAACGATAGCAGCCACAGAAATAGAGTCGCCTACCTGAAGACCTTCGATCATAGGCAACTGGAAGATGTCTATGGTCTCGTTATTTTGTGAAATCGTAGTATAGGCAAAGAAGTTGATGGATTCCACCCTAGCTCCTTTGATCATCACACGGGATGCCTGAAGGGCATTATCTCCGTTCTCGAAGTCAGATACAATTTCACTGATGGTATGGACTTCCTCCGGAAGTGGTTCGTCCCATAGGACGCTAAACTGAGAGGAATTGTATGGATCGATTTCAGACAATTCGGTCATGCAAAGACCCTCTGTTACTTTACCTATGACTTGGACATCTGCGCCCAAAAATAGAGAAGTGTCGGGTTCAACGGTACAATTCAGACGGATACCACCTGAATAGTCTTGAATAAAGAGCTGTTGGCCTTGAATGAGAGTCACAGTACCATAAACCATGGCAAATTCACCGGCTGGATATGACTTAGCCTCAGAAATGGGAACCTCATTCAAATCTTCTGGAATAACATAAGTAGCTGTGGCAATGCTACTGCTATCAATAGGCATTCCAGTGGCATCCTCCATCACGGCAATCGCTTTTAATGTCGTGGTTTGGGTGATTTGGATGGGCTGCGGAGAAGCAGGAGAAGGTGTGGTGGAGAAAATCATACTATTGCTATTTGGAATGCTGCCATCATCTGTGTAATAGATAGTTACAGTATTATTTTGGCTGTTACAATCGATGGACACATCGACACTCTCAAAGTACGAACCAGGCTCTGGGGTGAAAGTGGGGGCAGGGACGTTCTCTGAAACCAGGTAATCCACCTCGATGGCAGCAATGCTGCGGTGGGCATCAGAGTCGCCTCCTTCCGAATAGTTGCTGAAATAGAAAGACACGGAATACGCAGATCCAGTCCATGTTAGGGAGCTCATGTTGCCAACATCGGATCCAATTACATTATCGCCATCGTCCGCACCTGTAGTGAAGACAACGTTCGTGATTGGGCATGGAGAATTGATCTCAATTCTGTTGCCACCATAAGCCCAAATCGAATTACTGCTGCCATGGAACTGCGGTGCAGTGTTGCCGGCTGCTGTTCTGAAGGCCACGCTAACATTCTCATCGATAGCCAGGATTTGTTCATTCATGTCCTGACCGTCGGTCAAACCAGCTTCGGAAAAAACAATAGAAGCTTCGGTTAGCGTCTGTAGCGCCTGTCCCCATGAGGGAACATCAATGGCCATGATAATCATCAAGGCCATTAGAATAGTTAAAATTCGCTTCATAATAGATTTAATTAATTGATACTTATTGTTTTGTTATTTGTTTCTAGCTTTAACGCTCAATTAACAAAAATAAGAAATGCCCTTTTTATTTATAATTTGTACACCTTTTATTTATCAACAAAAAATTGTTGATAAATTTTGCCAAAAAGTTGAAAAAAAATATGGATATTTGCAAACACAACTAAAAATCGAGCAAGATGAAAAAGTTCATTAACAAGACTTGGATCGCTATCGTTGCCGCCTTGGCCATCGTCGCTGGAGCTTGCTGTACGCACAAGAACTCTCCTAAAGATGAAAACGACCCCTCCAACCAAGAGTCGCCCGAACATAAGATGACGAAGAAAGAACTGAAAGAACGTATCGCTGAGATTCGTGCCGCCATCAAAAATCGCGAGATGTCGTGCGTCTATGGATCACCAGAGATTATCCAAAAGTATGGCCAAGAAACCCAACGACTTCGCCATGAGGCTGACTCACTGCAAAATGTACTCGATAACTACGACAAACGCTAATCCTCTGAAATGACGAGGATCTATATCGTGGGTTTCATGGGCTCGGGCAAGACGACCATCGCCAAACGCTTGGCGAATCATCTTGGCATGGAATGGTACGATACCGACCGTATGTTTGAGGAACGATTCCATATCTCCGTGAATGACTTCTTCCAAAAATATGACGAACCTCTCTACCGGAGACTCGAGACGGAGATGTTGCATTCCACCGAACAATTCAACCAAGCCATTGTCTCCACCGGAGGAGGAACGGCATGTTTCAACGACAACATGGAATGGATGAACCAACATGGATTAACATTGTTCCTGAAAGTCAGTCCTTTGACTGCTTACGACAGACTGTTGCATGCCAAAGTGAAACGTCCTTTGGCTGTCAATAAGACCCCTGAGGAACTGCTGGCTTTCGTCAACGAATGCTTTGCTGAACGACTGCCTTTCTATGAGCAAGCCCAGTTAACAATAAAAGGGGAGGACCTGGATCTCAATCAGGTGATTGCGACGATCCAAGGACTTATCAATCCTTCTTCAACTCCAATAATGTGACGTTCTCCACATGCTGAGTGTGTGGAAACATATCGACAGGCTGTACGGCCTTGACCTCATATGCAGAGCAAAGCATCTGTAAATCACGTGCTTGCGTAGCTGGATTGCAACTCACATAAACCATCTTCGGTGCCCGAATCTTGAGCAGTTGCTCCACCACCTTCTCGGCCATGCCTGCACGAGGAGGATCGGTCACGATGAAGTCCGGACGGCCATTGGCCTCAATGAACTCGTCGGTGAAGATCTTGGCCATGTCACCCGCATAAAATGTACAGTTGTCAATACCATTGATGGCAGCATTGACCTTGGCGTCGGCAATGGCTTCCTCCACATACTCGATACCTACGACTCGTTTCACAAATCGTGAGAAATACTGCGCTATGGTGCCCGTTCCCGTATAAAGGTCGTACATCAATTCATCACCTTTCACATCGGCCAAATCAAAGGCAGCACGATACAAACGTTCAGCTTGATAAACATTGGTCTGGAAAAATGACACGGGACCAATACGGAACTGCAAGTCGGGATGACCAGGACGGGGTGAGGCCATGGACTCCATCAAGAAGGGATCTCCCTTCAAGCTTTCGAACGGCAAATCGTTGATGACGTCGTTCAACTTGTTGTTGATGACCAACAACAAAGAGACAATCTGAGGAAACTGCTTCGAAAGGGCAGGGGCCAATTCGTTACGGATGAGTTGGCTTTCCTCATTGAGGACGATGATCACCATGAACTCCCCTTTGGCATTGCAACGAATCACCAAGTTGCGCATCAACCCTTCATGGCGACGGACACTATAGTACGGTAAGTCATGGTCCATGGTGAACTTTCTGACAAACAGACGTATGTCGTTAGAAGGATCGGCTTGGAGATAGCATTGTTCCACATCGACAACACGATCGAACAGTGAGGGCAGATGGAATCCGAGACCTTTGACTTCGTCCTCGCCATAGGTGCCCGAAGGAGCGCCGTCGGTAAGCCACTTCCGGTTAGAGAAAGCGTATTCCAACTTGTTGCGATAGTAGTACTGTTTCTCACAGCCGAGGATAGGACGAATCTCGGGATAATCGATCTTGCCGATCCGGTCGAAGTTGTCTTTGACTTGTTTTTGCTTATAGTACAACTGCCATTGGTAGTCCAGATGTTGCCATTTGCATCCACCGCAGAGTCCAAAATGTTGACACACAGGTTCAACCCGCTTATCAGATAAGGTCTTGAAACGTAGGATTCTTCCTTCAAGGAAGTTCTTTTTTTTCTTAAAAACCTCGATGTCAACGACATCGCCAGGTACTCCGAAGGGGATAAAGACCACTCGTCCCTCAGGCTTGGCCACCGACATTCCTTCGCTGCCGGCATCCACAATCAGGACGTCTTCAATGATTTCCGGTGCTTTTTTCTTTTTGTTTCTCATGATGCAAAATTACATAAAAACCTCATTCATGCAATCGTTTGTAGGCTTGACCGATATGATTGATGATGTCAGAAGCCAGCAGAGCTTCTTGTCCCATCGCCTCCATGGCAATGTCGCCCGCCAGACCATGCAGATATACGCCTAACACTGCTGCCTCCTCCGGAGTGTAAGCCTGAGCCAAGAGTGAGAGAATCATTCCCGTCAAAACATCACCACTGCCTGCAGTAGCCATGCCAGGATTGCCTGTGGTGTTGAAGAATACGGCTCCGTTGGGCATGGCCACAGCGGTGTGGGCACCTTTAAGCACAATGATGATGTTGTGTTTCATGGCCATCAAACGTTGTAGTTCCAAGCGCTCAAAAGAGGTAGAGGTCGCTCCAAACAACCGTTCGAATTCCTTTGGATGTGGGGTTAAAATAGTCTTGGGATGCAGAAAACTCATCCAGGTCTTGTTCTCCGATAGGATATTCAACGCATCGGCGTCCATTACCATTGGGACAGGGGCTTCCGCGATAAGCCTTTGCAAAGCTTTTTCTGTGGCCCGAGCCTTGCCAAGTCCTGGGCCGACACCAATTGCCGTGAACTTGTCCAATTTCTCAAAGTCGGAAAAACAGCCATGGTCACATTCCCGTTCACGTTCTTCGCTCATCCTGTAAAACATCGCTTCAGGGAGTGTCGTGGCCAATGCATCGGTGGATAGAGGGGCGCGGACAGACAAAAGCCCTACGCCTGTTCGCAAACAAGCCTTGCTGCTTAATACCGCTGCTCCAACCATTCCATCGGATCCTGCAATCAACAAGGCATGACCATAGGTCCCTTTATGAGAATACTTCGTTCGTTGATGTAAAAATGATTTTATCATCTTTCTGTCAACCAAGAAGTTATTGACATTTACTTCATCTAAAAATTGAGGATGAAGATGAATGTCTAAAACCTCGAAATTTCCGACGTATGGATCATTTTCAGGGAATAGAAAGGCGAGTTTTGGCCGTTGGAAAGTAAGGGTGTAATCGGCTTGGAAAATGGCTCCTTTGGGACTCGGAGCATCGGCAAAAAGTCCGGAGGCGATGTCAATGGCGATACGCACTGCTTGTTGATGGTTCAGATAGTTTATCAATTCAGCAGTCATCCCCGACAAAGCACGGTTCAATCCCGAACCAAAAATAGCGTCAACAACGACCTCGCCTTTCTGTATCTCAGGAAAATCCTCGGCCACATGAAGTCCATACAATGGCACTTTGGTCTCCTCCTTCAAGCGGTGATAGTTCCACTCGCAGTCTGGACTCATCTTCTCCGAGTAACACACCATGAATACTTCTGGAACAACATCATGTTGGTAGAGCAGACGCGCCAACACCAAACCATCACCTCCATTGTTGCCCATCCCACAGAAAACCTTGATTCGACTCTCCTTGTGAACCCTTGGGAACAGCCATTCAAACACCTTGGTAGCGGCACGCTCCATCAGATCGACAGAGGCTATAGGTTCATTTTGAATGGTATATTGATCCGCTTGACGGATTTGCTCAACAGATAGAATCTTCATGACAAAGAAGTTTGACGCAAAAATACAAAATAGAGCTTATTCCACGGTCACTGACTTGGCGAGATTGCGAGGCTGATCAACATTGCAGCCACGCATCACGGCAATGTGGTAGGCGAGGATCTGCAACGGCACCGTCGCCAACAACGGAGAATAGAGGCATTCCGTCTCTGGAATCTCGATGACGTGGTCGGCCATCTTACGGGCAAGCACGTCTTTCTCACTCACCACAGCGATGATCTTTCCATTGCGGGCTTTCACCTCTTGGATGTTGCTCAGCACTTTCTCGTAAGTGCTGTGGTTAGTGGCTACAAAGACCACGGGCATGTCTTTGTCAATCAGAGCAATAGGCCCATGTTTCATTTCGGCTGCAGGATAGCCTTCGGCATGGATGTAGGAGATCTCCTTCAACTTCAAGGCTCCTTCAAGGGCCACGGGGTAGTTTTGCAAACGGCCAAGGTATAACATGTTGCGCACATCTTTATATTTTTGTGCGATGTCTTTCACATGTCCACTGTGGTCCAGCGTCCATTGAATCTTTTCGGGGATACGGTCGAGTTCTTGGATGAACGCTGCTCGTTCCTCGTCCTTCATCGAGCCTTTCAGCTCTGCCAAGCGCAGAGCCAGCATCGCCATTACGGTCACCTGAGAGGTGAATGCCTTGGTGGAAGCCACACCGATTTCGGGACCGGCATGGGTATAGATGCCGGCGTCGGTAGCCCTGGAGATGGAAGATCCGATGACATTGCAGATGCCGAGGACGATGGCTCCTTTCTCCTTGGCAAGTTGAATTGCCGCCAAGGTGTCAGCTGTCTCGCCCGATTGCGACACGGCGATGACCACATCGTGAGGGGTGATGACAGGATCTCGGTAACGGAACTCGGAGGCGTATTCCACCTTGACGCGGATTTTGGCCAGCTTCTCAATAAGGTAACTTCCTACCAGACTGGCGTGCCACGAGGTGCCACAAGCCACAAAGACGATGTTGTCGGCATAGAGCAGATGTTTTTCATATTGAACGATACCACCGAGTCGTACCGTGTTGGCTTCAGGATGCAAACGTCCGCGCATGGTATCGCGAACGATGGTAGGCTGTTCATAAATTTCCTTCATCATGAAATGGTCGAAGCCGGCCTTTTCGATGGAATCGAGGTTCATCTTCAGTTCCTGCACGTAAGGGATGGCATCAAGGTCGTTTATAGTCTTGATGTGCAGTTCTTCGCCCAACTTGATACGGACCACTTGCTCATCTTCGATATAAACCACCTTCTGTGTCCGTCCTACGATGGGTGTGGCATCGGAGGCGATGAAATACTCGCTGTCACCAATGCCGATAACCATGGGGCTGCCTTTGCGAGCCGCTATCAGCTGATCGGGATGATCCTTCTCCAAGACCACAATGGCGTAGGCTCCAACGACCTGGTTGAGGGCGATGCGAACGGCTTCAAATAAATCGGTGTGCCCACTCAATTGAACGTCTTCGATGAGGTTGGTCAACACCTCGGTGTCGGTTGATGATTGGAACTTGAAGCCGCGTTTCTCCAGCTCGATGCGCAGACTCAGATAGTTCTCAATGATGCCATTATGGATCAACGCGATGTTACCCGACTGTGAACGATGGGGGTGGGCATTCACCTGGCTCGGTTCACCATGGGTGGCCCAACGCGTATGGGCAATGCCTATGTGTCCACTCACGTCCTTGGTACTGGCAAAAGCTTCCAAGTCGGACACCTTGCCTTTTGCCTTATAGATGTTGAGTTCGTTGTTTTCATTCAACAACGCCACACCAGCGCTGTCATAGCCTCGGTATTCGAGACGCTTCAACCCTTCAATGAGGATTGGATAGGCTTCTTCATGGCCTACGTATGCTACTATTCCGCACATCTTTTTAGAATTAAAAGAACAAAAGTACATTTTTTCTTTTTATTCCTTTATTTTTGCACCAATTTTTTAAAAACACCCATCATGAAAAGGATTATAGTTATCGTGGTTTTAGCATTATGTAGCTTTGGCCTCAAGGCACAAAATGGAACTCAATTCGAAAACCGAGGATTCGAGTCGTGGGCCAACTTCGGCTCGTCAAACTCATCCATTGAGCCAGTGCGTTGGCACTCCACCAAGTCCGCTTCAGGTACCTTCAGTGGCTTTCTTTCGCAACAAATTGAACCTTCCAACCAAGTCCGTCCAGGCTCTACTGGAAGCAAGAGCGCTCGCTTATGGCCTACCTCAGTCATGGGGGTTACCGCCAATGGCAACATGACCAACGGCAGGATGAACGCTGGCAGCATGTCGGCTACAGGATCAGGTAATTATAACTACACACAACGTTCCGACGAACGTTTCAACACTCCAATAACCACAGTTCCCGACTCGCTCACCGTGTGGGTTTGTTTCCGTTGCGCCGACCCCAACCAGAACGGCCAAGCCCGTGCTGTTGTCCATGGCGATGCAGATTTCAAATTCATCTCCAACGGTACCGTGGAACCTGCCGACAAATTGGTGGCCACTGCTGTTCAGGCCTTCAAACGTACTAGTGGAGCAGGAGGGAGTTATACCTGGCGTAGGCTTTCCATCCCGTTCACTAACAACGGTCCATGCAACGATCCTCGTTATATCCTGTTCACCATCACTACGAACGAGGTTCCTGGTGAAGGAGGAACTTCTGACGATTTGTTTGTTGATGACATCCTCCTGGTTTACAACCCCACCATTCAAATGGGATCTCTGAATAAAGACCATTACTATTTCGGCGAAAGCCTGAGCATCCCCTTCACCTTGACAGGTACCATGTCGCCCGATAACCTCAATACAAATCCCAATCAGGTTATAGCCCAACTTTCTTCGGCCAACGGAAGCTTCAGCAATCCCACCGAACTGGGCAGAATAACTGCCAACAACAGCGGGACTATCAACGTCACCATCCCTTCGGGATTGTACTCCGGAGAACACTATAGGATTCGTCTGGTCACCACAAATTATCCCATGATTTCTGAGGACAATGGCTTCGACCTCAGCATCAGTTCCGGCGCGGCGGTGGCGGAGCAGCAGGTGCCTTCGTTGCAACTGTTTCCCAATCCCGCTCGGCAATACCTTCATATCGCTGCGGATCAGGAACTTACCAATGTGGATCTGTTCAACTTATCCGGCGAAAAGGTGCTTTCCTGTCAGCTGGCTTCCAAAGATCATGTCATCTCCCTCAACGGTCTCGCCACAGGGATCTATCTGGT
>JAEEGF012183329.1_pt1 | contig 15081 bp, 9 predicted proteins | sample 9134171 | NCBI WGS metagenome assembly JAEEGF01 (sample SAMN16246542, study PRJNA631951) | gut metagenome | biome: gut microbiome; feature: rumen; material: AP-attached | host: Bos | place: Iran: Karaj | collected 2018-10 | reverse complement strand
CTATCTGGGTGAGTATGCTGCCAAGGACAAGAAACTCATCGATGCACTGGCAGAGGGCTTGTATCTGTTGCACGTAGAGCGCAATGGTGATATCGTGGCAATGACGTCGTATGCACCGCTCTTCGCCAAGAAGACTAATACAAACTGGAACCCCGACATGATTTACTTCGACAACGAGCGTCCATATCTGACCTGTAGCTATTATGTGCAGCAGCTGTTCGGACAGTCGAGCGGTCAGTACTACTACGGCGACTGCGTACACTTCGAGGGTGACGCCAAGGGCGTTGAGCAGCCGCAGGAGGGCGTACACTACGGTCAGAGTGTCATCTTGAACGTAAAGACCCGCAAGTTGTATGTGAAACTGGTGAATGCCAGTGACGAGAAGAAAGAGGCTGAGATTGACTTGAGCCGTTTCGGTATCAAGAAACTGGCCAAGAAGACTGTCATCACGGGTTCGGCAAATGATGAGAACAACTACGAAAAGCAGCCCATTGCTCCGAAGACGGAGACCATCAAGGCTAAGAAGAAGTTCGACGTCGACGTTGACCCATATACCATGATTATGCTGGAATACAGCTTGTAAGAATTGAGAGTTGAAAATTGAGAATAACAAAGATAATGAAAAAGACATTTTTATCAGTCGCTCTGATGTTGATGTCCATCCTCGGAGCAAAAGCTGAAGTAGACCCGAACTTCTATATCTATATCTGTTTCGGACAGTCGAACATGGAGGGCAACGCCCAGTGGGAGTCTCAGGATGTAGGCAATGTTGACGAACGTTTCCAGATGCTGGCAACATGCGATTTCAACAATACCAATCCCAAGCGTAAACTTGGTGAGTGGTATACGGCCGAGTGCCCTATTGTCAGCCCTGACGGCAAACTTGGGCCTACCGACTATTTTGGTCGCACGATGGTGAAGGAGCTGCCTGACAAGAAAATTGGTGTCATTGCCGTTGCCATGGGTGGTAGCCCCATTCAGATGTTCGATAAGGACTTATACGAGCAGTGGATAAAGGAAAACCCAACAGAGTGGTGGGTCACACTGGCTAAGCGTCACTATGGTGGCAATCCTTATGGCCGTATCATCGAGATGGCCAAGAAGGCTCAGGAGGTAGGTGTCATCAAGGGCATTCTATTGCATCAGGGCTGTTCGAACAATGGTGACGAGAAATGGCCTGGCATGGTGAAGAAGATTTATAAAGACATGCTGAAAGACCTTGGTCTCAGGGCTGCCGATGTACATATCTATGTCGGTGAGACAGAGTATGAGAATATGGGCGGTGGCTGCTCATGGCATAATCATGTGGTAGCGAAGATACCTGATGTTATTCCTACCGGTCATGTGGTATCAGCCGAAGGCATCCCTGGCAATGGTGTTGACCCCTGGCATTTCTCTGCTGCAGGCTATCGTACCTTCGGAAAGCGTTATGCAGAGAAAGTTCTGGAGGTAATGAATAATCCTGACCAGTACAACAAATACCTGACTGTTGATGAACGCTACACAGATTTGTCAACTTTAACTGGTAAGACATTTGCTATCGTCAACGAGGAAAGCGTGAAGGCTTTCTTTGCTCCTGGCGGTTCAGAGCTTGGTTTCGACTATTACAGTAAGGCTTTCGATGAATTCATGAATGAGGGCTATTTCTTTAAACTTGCTAAAGTGGGAAGTACAAGTGGAAATGTTCGTGGTCTGAAACTTGTTACTCCCGAAGGTGAAGACTATGAGGTGGGTAATAACAAAGCCTATCTGAATTCACAGGCTGTAGATGGCGACTGCTGTTTCCTCAATGGTCTGAATAGTCAGAGAGGTTATGCTATCCCAGATGGTGCAAGATGGGAACTGCAGTATGAGGAAGGCAAGGGCTGGGCTGTCAAGAATGTTGGTACAGGCAAGTACCTCAAGGATGCCAGCCATCCCGCTATGTTCGATGAACCGACCTATTTCACCTTCTGCACACTGAAAGAGGATACGTCGACAGGTATCGAGAACGTAAAGGTAACTAAGGAAATAAAGGACGACAACTGGTATACACTTGACGGACGTCGCGTGAATGTCAACAACCTGCGTCCTGGGCTCTATATCAAGGGAGGTAAAAAGATTGTGATTAAGTAAGGAAAAAGCCTGGGCGAGAGCTCAGGCTTTATTTATTGTGAACAATCTCGAAATATATCTCCCTACTACCTACTTCACTAAGTTCCCAAGAATATCACGAGTGAGTTCCTTCGTAATGGTACGGGTGGCGGCACTCGTAGCATTTTTTGCGACGCGTCCTGTTGTCGATGTCCTCGACTTGGTTTTCTTACCAGTCACAGCGTCTGACACGACGGTGCCCAGCACGGCTGCCAACGTAGAAGTGACGGCAGTGATGACGGCCTTCAAAACTTTCGACATGATGCCGGGCTTCTTTTTCTCCTCCTTAGCAGGCTTCTCTGCCTCTGCAACCTCTGTATTCTCGGCTTCGGCAAGTGCCTGTTCGGCCTCTGCCATCAGCACTTCGAAGGCACTCTCGCGGTCGATGGGAGTGTCATATTTGCCGTAGATACGCGACTGCTTGATGAGGTCGAGACGTTGTCCTTCCGTAATGGCACCAATCTGTGACAGTGGGAATAGCACCTTCGCACGTTCGACGACGCTGGGGGCACCCTTTTCATCGAGGAATGACACCAGGGCCTCACCAGTCTCTAAGTTCATGATGGCCTCGTCGGTCTTGAAAGCAGGATTGGCACGGAAGGTATCTGCTGCTGTCTTCACAGCCTTCTGGTCTTTCGGCGTATAGGCTCGTAAGGCATGCTGTACGCGGTTTCCCAACTGTCCGAGGATATTCTCGGGGATGTCGGTAGGACTCTGTGTGATGAAATAGATACCCACGCCCTTCGAACGGATAAGACGGATGACCTGTTCAATCTTATCAAGCAAAGCCTTCGACGTATCTGTAAACAGCATGTGCGCCTCGTCGAAGAAGAACACAAGCTTGGGTTGTGGCAGGTCGCCGACCTCAGGCAGCGTGCTGTAAAGTTCAGAGAGCAGCCACAATAGGAACGTAGAGTACAATTTCGGTTGGAGCATTAGTTTGTCAGCTGCCAGCACACTCATCACACCCTTGCCCTGTTCTGTCTGCATGAGGTCATAGATGTCGAACGACGGTTCACCGAAGAATTTATCGGCACCCTGGCTCTCCAACTGTAACAACGCGCGCTGAATGGCTCCGATGGTTGCAGTGGAGATATTGCCATATTTGGTTGTATACTCTTTGGCATGCTGCGATACCCAGTCCAACATCTGACGCAGGTCTTTGATGTCAATGAGTAACAGACCACGCTCATCGGCAATGCGGAACACAATGTTCAGCACACCATCCTGTATCTCATTCAGTTGCATCAGTCGCGAAAGCAACTGCGGACCCATCTGTGAGATGGTGGCACGCATGGGATGGCCCTGTTCGCCGAAGACGTCGTAAAAACGTACCGGACAGCTCTGGAACTGCGGATTCTCGATACCGAACTCCGGCAGACGTTTCTCGATGAAACCACTCATTTTACCGACCTGCGAAATACCGCTGAGGTCGCCCTTCATATCAGCCATGAAACACGGCACACCGGCTTGGCAGAATGTTTCTGCCATTACTTGTAGCGTCACCGTCTTACCTGTACCCGTAGCACCTGCAATGAGTCCGTGACGGTTTGCCATTTTTCCTTGAATACTGAGCGCTCCATTGGCGCAATGGGCAATGTAAAGCCCCCGTTCGTTGTCTAACATAATAATCGTGTTTTAGTTATTTTCCTGCAAAGATAGTAATTTTTTCAAAGAAAATGCGTACTTTTGCAGAAAATTTATGAATAAGTTCATCAGTTTTATCAAGAATTGGACACTTCCTGTGGCTATTGTCATAGGTTCTGTGGCTTATCTGACGTTTTATTGGGTGCCTGCACTTGATACGTTAGGCAATCAGTTGAGTCCCATATTCGATGTCATTTTCCCGCTGTTTGTCTTCCTCACCCTGCTCATCACGTTTTGTAAGGTCGACTATCATCAGTTACTTCCCCACCGTTGGCATACTGGTGTTCTAATAGCCCAGCTACTGCTTGTTGCTGCAACTATTGGCATTATTTTCTGGGTGGAGGATAATGCCGAACAGAAACTTCTGTGGGAAGCTATGCTGACATGCATCATCGGACCTGCTGCTTCAGCATCCCCTGTTGTCGTTGGCAAACTGGGTGGCAATATCAGTACCATGACGACATATGTCATCCTGTCGTCACTGGCGTCAACCATCCTCATTCCATTGGTATTCCCCATCCTTGAACCTTCTGCAGGTGTCGCTTTCCTCGAAGCCTTTCTGGTCATTCTCCATAAGGTTGCCATCGTGCTGATGCTGCCCTTGGTACTCGGATGGTTCATCAAACATTACCTGCCCCGTCTGCAGCAGAAGATTGCCGCTATGCCCAACCTCAGTTTCTACACGTGGGCTATCTCGCTGAGCATTACCACAGGTATTACGGTCAAAAATATCGTTCACAGCAATGCCACTGTCATGCTGCTCTGTTGGATAGCCGTGACGACACTGATTTTGTGCTTTGTACAGTTCCTGATAGGACGAGGTGTAGGTCGTTGGTTAGGTGAAGAGGTGAATGCCGGACAGGGACTGTTTCAAAAGAATACGGCACTCAGTATTTGGGTGGCATATATGTACCTGAACCCCGTTGCCTCCGTTGGAGCTGGATGCTACGTTTTGTGGCAGAATATTATCAATAGTTTCGAAATCTGGCAAGACCGCAAGCAAAAAATGCGACAATAGCAGACTCATGATACACCAAAAAAAGTCCGCGAAACATTTCAAAAGGTTTGTTTCGCGGATTCTTCGTATCTTTGCAAACACAAAAAACTAATTATCTCTTTATATGATGAAGAAACGTAAAACAATACTTGTTGCTGCCCTTGCAATGGCGTTGGGCAGCACTGCGCAAAATCCCTTTGTGCAGACATGGTGTACCAGTGACCCGGCTCCGATGGTGCACGACGGGACGATGTACGTCTATACGGGTCATGACGAAGATAATGCTGACTTCTTCTGGATGCAGGAGTGGCGTGTGTATTCCACGAAGGATATGGTAAACTGGCAGGACCACGGGTCGCCATTGGCCTTGGAGAGTTTCTCGTGGGCCGACGACCGTGCATGGGCTTCGCAGTGTGTGGAACGCGACGGAAAATTCTTCTGGTACATCTGCGCCCATTCAAAGATTTCGAACGGTATGGCCATTGGCGTAGCCGTTGGCGACAGCCCTACTGGTCCGTTCCGCGATGCAATAGGTAAGCCGCTGTTTGAGAATGGCTCTTGGGACCATATTGATCCCACCGTACTGATTGATGACGACGGACAGGCGTGGCTCATGTGGGGTAATCCGCAATGTTACTACCTGAAGTTGAATCGTGACATGATATCCTATAGTGGCGAACTGGGTCGTCTTGATATGACCGAAGAGGCCTTTGGCGGTCCTATCATGAGCAAGCGCGAGAAAGGCAAGCAGTACAAGGACTCTTATGTCGAGGGCCCTTGGCTCACTAAGCGTAATGGCACCTATCAGTTACTGTATGCAGCCGGTGGAGTGCCTGAGCATATCTCTTACAGTACAGCTCCATCGCCCACTGGTCCTTGGAAGTATGCTGGCGAGATTATGCCGTTGTGTGACACGAAGTCGTTTACCAACCATTGCGGTGTGGCAGACTATAAGGGTCACAGCTATTTCTTCTACCATACGGGCAAGTTACCCAATGGTGGCGGTTTCGGCCGTAGTGTTGCCGTCGAGGAGTTCAAATACAATGCCGACGGCAGTTTCCCCACCATCATGCCTACCGACGAGGGTGTAAAGCCCATTGCCAAGTTCGACCCCTATCGCAAGGTGGAGGCTGAGACCATGGCGTTCTCGAAGGGAGTGAAAACCGAGCAAAACGATGAGGTGGGTGTTTACGTCACGGATATCCATAATGGTGATTATATCAAACTGCAGGCTGTGCATCTCTGCTACAAGACACCACGAACGTTTACAGCCCGTGTAGCCAGTGGATTACGTGGCGGACAAATAGAAATCCGTTTGGATAGTGTCGGCGGTCAACTGCTTGGCACACTGGATGTCCCTGGCACTGGCGGCTGGGAGAAGTGGCAGACCATCACTACCGACTTAGCTGCGCTCGACAGCTATCCCTCTCGTTTGCACACCCGTGACCTCTACCTCGTCTTCAAAGGTCGTAAGGGTCCGAAACTGTTCAATTTCGACTGGTGGGAGATGCGCGGACTGGAGCAAGTGAACATGCCGCTGTTCCAGACGAAATATACTGCCGACCCCTCACCGCTTGTAGTGGGCGACACGCTGTTCCTCTATACCTCACACGATGCCTCTCCTGAGGACATCCCCGACGAAAACGAAAAGGGCTCTGCTGGATTCTTTATGTACGACTGGCTGCTGTGGTCAACTACCGATATGGTGAACTGGACAGAGCATGGTGCTGTGGCTTCGCTGAAAGACTTCCCTTGGCGCAGTCGTGAGAATGGCGCTTGGGCTATCCAGACAGTAGAACGTAATGGCAAGTACTATCTTTATGCTCCCCTGCATGGTCATGGCATTGGCGTCTTGGTGAGCGATTCTCCCTACGGTCCTTTCAAGGATCCCCTTGGTGAACCACTTGTTTGGCAGAAGGAGCACTGGGACGACATCGATCCCACCGTCTTTACCGATGACGATGGTCAGGCCTATATGTACTGGGGCAACCCCCATGTCTACTATACCAAGTTGAATACAGACATGATCTCTACCAACGGTGACATCTTCGTGCTGAATCCCAAGGATGGCATCATGCGTCCTGTCAAGCAGGAAGGTGCTAAGGCAAACCTCCGCGCACCTTGGAGCGAGAAGGCTACATGGGCTGTGAAGAACTATCAGGAAGGTCCGTGGCTTTATAAGCGCAATGGCAAGTACTATCTCAGCTATGCTACGACCTGCTGTCCAGAGGCGCTGGGCTATGCCATGAGCGACAGCCCTACTGGCCCTTGGGAGTGGAAGAACTACATCATGAAGCCCACTCAGCGCGACCGTGGCAACCATCCTGGCATCTGTGATTTCAAAGGCCACTTTTATGTCTTTGGTCAGAACTACGATCTGATGCACCTCGATACCTATGAGCACCATGAGCGTCGTACCGTCTCTGCTACAGAGATTACCTATAACGCAGATGGTACCATTCAGGAGGTTCCCTACTGGCTCGACCAGGAACCCATGAAGCAGCTGCACTGGTTGAACCCCTATCGTCGTGTGGAGGCCGAGACCATGAACTGGGGCTATGGTCTGAAATCTTCGAAGATGGGCATCCAGAATACTGGTGTCGTCAAGGATATGCCGGAATCTACAGGTAAGCGTAACATGTACATTTACGACATCAACGACGGAGAGTATATCCGTCTGCGTGGTGTCGACTTCGGCAGCAAGGGTGCCAAGCAATTCAGCATCATCGCTGCTGCAGCCGCTCAGGCTGGCTGCACCATTACTCTGCACATAGACAGCGTGAAAGGTGATGTCATTGGTACTGCAACTATCAAGAGCACAGGCTCGGCAAACAAGTACAAGACTTTCTCGACGAAGGTCACTGGTGCAACGGGTGTTCACGACCTCTACCTTTGCTTCGACAAGGCTCAGGGTGACGTTCGTCTCGATTATTGGCAATTCAAGTAATTTAAAAATATGAACAAAACTTTATTATCAACTTTGGGATTGTGCCTGGCAGCAGTTGCTGCTATGGCACAAAACCCGATTATCCGAGATCAGTACACTGCCGACCCAACGGCGCGTGTATTCAACGGAAAAGTGTATTTGTATCCTTCGCACGACATCTTCCCTCCCGAGGGACAGCGACAGGATTGGTTTTGCATGGAGGACTACCATGTGTTCTCCTCTGAGAATCTCACCGACTGGACAGATCACGGTGTGATTGTCACTCAGAACAAAGTACCCTGGGTGCGTCCAGACTCTTATTCAATGTGGGCACCTGACTGTGTCGAGCGCAACGGGAAGTACTATTTCTATTTCCCCTCTGCTCCTAAAGACGGCCGTGGTTTTGGTGTCGGTGTCGCCATTGCCGACAGTCCCGAGGGACCGTTCATCTGTGAACCAGAACCTATCAAGGGCATCAATGGTATCGATCCCTGTGTGCTCCAGGCTTCCGACGGCAACGCCTACATTTTCTGGGGCAATGGCCGTTGTGCCAAACTCAAGCCCAACATGAAGGAACTCGCTGACGATACGCCCAAGGAAAAGGTAAAGTGGGGCGACCGCGAGTTTGAAATGTTGGGTGTCAGCTGTCTGAAAGACCTGCCCAGCCGTCAGGCTGAAGGTCCGTTCGCTTTCGAGGCTAATGGCTGGTATTACCTTACTTATCCGTACGTACGCGAGAATACTGAGGTTCTCGGCTATGCCATAAGTAAGAATCCGATGGGCCCCTACGAATACAAAGGTCTGATTATGCCCGAGCACGAGAACGGCTGCTGGACCAACCATCATAGCATTATCAACTACAAGGGTCAGTGGTATCTGTTCTATCACCAGAACGCCTTCTCGCCTCGCGACGACAAGCGCCGTTCTGTTCAGATTGACAAACTCTATTTCAATCCCGACGGTACTATTCAGGAGGTGAAGAAGACCATGCGTGGCGTGGGCATCAACAAGGCTACCGAGAAGATTGAGATTGACCGCTACAGCACGGCCAGCGAGGGTGTCACCACCGAACTCATCGATACCGTCAATACCTTCCGCAGCTACATGGCCACCCTGCCGAAGAAGGGCAGTTGGCTGAAATATGACGATGTGGATTTCAGCTGCATCAAGGACGGCTACATGATTATCAACGTAAAGGCTGCTGACAATACCGAGCTGTGCGTCCGCGAGGGCAGTGCCAAGGGCAAGGTCATCGCTCGTGTCACACTGACAGTGAGACCCGAGGAACCTGCTAACCCCATGATGGCTCGCTTCCGTCGTGACCTGCGCAACCAGTGGCTCACACAGTCTGTTAACTTGGAGTACACACCGAAGGGCGTCACCAACCTCGTCGTGACTAACGAGGGCGATGGTGAACTCAGCGTCAACTGGGTACAGTTCAAGAACCGTCCCGACTACTTTACACATGTAGATGCCAAGGCTCCGGCTGCTAAGCCTGACGACGATGGCTTCATCCGTCGCTGGATGCTCTTGGAACCTATCGACAAGCCTAACTCTGGCAACACCGTCTTCACTGACAGCTATCTCCGCGAACACTTCAACCGCCAATATTTCAAGGGTCAGCAGACCATTCTGCCGAAGGATGGTCAGAAGGTGACCGCTGTGTTCCAGCAGGAACAAGCCCCCGCAGGCTTTGGTCGTGGTGCTCAGCAGCAGCCCGAAGGTCCTCAGGTGAAGACTGTCAAGCAGACGCTGACGTGGCACGCACTGGAAAGCAACATGTTCAACGTCAAGTTGTTCCGCTTCGCTGAGAAGTGGGGTACGAAAGTCTATGGCGTGCTCTTCTGGGCAGTGACCATCATCGACTGCGACGAGGACATCCCGGACGTCCGTCTGGCTGTCGGTTCTAATTCTGCTTCTATGTGGTGGCTCAATGGCGAGGAAGCTTTGCTGCTCTCTGGCGACCGCCGTATGGTGAAGGACGACGCCATGTCGCCACGTCTCACCCTGAAGAAAGGCCGTAACATCCTGCGTGGTGCCATCATCAACGGCCCGGGCATGAGCGACTTCTGTGTCCGTTTCCTCGACGAGAAAGGTAACCCGGTAAAGAATTATAAGGTAACAACATCCTCGAAATAATATAATAACGACATAACGACTATGAAAAAAATATATAGCATCCTGGCAGCACTCGCTATTACTGCTGCTGCCAATGCGCAAATCGGCGCACCATACATTCACGACCCCTCGACCCTTGCCAAGTGTGACGGTAAATGGTATACATTCGGCACTGGTGGCGGAGGCATCATCTCAGACGACGGCTGGAGCTGGCATAGTGGTGCCGATCGTCCTGGTGGCGGTGCTGCGCCCGATATCTTGAAAATCGGCGACCGTTACCTCTGCATCTACGGTGCCACTGGTGGTGGCCTTGGCGGTGGTCATGCTGGCCGCATCCTCACCATGTGGAACAAGACTCTCGACCCCAAGTCGCCCGACTTCAAATGGACGGAGGCGGTAGAGGTCTGTGCCTCTGACGGTATGGAGGATCAGGACGCCATCGACCCAGGCATGCTCTTGGATCCCACCACTGGTCGTCTGTGGGTCAGCTATGGCACTTATTTCGGAACCATCCGTCTCATCGAGCTCGACCCGAAGACGGGATTCCGCGTCAGTGGCAACAAGGAGAAGGACATCGCCATCGACTGCGAGGCCTCTGACCTCATCTATCGCGACGGTTGGTATTACCTGCTCGGCACCCACGGCACTTGCTGCGACGGTGTCAACTCTACCTATAATATCGTGGTAGGCCGTTCACGTAGCGTCGAAGGACCCTATCTTGACAATGTCGGTCGCGACATGTTCCATGGTGGCGGCAAGATGGTCGTTGCTGCCGAGAAGCGCGCTTGCGGTGCCGGACACTTCGGACGTTATATTCTTGACGAGGGTGTCGAAGTGATGTCATTCCACTGGGAGGCAGACTTCGAACTGAGCGGTCGCTCCACACTTGCTGTTCGTCCGATAGTATGGAAGAACGGCTGGCCTGTTGCCGGTGACAATTTCAAGGGTGGCAATCTGGCAATCCTCAGCGAGCGTCGCGGCTACGCACTCGAACTCACCGTCGATTTCGTCCGTATGCAGCAGCAGCGTCAGGGATGGTTCAACCGCGACCAGATGCAACAGCCCGTCAAACCCGTTGCCAACCAGACACTCGATGAGGTAAAGGCCACATGGCCCGCAGGTGACATCCCTGCTCGCATTGGCGATTACATGTACCGTCCTCATCAGCGTTGGACCATCACTCCCGTCGATGAGGCTGGTGGTTATCTCAGCAATCCCTACTTCAAGATCACTATCGAGGGTACCGACCGTGCACTCGCCGCTACTGCCGACAAGGAGGTGACCACCGTTCCTGCTTATACTGGCGCCGACGAGCAGCTTTGGCGTATCGAGCAACTTACTGATGGCACCTATCGCATTATGCCGAAGGCCATTCCCGGCATCGGGGGCATCAATGCCACGTATTGCCTCTACTCTGCTGGTGACTCCACGCCGACGCTCGCCGTCTACGATTTCAACAGCGACAACAGCAAGTGGAACTTTAAATAGTGATTGTTTTAACGGAACAACGAGAAGTTCACGCTGCCATATTGGCGATGTTCCACGAAATGTGGATGTTCCGAAAAGTCATAGTCCTTTCCGTGCTCAAGCACGAAAAGGGCTTCTTCTTTTAATAGCTGACGCTCAAACACGAGGTCGGGTAGGGTAGCCAGTTCTTTCAGCGCGTAAGGAGGGTCGGCAAAGATGAAGTCAAACTGTTGCTTGCACGACTTCAGAAAGCGAAACACGTCGCCACGGATGGGGATGCATGTCTGGTCGTTCAGTTTTTTCATGCTGTCTTGGATGAAGCGATGATGGTCACGGTCCAGTTCCACACTGACCACACGGCTGCAGCCTCTTGACACCAGTTCGAGCGAGATGCTGCCCGTTCCGGAAAACAAGTCAAGAGCCTCGGCACTGTCGAAGTCAACATACTGCACGAGTACATTGAAAATGTTCTCCTTGGCAAAGTCCGTCGTCGGACGTGCCTTAAACGTTCGCGGTATGTCAAAATGCCGGCCTTTATATTTTCCTGTGATGATTCGCATCCCTTCCTTAACTTCTTTAACTTCTCTAACTCCTTATCAGATACATAAGCATCATGTCGTACGGCATGCCCTCCACCAGTGTGGCGGGAGCCCGATTGAACTCCCCTGTTGGGTTGCTCACAAACACACGCTTCAAAAACTTCTGCAACAGAGTTTTCAGCTCTTCCTTGTCTGCCATCTGTCCGGACAGATGCAACTCGTCGCTCTGCGCATCCAGCCCTAACTGCTTCCAGGCGGACAAGAGGAAATAGACGGTATCCTCCGTTGTGCCGACGTTATAGACATTCTGAAACTTCAACCTGTTCTGTCCAAAGGCAAACACCTCTATCTTCTTGTCGTGGAAATAACCGTACAACTTCTGGTTCTGACCCGTAAAACTCTTCTGATACATGTGATGCCATACGGCCGACATCAGTGGCTGAAAGTTGACCTGCTGGAAACGGTCGCGAAGTACCTGATACAGGTCTTTCTGCACGGAGAACACAGCCACAGCATTCAGGTCGGGCAATATGGCATGCATCACCAACTGCTGTTCCCGCTGGGTAAAGGCATGCTGATACAGCTTCACCTGCTCCTCTTCGTTGAACAGACTGACAGGAATAGTCAGTACGGGCGTATCCGTCAGTACCACTACCTTGTTATATTCGTCCTTCAGCATCGCCACCGTCTGTAGAGCCTCGCGCATATTGGCTGCCAGCGCAATACCACTGTTCAGCGGGTAGCGCTCGAATTTGACGGTTTTCTCTTCAGTGCACGACAACATGATGCCGTCACGACTGATTCGTATGATGAGTCGTTGTTTGTTCATAGTCTATTTCTCCATGATGCTCAGCACACACAACACGGCCAATACCGCACATATCAGTGCCAAGAGGATGTTTGTCTTCTGTATTTTCGTCATTCAGCTGGCAAAGTTACGAATAAGTGAGCAAAGAACCAAAGGATTTTTCTCTTTTTTTAATCCCTGCATTATAGCCGCCCCTTACAAGGGGCTCTAAATCTTTGTTCTTTCGAACGTAAGTAACTTCTCGACCCCTCGGCTTTTCACCCCTCTTTCATTTTTCGATGAGGATGCGGGCGTCGACGGCGATGACGTCGTCACCATCGGCCAAGAGGGGATTGATGTCAATCTCCTTAATTTCGGTGGCGAAGCGGAGTAGGGTAGAGAGGCGGACGATGATGTCGGCATACTTCTGTTCGTTGATGCCCTGTTGTCCGCGCGTACCTTGTAATATTTTATCGCCCCGCAGACCGTGGATCATGGAATATGCCTCGCCGTAGGTGAGCGGTGCGAGACCGGAGCGTACGTCCTTGAGAACTTCGACGAAGATGCCGCCGAGTCCGCAGAGCACGACATGGCCGAAGCGTTCCTCGTATTTGGCTCCGATGAAGAGTTCAGTGCCACGGAGCATCTTCTGAACCATGACGCCCGTAGCGCCGGGAATCTGCATCATGCGGTCGAACTCGAGTGCGAGGTGTTCGGGGGTGCGGATGTTGAGCGCGACACCGCCGACGTCGCTCTTGTGGATGGGTCCAACGACTTTGGCAACGACGGGATAGCCGACGCGTTGGGCGAAGGCGGTGAGTTCGTCCTTGGAGGTGGCGACGAGTTCGGGAACGAGGGGGATGCCGGCACAGGAGAGTATGTCGCGGACGGTCTGAGGCGATACGTAGCCATTCTCCTCGATGCCGAAGATGATTTTGTTGAGTCGCGAGATGTCGATGCCGTAGAGCTGTACCTCGGGTGGTGCCGGTGCGGGGGTGTTCATGACCTGCGACAAGGCGGTGGCCAGCGTTACCTCGTCGGAGAAATTGACGTGGCCTTTCTGCAGGAATTCCGCCACCTCGGGGCCTGCGGTATGGAGGCTGGGGAGAATGGGGAATATCGGTTTCTTGCATTCGAGAATCTTCTGGTGCAGCGTCTCGTAGGCCTCGTAGAGCGTGGAAAGTCCTGGTGTGCCGTAGATGACGGCAATGGCGTCGATGTTGTCGAACTTGTGTTCGCAGTAGTCGAGGGCCAGTCCGAGCTGGGCGGCGGTACCCGTGGCAAGGATGTCGATGGGGTTGGCAACGGCAGAGCCAGGGAAGAGTTGTTCCTTCAGTTCGTCGGCCATGGGACTCTCAATCTTCGGGACGTTGAGTCCGCCCTTCGAGAGGGCGTCGGTGAGCATGACGCCAGGGCCGCCGGCATGTGTGACGATGGCGAAATTACGGCCTTTGAGCGGTGGCAGGGTGAAGATACTGCCCACGGTGGTGAGTTCCTCACGGCTGAAGCAGCGTACGATGCCCGCCTTGCGGAACAATGCCTCGACGGCAGCGTCGCTGGAGGCGATGGCTCCCGTATGGCTGGATGCCGCACGGCTGCCGCTCTCCGACGAACCTGCCTTGATGGCAGCTATGCGGCAGCCCTTGCGGATGAGTGAGCTGGCATGGAACAGCAGTTTGTCGGGGTTGGAGATATTTTCGATATAGAGCAGCTTGACCAATGAGTCCGTTTTGGCATTGAAATATTCGTCCATGTATTGCAGCACGTCCTCGATACCAATCTGCTTGCCGTTACCGATGGACCAGACGCTGTTGAACTGCAGACCCTTAATGACGGCACTCTCGAGGATGAATACCGCCGTGGCGCCGGAGCCCGAGACGAAATCGACACCCTTGGGATTGAGCGCGGGGATGGGTTTGGTGAATACCGAATGGTGGTCGCGGGTAAGCAGTCCGATGCAGTTGGGGCCGATGAGCGCGGCACCATATTGTTCGCAGGTGTCGAGGATACGTTGTTCCATGACAGCACCCGCCTTGGTCTCTTCGCCGAAACCCGCAGAGATGATGATGAACGCCCGTGTGCCCTTGTCGCGTGCCAGCAGTTCGACAGTATCTGGACATAATTTGGCGGGAACGACGAGGATAGCCAGTTCGGTGGGTGGCAGTTCGTTGGCATCGTGGAACACCTTGATGCCCTGTACCTCGTCCTCTTTTGGATTCACCACGCGCAGGGTGCCTTTGAATCCTCCCTGCAGAATATTTCTTACGACGGCGCCACCGGGTTTGTGGACGTTGTTAGACCCTCCGATGACGACGATGCTCTGGGGTTGTAGCAGCTCGCGATTGATCATATTGCTCGTTGTATAGTTTTAAAGATTTGTGCAAAGATAGTAATTATTTTTAATAATTGATAATTAATCATTGAAAATTGATAGATTTTTCGTACTTTTGTCCCTTAGTATTAAACA
>JAEEGF011238072.1_pt1 | contig 15081 bp, 10 predicted proteins | sample 9134171 | NCBI WGS metagenome assembly JAEEGF01 (sample SAMN16246542, study PRJNA631951) | gut metagenome | biome: gut microbiome; feature: rumen; material: AP-attached | host: Bos | place: Iran: Karaj | collected 2018-10 | reverse complement strand
TGGTGAGACAGCCGACCATGAACCCCTGCAAACCCTTTTGCGACGTTTCAACAAGACTCGCTATACTGTACAAGCAGTAAGTATCGGCTCGATTGATGCGCCTTATCGTGCCCAGTATGGGTGGGGAGTGGAACATGTGATAGAGAATGGTAAGGAATACTTGGTGGTGCAGAAGCCTGATGGCTCTGCCATCTGGACCCTTACCAAGACAACCCTCAGCTTAGAGGAGTGTCTGGCTGAAGAGGAAGAGATGGAAGCCAAACCTTGGGAAGATCTGCTCGACACCTTTATGATGAACACCACTTACCTTTCGAAATTCAACTCGAAAGAACTGGAGCAGATGCGCCATGCTTTGCAGAAGCGTCTGATGAGTGGCAAGACCCTTTCAGCTGTTGGAAGAACGAATCTGCAATTGATTATTTCGGAATCTCTGCTATCTGATTATATGCGTCATGGGGTGAGAATACCCGATTTTTATAACAAACCTTATGAGAAACAGATAGTGGTACATAATGCCGAGGAGTTCTTCGATGCTTTGGGTAGCAATCGTGAGGTGATTATTGACGAGGATGTGGTGATAGATATTACCGAAGGCTTGAACGACGATAACTTTGCCAGTAAGCCCAATCGCTTAGAAGTGTCTTTCTTGAATGATGAGGTGGATGCTGATCGTGAAGCTATCGTCAGCGAAGCGGTAACGGATGGAAGGCAGTTGGTGTTGAACAATATGAAACACCTCGCTATCAGGGGGCGCAAGGGGGCTATGCTGTATGCGGAGCCTCGCTATTCCTTCGTACTTTCACTAAGCTTCTGTGAGGATATTGTCATCGACAACCTCATCCTGGGGCATTCCTTCGAAGGTTATTGTGACGGAGGTGTCATCAATGTGGAAAACTCACAAAATGTGATTATCGACTTCTGTGACCTCTTTGGATGCGGTACTTATGGACTCTGTACCCGACAGGCTGAGCATGTTACCCTGATGAATTCCTTTATCCGCCATTGTACCTATGGCATCGCAGACCTCAACAACAGTAAGCATCTGACGTTCTACAATTGCGACATCTTTGCCAACAAGGAGTTCTCGCTGTTCAACAGTTGGGGGAATGAAGATATGATTATAGATTCCTGCCGCTTCTTTGCCAACTACCCGGAATCGGCTTTGTTCAACATGAACCATAACATCGTGATGGGTAACAACCAGATTATGCATCCAATGGGACATTGGGGTACGGTGGAGTTTGTGCAAGGTGGTCACTTGCCCAACAAATGGTATGATGGTAACTTCCGCTATCCGGAATTCAGACGCATAGGTCCCGATAGCATTAATAAATGGGAAGACATGCTGGTGCCTAATCATCAAGATTGAGAATCGGGGCTTTTGTCCCGATTCTTGAGGTGCTCTCGGTTAATAACATACTTCTGGTAATAAGCAATCAACAGAGTGGTGATGGGTAGTGCGATAATCATACCCATCACCCCCATCAGCGAACCCCAGATGGAGAGTGAAAGCAGGATGATGGCAGGACTCAGTCCCGTAACCTTACCCATAATCCTTGGGGTCAAGAAACCGTCCTGAATGGCCTGCACAATTGCAAATACTGCAAAAGCTGAAAGCAGGATAAGCCAGAAATTGCCTCCAGTATCTGCCGCTTTCAGTATAGCCAGTATGATGGTTGGGATAAAACCCAAAATCTGCAGGTAAGGTACCATATTCAACAAACCGATGAACATGCCCAAACCTATCGCCAAAGGGAAATCGATGATGAGGAAGCCAATACTGAACAAAATACCCACACAGGTAGCCACCATCGCCTGCCCACGGAAATACTTATTCATACTATCTTTCACATCCGCCACCAGCTTCAGGCTTAACGGACGATAACGCTGAGGCACCAAGTTCACCCATCCTTCAGAGATGCTCTCGTAGTCCAGCAATATAAATATGGTGTAGAGCAGAATCATCAGCAAAGAGAAGAAGCTGAACACCACATTGATGCTCTCGGCAATCACATTCCACACCTTGGGCAACGCATCACGTACAGCCGTAAGAAAATCCTCTCGCTGTATCAAACTCTTGAGCTGATCCAGATTGAGGTGTCTTTCTATGAAACCGTGAATCATCGCAGGCACACCATCCGAGGGCGACGACTCGATGTATTCAAAGAGCAGATCCTTGATACGCAAAGATTCAGTCACCATTGGTGGGATAATCAGTAGGAAAAAGCCCAAGCCTACTGCTGTCACAATATTGATGGCGCAGAAAATTGCTAATACACGATACTTCATCTTGCATTTCACCTCGAAGAACTGCACCAAAGGGAATATCAGATAGGCGATAAGCCAAGCTACGAAGAAAGGTAGCAACACACCACTCAAGCGGTTAAGTATCATTAGAACAACCACTGTAATGATGATTCCCATTATAGCACGGATAAAACTGTCGAATGTAATCTTCTTGTCCAGTATCATTTTCCTACGATTTTATTGTAACAATTTCTACAAAGCGGTTCATACTCTTGCGTCTCGCCCAGCATCACCTGCTTTTCTCCGCTTACCTTGCGATGCGAATACATCGCCAAGTCGCCACACTGCACACAGATGGCGTGCACCTTTGTCACCTCGTCGGCTATTGCCATCAGCTGAGGCATAGGGCCAAAAGGCACTCCTCTGAAATCCATATCCAAACCTGCCACAATCACTCTGATACCATTATTGGCAAGTTGGTTGCAGATATCAGGCAAGCCCATATCGAAGAACTGAGCCTCGTCGATACCCACCACATTGATGTCTGACGAAAGCAACAAGATACTTGCCGATGAATCGAGTGGGGTGGAGGCGATGCTCTGCCCCTCGTGCGTCACCACATCCTCCTCGGAATAGCGGGTGTCGATGGCGGGTTTGAATATCTCCACTTTTTGCTTGGCAAACTTCGCACGCTTCATCCTGCGGATCAGTTCCTCGGTCTTGCCGGAGAACATCGAGCCGCAAATCACCTCAATACGACCTCGGCAACGGGTCTCTTGCATATTGTTTTCAGAATAAACTTCCATTGTCAAATACTAAATGATGTTACAAAAGTACTACTTTTGTGCAGTATTTGCTATTTTCAGCCAATTAATTTATAACTTTGCCCCCGAATTTTTGAAAAGTGAGCATGAAAACAGGCATACTGTATATCGTTCCTACTCCTGTGGGAAATATGGAGGACATGACGCTTCGAGCTATCCGAATCCTGAAGGAAGCGGATGTGATTCTGGCGGAAGACACCCGTACCTCGGGTATCCTCCTGAAGCATTTCGATATCCAGCATGGCGCACTTTTTGCTCACCATAAATTCAATGAACACCAAACGGTGGAACCTTTGGTTCGTCGATTGCAGGCAGGTGAGAATGTGGCATTGATATCCGATGCTGGTACGCCAGGCATCTCCGACCCAGGTTTCCTATTGGCTCGTGAGTGTGCTAAAGCAGGGGTGGAGGTTCAGTGCCTCCCAGGTGCTACAGCTTGCATTCCGGCTTTGGTAGATAGTGGTCTGCCTTGCGACAGGTTCTGTTTCGAAGGCTTCCTACCCCAGAAGAAAGGTAGGCAGACACGCATTAACGCCTTAGCACAAGAGACCCGTACGATGGTGTTCTATGAGTCGCCTTATCGCGTACTCAAAACGCTTACCCAGTTGGGTGAGGTTTTTGGCTTAGACCGACAGGCATCGGTGTCGAGAGAGATCTCCAAAATACATGAGGAAACCCTCAGAGGCACCCTTGAAGAATTGATAACCCATTTCACCGAGACCGAGCCACGCGGTGAATTTGTGATTGTAGTGGCTGGGAAAAATTAAATGTTGAAGCGTATGAAAAAATTTATGTTTACATTGATGGTTGCTGCAGTTAGCTTTGCTTCTTGCAATCTGATTGGTGGTGGCAACGAAAAAGACAATCTGCAAGCGCAGAATGACTCACTGATGAATGAATTGAATGTGCGCGATGCCGAACTTGACGATATGATGAGCACATTCAACCAAATTACAGAAGGTTTTCGTCAGATCAGTGCGGCTGAGAACCGTGTGGATTTGCAACGAGGATCTATGAGAGAAGGTTCGGCAAGTGCTAAACAGCAGATTGCCAGTGATATCGAGTTTATTAAGAAGACGATGGAAGAGAATCGTGAGCAAATTGAGAAACTTAACCAGCAGTTGGCCAATAGCAAGAACCAGAACTCTCAGTTGAAGAAGGCCGTTGAGACCTTTACCAAACAGTTGGAGGAGAAAGCTGCTGAGATTGCTTCCCTGCAACAGGAGTTGATGGCGAAGAATATCCGCATTCAGGAACTCGATGAGGCTGTGAGCGAACTGACTGCTGTTACAGAGGAGCTGCATGCTCAGAATATGGCGAAGACCGAAGTGGTTGAGCAGCAAGATCGTGCCTTGAACACCGCTTGGTTTGTATTTGGTACCAAGAGTGAACTGAAAGAACAGAAGATTCTGACTGGTGGTGGTCTGTTTAAGAATGGCGAGTTGTTTAGCAAGGGTGAGGTTCTGAAGAGTGGCGAAGCTAACTTGGATTACTTCACTGAGTGCGACATCCGTACCACAAAGGAAATTCGCCTGTATTCAAAATCGGCAACATTGCTGACCAGTCATCCCGCTGGCTCATATACATTGGAAAAAGATGCTAAGGGTGAGTTGACCCTGAACATCACCAACCCAACCCAATTCTGGAGTGCCAGCAAGTACCTGGTTATTCAGGTGAAATAAAGATTTAGCATTTATCCCCGCCAATCGGCGGGGATAAATGATTTTATATCAACCCAGTCACGATGCATTATTTAGGTGAAACCATATCGTTGGTGGTAGCATTCTCATGGACCATCACGGCATTATGCTCCGAAGTGGCGAGCAAACGCCTCGGAGCCCTACAACTAAACGTCATCCGCATGCTCCTCTCACTTTGCTTATTGGGGGGCACTTTGTGGATATTCACAGGATCACCCATCCCCCAATACACCAATGTTGAAACCTGGATATGGCTTTTATTGTCAGGTTTGGTAGGCTATGTCTTTGGCGACTATTGCCTCTTCAATTCCTACATCCTGATAGGTTCCCGTTTCGGTCAGCTCTTTATGACCTTAGCTCCTCCCACAGCAGCTTTTGCCAGTTGGATTATGCTGGGTGAGCGCCTCCACCTGCAAGCCTGGATAGGTATGGTGGTAACCCTTACGGGTATCGGTATGTCCGTACTCAGTAAAGGTAATAAGGAGAGTCATCACAAGGTGGCTTTGAAACTTCCCTTAAAGGGAGTGCTCTTCGGTATTGGTGCTGGTGTGGGACAAGGTTTAGGACTCGTGCTCAGCAAACTCGGTATGAATTATTATGAAGCAGGAGTTCCTGCAGGTATGGATGCAGTAGATGATTTGTTGCCTTTCGCTTCCACCTTCATCCGTGCCATAGCAGGTAGTTTGGGTTTCCTCTGCATAATGGCTTTGCAGAAAGAGTTCCACACCCTCCCTGTGGCGTTGAGAGATGGGAAAGGTATGAAAGCCGCCATCGGAGCTACCCTTACTGGGCCTTTCATCGGTGTGTCTCTCTCGCTGATGGCAGTGCAATATACTGAGGCAGGCATCGCCTCTACCTTGATGGCGCTCACTCCTGTCCTTATTATCTGGCCTGCCCATATCTTGTTCAAACAGGAAGTGAAACCCCTTGAAATTGTGGGTGCAATAATAAGTGTCATCGGTGCATCACTCTTCTTTTTGTAAATAGTTCGGTTTTTTGCATAGATATTCAAAGGATTTTATTATATTTGCCCTGTTAAACTGTTGTGAACATTTTTGAATGAAAGAATTTGTAATATCCGAGGCTAAAACCGAGACCGCCGTTCTGGTGGGTCTAATCACACAAAAGCAGAACGAGCAGAAAACCAACGAATACTTGGACGAGCTCGAATTTCTGGCTGAAACTGCAGGGGCAAAGGTGGTACGTCGCTTTACCCAAAAGCTCGTACAAGCCCATGCGGTTACGTATGTGGGAGAAGGTAAGCTGCAGGAAATCAAGCAATATATTTTAGATGAAGAAGATGCGGAGCGTGAGGTGGGTATGGTTATATTCGATGATGAACTTTCCCCTAAACAGCTCCGTAACATTGAGCAGGTATTGAAAGTGAAGATTCTTGATAGAACATCTCTGATTCTCGACATCTTCGCTATGCGTGCCCAGACAGCCAGTGCCAAGACGCAAGTGGAGCTGGCACAATACAAATACATGTTACCTCGATTGCAACGACTGTGGACACACTTGGAACGTCAGGGTGGTGGCTCAGGTGCTGGAGGAGGTAAGGGTATGGTTGGTTTGCGAGGTCCTGGTGAGACTCAGCTCGAGATGGACCGCCGCATCATCCTCAACCGTATGTCCCTTCTGAAACAACGCCTCGCGGATATTGACAAACAGATGTCCACCCAGCGCAAGAATCGTGGCCGTATGATTCGTGTGGCCCTTGTGGGCTATACCAACGTGGGCAAATCCACCTTGATGAATTTGATGGCCAAAAGTGAGGTGTTTGCAGAAAACAAACTCTTTGCGACTCTTGATACCACCGTTCGCAAGGTGGTGATAGACAACTTGCCCTTCCTGCTCTGCGACACCGTAGGCTTTATCCGCAAACTTCCAACCGACCTCGTGGATTCCTTCAAATCCACCCTCGACGAGGTGCGTGAGGCCGACTTGCTGATGCATGTGGTAGATATCTCGCATCCCGATTTTGAGGAGCAGATCAAGGTGGTGAACAAGACATTGGCAGAAATTGATGCAGGGGGCAAACCCACGATGATTATCTTTAACAAGGTGGATGCCTATACGTTTGTGGAGAAAGACCCTGACGACCTGACGCCCAAGACGAAGGAAAACATCTCATTGGAAGAACTGATGAACTCATGGATGGCAAAGATGGAAGACGATTGCATTTTCATCTCAGCCAAGGAAAAGACGAATATTGATAACCTGAGGGAGGAAATGTATAAGCGGGTGAGAGAGCTGCATGTGCAGAAATATCCTTATAACGATTTCCTGTATCCTCAAGCAGATGAACAAGATATATGAACTACAGAAACTTAACAACGAACGAGGTGGCACAGCTCGAACAGCAGGGCTGTACAGCTACCGACTGGAGTAGGGTGAGTGTGGCACCCGACTTCGACACACAGTATGTGGTGGGCGCCCATTTCTCGGGTGATATCCGTTTGGGCTCACTGCATGGAGAGTTCACCTTGAAGGGTGGCATCACCAAGCATGCTGGCTTGAGGCACGTCACCTTGCACAATGTTACCGTTGGTAATGGATGCTACATCAAGAATGTGCACAATTACATCGCCAACTATACCATCGGCGAGAACACCTACATTGAGAATGTAGATAACATTGTGGTGGATGGAAAGACACGCTTCGGCAACGGCATAGAGGTGTCTGTACTCAACGAGACAGGCGGACGTGAGGTGGCTATCAGCGACAAGCTTTCTGCCCAGTTGGCATACATCATGGCAATGTATCGTCATCGTCCCGAATTGGCCATTCGCCTTCGTGAGATAGCTGATTACTATTCAGATAAACACGCTTCTGAGGTGGGCGATATAGCCGACCATGTTACCATCATCAATGTAGGCTCCATCTCCAATGTGCGCATTGGTGCCTATGCCAACATCACTGGTGCCAATCGTCTGAATAATGGCTCGGTGAATAGTAACCGGGAAGCCCCTGTGCATATCGGACACAATGTGATTTGCGATGATTTCATCATATCCTCAGGCTCGTCACTCGATGATGGCGCCATGTTGACACGCTGTTTCGTGGGGCAGGCTTGCACCATCGGTCACGGCTACTCTGCTTCCGACTCCCTGTTCTTCAGCAATTGTCAGGAGGAGAATGGTGAGGCTTGTGCCATCTTTGCTGGACCTTTCACGGTGACGCATCATAAATCTACTTTGTTGATTGCGGGTATGTTCTCCTTCATGAATGCAGGTTCTGGTTCTAATCAAAGCAATCACATGTATAAGTTGGGTCCTATCCACCAGGGTGTGCTTGAGCGTGGTGCTAAGACCTCATCTGATTCTTATATCCTCTGGCCTTCTCGCGTGGGCGCTTTCTCGCTGGTGATGGGTCGTCATGTTAATCATTCTGACACCTCCAACCTGCCATTCAGCTATCTGATTGAGCAGAAAGACACCACCTACCTGGTGCCTGGTGTCAACCTGCGCAGTGTGGGCACCATCCGTGATGCCCAGAAGTGGCCGAAGCGTGACAAGCGCACAGATCCCAATAAGTTGGATTGCATCAACTACAACCTCCTCAGTCCTTATACCATCCAGAAGATGTTCAAGGGATGCGAGATATTGACCGACCTGCGTCATGCTTCTGGCGAACTCTCCGATGAGTATTCTTACCACAGTGCCAAGATTCGCAATTCTTCATTGGTGAATGGCATCAAGTTCTATGAGATAGGTATCAGCAAATTCCTGGGCAACTCCGTCATCAAGCGACTCGAGGGCATCCAGTTCAAGAACGATGCCGAGATTCGTGAACGTCTGAAGCCAGATACCACCATCGGCAAGGGCGAGTGGGTGGATATCTCTGGTCTGATAGCCCCCAAAAGCGAGGTGGACCAGTTGCTCGATGGTATCGAGAGTGGTAAGATGAACAAGCTGAAGGAAATCAATGCCGACTTCCAGCGTATGCATACCAATTATTATACTTACGAGTGGACGTGGGCTTATGAACGCATGCTGGAGTTCTTCAACTTGGATCCCGAGAAGATCACGGCATCTGACATCATCCACATCGTGGAGAAGTGGAAAGAAGCTGTGATAGGTCTCGATAAGATGGTATATGAGGATGCCAAGAAGGAATTCTCGCTGGCTTCTATGACAGGCTTCGGCGCTGATGGCACGAAGATTGAAAAGGAGCAGGACTTCGAGCAGGTGCGTGGCGACTTCGAGAGTAATCCGTTCGTTACTGCCGTACTCGACCACATTAAGGCAAAGACGGCTTTGGGCAATGAGCTTATCGAACGTTTGAAGCCGTTGACGATTGACGATTGACTCCGTCCTATTTTGTCGCGACTCGGCATAGCCGATGCAAGCATCGCTCTGCCCTCGCTGCTCCAAAAAGTGACAATTGACAATTGATTATTAAACTATTTAACTAATAAACTAATAAACTAACAACTATGGCAACAAATCCTCCGTTCCACTATCAACCCATGTTCGAGCATGGTGAAGATAAGACTGAGTATTATCTGCTTACCAAAGACTATGTGTCAGTAAGCGAGTTTGAGGGCAAACCTATCCTGAAGATTGAGAAGGAAGGCTTGACCGCTTTGGCAAATGCTGCTTTCCGTGATGTGTCGTTCATGCTGCGCCGCTCTCATAACGAGCAGGTGGCTAAGATTTTGTCTGACCCAGAGGCCAGCGACAACGACAAGTATGTGGCTCTGTCGTTCCTCCGCAACTCTGAGGTGGCTTGCAAGGGTCAGCTTCCTACTTGTCAGGACACTGGTACCGCCATTATCCACGGCGAGAAAGGTCAGCAGGTGTGGACGGGCTACTGCGATGAAGAGGCTCTTTCATTAGGCGTTTACAAGACCTACACTGAGGAGAACCTGCGCTATTCCCAGAATGCTCCGTTGAACATGTATGACGAGGTGAACACCAAGTGCAACCTCCCCGCTCAGATTGACCTCGAGGCTACTGAGGGCATGGAGTATCACTTCCTCTGCGTCACTAAGGGTGGTGGCTCTGCCAACAAGACTTACCTCTATCAGGAAACCAAGGCTCGCATCCAGAATCCTGGCACGTTGATTCCTTTCTTGGTAGATAAGATGAAGAGCTTAGGCACAGCAGCTTGCCCTCCTTATCACATCGCTTTCGTGATTGGCGGCACTTCTGCAGAGAAGAACCTGCTCACCGTGAAGTTGGCATCTACTCATTTCTACGATGAACTGCCTACCACAGGCAACGAGTATGGCCGTGCTTTCCGTGATGTAGAGTTGGAGAAGCAGCTCCTCGAAGAGGCATACAACATCGGTTTGGGCGCTCAGTTTGGCGGTAAGTATATGGCACACGACATCCGTGTGGTTCGTCTGCCTCGTCATGGTGCCTCTTGTCCTATCGGTATGGGTGTGTCTTGCTCTGCTGACCGCAACATCAAGGCCAAGATTGACAAGGATGGTATCTGGATTGAGAAGCTGGATGATAATCCAGGCGAATTGATTCCTGAAGCTCTGCGTCAGGCAGGCGAGGGTGATGTGGTGAAGATTGACCTGAACCAGCCGATGAGTGAGGTTTGCAAGATTCTGTCAAAGTATCCTGTGGCAACCCGCGTATCACTGAACGGCACCATCATCGTGGCTCGCGACATCGCACATGCCAAGCTGAAGGCTCGTCTGGATGCTGGTGAGGATTTGCCGGCATACTTCAAGGATCATCCTGTGCTCTATGCTGGTCCTGCCAAGACACCTAAGGGCATGCCTTGCGGCTCTATGGGTCCGACCACCGCTAACCGCATGGATCCTTACGTAGATGAGTTCCAGGATCACGGTGGCTCAATGGTGATGATTGCTAAGGGTAACCGCACCGATGTGGTGACTGAGGCCTGCAAGAAGCATGGTGGCTTCTACCTCGGTTCTATCGGCGGTCCTGCTGCAGTGTTGTCACAGAACAACATCAAGAGCATCGAGTGTGTGGAATATCCAGAGTTGGGTATGGAAGCCGTTTGGAAGATTGAGGTAGTTGACTTCCCAGCCTTCATCCTGGTAGATGACAAGGGCAACGACTTCTTCAAACAAATCAAGCCTCGTTGCGCTTGCAAGTAAAACTAAGACTTTAGTTGTAATAATTAGGGGGAGCTTTTTGACTCCCCCTAATTTATTCATTGGCTTCAGTTTATTTAATGAATAGTGAATAATGAATAATTCTTCATTGTTCATTGTTCATTCTTCATTCTTATATCTCCTCCATCTCAACCTTCCTATCCTCTGTCCGCTGCTCCTCAATCCTCTCCCTAATCCCCTGATCATACTTGTCACCAAGGTCATACCTCCCCAGGATAGCATCCAGCCCGGGACTCACGATAAACAACTCATGCAGCAACAACAACCTGAGGCTATTATCCATCGCATGATACTTATGATATGCCTTAAACCCGATAAACTGCCTGGGCGCCTGCCTCAGTCGCTCAATCCCGTTCTTCACAGCATACTGCCTTGCCACTGCTTCGCGTTTCATCTCCACATTCTTCTGAAGCTCAGCCCTCGCCTCCTCAAACTGTCGCCTCGCATCAGGTGAGGAACTCTTCTCTGCCACACCCATCGTCATCAGGTAAGTCCTGATATTCGTGTCATACGCCTCGATGCTTATGTCCAAGCTCATATCCTCCACCAGCAAGTCGTAGAACATAGGCGAGTCGTAAGGCGAGAACGCACTGTCCACCTCTATTGACACAGGGTCATAGCTGTAGGGATAATTCAGTGTCTGTTGCACCTCACGCCCCACCAGGTTATTCACCCTGAAAGTCCTCACCGGATGGCAAGAGGCACATAAGAGCATCGCCAACAATATGTACATGTATCTTTTCATGCAATGACTATTATTTCGCAAACCTACACCTTTTCCCCCACATTTCCAACTTTTCTGTATATTATTTAGCATATCTTTTTGTAAAAGCACCGCCATCTTTCATTGTTTTATAAAAAAACAAGGTTGAAAGCTTTCTTTTCTTCAGATAAATGATTATATTTGCAACAAACAATAAACTTCTTCACTATGAAAGCTATCAAGTATTGGGGCATAATCTTGATGACATTCGGATTATCAGCCTGTACAAATGACGATTTTCGTGATGGTATTGATGAAGGATTAAAGACTTTTACCTCCTTCACAGCTACCATTGGTGAGCCTGCTGACACCCGTGTTTCTATGGGTGATGTTGTTCAAGACGGCAAAAGAAGTGTGCGGTGGGGTGAGAAAGATCAGATTGCCGTGTTCAGTGATATGGATCCTGAGTTAAAATTTTACTCGCCAAGAATTGTTGATGGTAATAAAGCAACTTTCGTAGGAGAAGATGAGGTAACGGGAACTGAATTCTATGCTTATTTCCCCGCTTTCCCCACCTATTCTTCCGAAACATTCATTGAAAAGGATGCCGAAAACCCCAACATTCTCCACATCACATTATTCTCACAAGGAGTCAATGAGGGAGATCTCATCAATATCCCCATGCTGGCTGTTTCTAATAACAACAATCTTGTGTTCAAGCAGTTGGGTGGTATGATTCACTTCAACATCACCGGCGCTACCAGGATTAATGAAATCTATCTTCGTGGCAACAATGGTGAGATGCTCTATGGCACAGGAACCGTTGACCTCTCAGCAGCAGAGCCTGTCATTAAACTGGACTCCAAACAGTCAGTCACCACAGCACCTCCCACTACTTTGGGTGGTGACTTCCGTACGTACATTAACGGCTCGCTGGAAGATGGCGAAGTGGTGGACATTTACTTCCCTTTGCCGCCAATGGTTTTCGAGCAAGGCTTTAGCTTGGAGGTTAAGAGTCGTGAAGTAACTGGAGCGCCGGTAAGCATTATTAAGAAGACAACCGCATCCGTGGAAATCAAGCGTGGTGAGATAAACCATTACCCGACGGTGGATATTGGGGAAGAACTTAGAAAGAATGAGCCGATTATCTTTGCTGACGATGATGTAAAGGCTGTCTGCGTTGAGCAATGGGATACAAGCGGCGATGGTGAGCTGAGTTATGCTGAGGCAGCTGCTGTGGCGGATATAGGCGATGTCTTCTCAAATGCCACTAACATCAATGCCTTCGATGAATTCCAATATTTCACAGGCATTAAGTCAGTACCAAATTCAGCTTTTAAGGGTTGCACCAACCTGTCCAGCATAAAGATACCTGCTGGTGTAACATCTTTAGAAGACTTTGCTTTTCATGGCTGTAGTAGTCTGACCAATATTGATATTCCGGAAGGTGTAACAACCATTGGCTATTTCTCATTCCAGAATTGTACAGGCCTAAACAGCATTGAGATACCTGAAGGAGTGACAACCATTTTTAATAGTGCTTTCTATAATTGCACCAGCCTTTCCAGCGTTACGCTCCCTGAGAGTCTTGATAGGATTTTCCCAAGTACTTTTTATGGTTGCGTTAGTCTTACCCGCATTGAGATACTTGCAAAGGTTCTGCACATAGAAGCTAATGCTTTTTATGGCTGTGAGAATCTTTCCAGTGTTAAGCTGCATGAGGGATTGACAGGTATTTCACATGATGCATTCAGAAAATGTGTAAACCTGAATGGCGTTGAGTTGCCTCAAAGCCTGAAAACCATTGGCGGAGCAGTCTTCTCGGAATCCGGTCTCTTCAGCGTCGTGATACCAGGTGGTGTCATAGCCATTGGTGAAAGAGCTTTCAAAGATTGTGACGAACTGGCCAGCGTTACCTCTCTGCCTCTCGATCCGCCTCATTTGTATAGTAATGCGTTTGATGGCTCTGATTGTCCTATCTATGTCCCCTCAGCCTCCTTGGAAGATTACAAGAATGCTGCAGGTTGGAGCGACTATGCCGACCGAATCAAGGCAATACCGTCAACAGATAATATCCTCTTTGCCGACACTTATGTTAAGACCATCTGCGTTGAGAATTGGGATACAAGCGGCGATGGTGAGCTGAGTTATGCTGAGGCAGCTGCTGTAAAGGATATCGGTCAGATATTCAAGCGGCAAGAAGACATAATCTCTTTCAATGAGTTCCAGTATTTCACAGGAGTAACTTCCATAGCAAAAGGCGCTTTTGAGGGTTGCTCCAATCTGACCAGCATTAAATTGCCTGATAGCTTGACAGGGATTGGCGATTTTGTTTTCCTAGAATGCAGAAGTCTGATCAAGCTTGAGATACCTGAGACCGTGACATCTATAGGCCTTTTCGCATTTAATCGTTGCAGTAGCCTGATAAGCATCAATATTCCTTCAGGTGTGACAAACATCCCTATTAATACATTTGTTGAATGCAGAAGTCTGGAAAATCTTACGATACCCGAAAGTGTGACAGAGATTGGTGTCTATGCTTTCCAGAATTGCAGTAACCTCGCCTATATCATGTGCATGCCAGCCACTCCACCCGTATTGAGTTTTGGCGCTTTGATAGGTACGGATGCCATCATTTATGTGCCTGCTGGTTCTGTGGATAGCTACAAGGCGAATGAATGGTGGGCTTCCTTTGCCGACCGAATCAAGGCAATGCCATAATAAGTACTTATCTGGCTAATGATATATCACATATCACACATAAGAAGGCCGCTGATGCAGCCTTCTTATGTTATCCCCCCTGCTTTTCCGTAAAATAGGTACACATAACCGTAAAACATTTACCACTCTATGGTTATTATGGTATTATCTTTGCAACGATTTATTATGCTTTTATTCATTGATTAATCTCCATTGGCATGAAAACATTGAAATTCTTTTTTACACTGACATTAATTATGGCATGTACTTTGACTTATGCACAGCCTGCCACCCAGTCAATCAATGTGGCTGAACTCCAGCAGCAGTACGGACTAACCATAGCCTATCCGCTTTCGGCACCAGCTTCTGCCGATTACAATACAGGTACTGTGTATGTAGGATTGTTGAAAAACAGCAGCACCAGCATGATAGCGAATTTCCTTTTCACACCTGGCTCTCGCAACTTCTGGCACCTGCATCCCGATGCAGAGCAGACGCTGATGATACTCGAGGGTGAAGCTTACTACCAAGAGGAAGGACAACCCAAGCGCCTGTTGCGAAAGGGTGACTATGTGGTGACGCCTGCCAATGCCAAGCACTGGAATGGAGCTACTGAAAAGGGAGCATGTGTATGTCTTACAGTCACAGAACTCACTGACAAGCCTCACGCTAATCAACTGCGGGCAGTGACCGATGAAGAGTATCTGGCAGGTGTATCCGCCAGCAATCAACTATCCGTGCAGACAGATCCGGAGCTGTATGCCCTGATGCAGAGAGCCTACGGCGTGGATGTGCGTAACATCGGCA
>JAEEGF010581885.1_pt1 | contig 15082 bp, 10 predicted proteins | sample 9134171 | NCBI WGS metagenome assembly JAEEGF01 (sample SAMN16246542, study PRJNA631951) | gut metagenome | biome: gut microbiome; feature: rumen; material: AP-attached | host: Bos | place: Iran: Karaj | collected 2018-10 | reverse complement strand
AGAAACCATGTGGTTGTAGACATTGTCTTCTGTCCACATCGAACAGGGAGAATTGGGGTTAATGACACAGATAACAATCCCGGTATCGTTTCATCGATTAAGTCTGGACTTGGCTGTAGGAGAATAAGTGGATATGTGGGTGGAGATGAGTTGACCGCTCAAGACGAGTTCTTGAATGGCGAAACAGATATAATGGTGGCTACAAAGGCTTTCGGGATGGGTATCGACAAGCCGGATGTCCGATTCACATTAAACGTGAATCATTCCGGTTCTCTTGAAGCCTTTGTTCAAGAAGCCGGACGAGCTGGTCGTGACCGGAAAATGGCGCTCTCCATCATCCTATACTCCGACCAACTTGGAGCTGACCGCGAAGTGCATCAGTTTTTCTATGACAACAATTTCAAGGGTGCCGATTTCGAAAAACACGTGATGTATTTCCTGATGGAGTTTCAGAGCACAACTGTCATACTCCCTGGAATGGTCGCATCATCTTTAAATGTTAGTGGGTTCATGACGCAGCTCATGGCAGCCTCCGAAGGTCAGGTCATTGTTTCGACAATATCCTATCAGAAACCCAGCCCCGACTCTGTCGCCCTAAACCAGCGCCTGATCAATGCTGGTCTTCCCCCTTTACAAAGAGAGGATGATTATCAAGCTGCTTTGGAAAAGGCGATTTACAGAATGTGCTGTATAGGTGTAATAGATGATTTCACTAGAGATTATAGTTCCAGGACTTTCAGGATTGTAACAAGGAAGAAGGCTTCGGATGGGTATTTTGCTGGACTGAAACGTTTCTTGATGCGGTATTATACCGAGGAGCGAGCTGACTTGGAGATGCAACGCGCTTATACATTCCGTGGCCAGAATGAAGTCCAGAAGTGTTTGGGATACCTTACGGAGTTTGTTTACCAGAAGATTGCCACAAAGCGGAAACAGGCAACGGATGATATGGAGCGTTTCTGCAATGACGCAATTCATAACAGCAACAACTGGCTTGAAGTGAATGAGGACTTGAAAGACTTCATTTTCTTCTATTTCAACTCCAAGTATGCAAGAGAAGGTTATACCGTTAACATCAATGGGATTACAACTCCATATTCTCTGACTGATGACACTCAAAGGGGTGCCGTGTCTTCCTATGAAATCCTTTTCAAGTACATGAGAGTCATAGATGACGACCTTGTGAATGAAGGGACTCCTAAGGACAATGTTATGCACCTTCAAGGAGCCGTTCGTCTTATCAGGCGGGCCTTGACAGAGCCGAACCCCACTCTCGATTTCCTTAATGTCTTCTGCATAAAGTTCTTAAAGAACAAGACAGAGAATGCACTAACCGAGTTAAGGCGCAGCTATATCGAAGGGTATTGTGAATTCAGCAAGCGGACACCTTCCAGAAAGGACTTTTTTGCGAAACTACAAGAATTCAAAGAATCACTTATTAAGAGGAAAGTCATCACGAAAAGAGATCTCAAGCAGTTTGAAGAGTGGGACCTTTTTAGTGAAGTCAAGCTTCAGAATGACTGGCTGACGGAATTCCGAAACAGGTTTGTAAAAGACGAAACAGATAATTAATTGAATCATCTATGGATAATCAAGAATTACTAGAGAACCTCGCCCAACTCCAAAGGAGCCTTCAAGATATTGAATCGGCTCGTCAGATGGTAGACAATACCATCCGGGCATACAGTGGCATTTCTTCTCGCATCGAATCTTATTCCGATCAGTTATCGACTGTTTCGGAAAGGATTACTCAACTGATCGAACAGATTAGTCAGAACCGAGATACCCTTTCCGCTGATATTGATGATCGCATGAAAACAGCTCTTGATAAAGCGGAGTCGGTCGCGGATTCCTTTTCGCAGCAAACGACAGATATTCTTACATCTTTCAGAGAAGGAACTACGGCTCAGATTCAGGAACTGAATACCGCCGTCAATAGTCTGGTAAGTGAATCTCAACGAATAATCTCAGAGGCAAGTGAAGCCTCGAAACGTGCGCAGGCCGAATCCTTGACTGCCCTTGATAAAGCATCATCAAAGATCGAATCAGTCGCTGATGGTCTTGTAAAAAGAATAGAGGATCAATATGTCTCATTTCGGAAAGAAACCGAGAAGAAATTGTTGCTCTATTCGGTCATAATCATTGTCTTAATTATAATCGCTATCGTGACAAACCTTATTAAATAATACAGGTCGGAAAAACAATAATGCAGACTGTACGGATGATTGTCCCGTACGGCCTGCATTTTTTTGTAGTCTCTTCGAGTCTAGTTATCCCTGCCTGAAACTACCGAAATACCAGAATTAAGAAAGAATACTAAATGCAGCGAAAGACGCATTTGGCATGAACTCATATTCATCCTGGCTTATATCAGGCAGTAAATAATCTTCTTTGTCCGGATATTTTGCGAGAATAGCCTCATCCTCAATCGAGAGCAGTGATCTGATTCTTTTGAAGAATTTGATTTCGGAATACTTGATCTCATTATCGGCTTCGATAACCTCAATGGCAATTCCGAGGATGTTCAATTGCTCCTCTTCATTGAGTTCGGCCTGCTTCAACTCCTCTAAGAATGAGACCAGGAAAGAGCTTCCGACAAGATTGATGCTATTCACATACTCATTAAGAGTGTTTTCGATATCAATCCCTGAAAACAGTTCAGAATTCTGTACCTTGTCTTTGAGAAGATTGGTTTCTTCTTCTACGATGCTTCCATCGCACGCCATGCAACAGAATGCAGCCTTTAGATATAGTTCATTAGTCTCCATATGAAACCTTGTTAATTAAAATCCAATTTTACGCCGTGGCTCTTCTTTCTTGATCCCCATAAACTCGTCACGGATATCTTCATGCTTTTTCAAGACATCCACCGATATACTGGGACGGGTATTAGCGATTACTTCTTCAATCGTAGACTGCTTTATTTTCTTTTCCTTACGCCTAAAGGTGAGCCTTGCAGCATTGTCAACAATCATTTTAATATCTGCTGATATATAGTTCTCGGTCAATGCCGCAAGTCTCTCATAGTCAATTCCGAAATCACATCTTCGTTTGGCCAGATTGATTTCAAATATTGCAGCCCTGGTTTGAGCATCAGGCTGAGGAATATAGTATTTGAATTCCAGCCTTCCTGCTCTTAGTGCGGCTTCATCTATTTCGCGCGGCTTATTTGTCGCGCCGATTACGAGAACACCGTCTTGCCCACAGTTATTCAGCTGGGCAAGGAATTCATTGACCTCACCAGATTCGCTAACATTATTGTGCTTACTCCGATCTTTGACCATAGCATCAATCTCGTCAAAGAAGAGAATAGTAGGAGCATTCTTTCTGGCCTCATCGAAGATTGCCGCAATCTTTCCTTGACCCCCATGAATAAACGGTGACGCCACATCTGAACACTTGATATACTTGTAGTTGAAACCGGCTTCTTCTGCGAATTTCTCCGCGAAATAGGTCTTCCCACATCCGGGCGGGCCATAAAAGAGCAATCCGTTTGGAATAGATAGGCCCAACTCCTTTGCTTGCTGGGGCTGCCTTATAAGGTCTATGACATCAGATTGTAATTGTTCCTTCAGGCTTTGCATTCCAGCCACATCCTTGAACCCATTCCCCTTTTTTATGGTCACCTTAGGTGCGTCAGATTGTTCCTCGCTAGATGGTCTTTTCTTCTTGCCCGGCTCGAACTCTACTCGAATCTCTCCCTTCATGGCCTTGATAAACTCATCTACGCTGGAGAATCGATCCTCGGGATCAACAGCAAGCGCCTTCTCCATAACATTGATAAGCTGCTCGTCCAATTCAAACTTGGATATGGACGGGATTCTAAGGGGCTTTGATCGTGCTTCACTAATGATTCCCAAAACCTTTGATTTATCCGTTCGGTCTTTAGGCAATTCTGTAAAATACGGGTACACTCCATATACCAGATAATACAACAGGGCTCCTACCGAAAAGATATCTGACTGTGCGGAGAAGACGCCGTTCAATGCCTCAGGAGCTTGATAGAAGGGATTTAGTTCTAATCTTGCTTGGGGATTAGTCCCCTGGTCGAGAAAACGCGCATGTCCGAAATCAATTATCTTAGGGATCGGTGGGTTACTGGAGATGTCCAGCATCACATTCTGGGCAGTAATCTCATTATGTAAAACAGTACGAGGTAGAGACTGCAAAAACTGTAATCCCTGTAGGACTCCGATAACTATAGACTTCGCATCATAAACAGAGCACCCTTGTTCTCTTGAAATCTTCTGAGCTACTGTTTCCCCTACAATGTAATCGTATACAATATAGATACACGGCTGACCGTTAATTACCAATTTCCCCGAATCATGATATGAATTAATATTTGGATGATTCAGCTGTTTGGCGATTTCTAATTCCAGTATACTCCCATTGTTCTCAAACTGGGAATGATGAACTTTAGAACAATAGATCAACTTGAGAAAGAAGTTCTTCCCATCATTATCTTTTACACGATAAGTTTGAGCATACTCCCCTTCTTTTATCGGGAATGCTATTACATAATCAGCAATCTTTTGTTTCTTCTCAAGCATAGCCTATTCTTCTATATCAAAGGTTCCTACTTCGGTCAGATGCACTTATATCAGTACAGAGATCACTTTAATGATGCCGAAACCAGCTGCTGAAGCAAGACCAACCAACAAAGCGACCATTCCGAGGCAGCCACTCTTTTTCGCCGGTTTTTGAGCCTTTGATAAAGAGTCTTTCAATGCCTGGAAGTCCATTTTAGTGATAGGATTCGCTTTCAACTCGCCCCGGTAATACTTCTGGACGGTTTCTTTGAAATCCTCCCAGTCTACGACTCTTGGCGCTTTGGCATAATAACTGTCCGGACCGAACATGCTCGCATATCCGGCTTTATCCTTGTCGATCCCTTCATCGTGGATTGGTTCCCACCATACTGCAAATCCTGTTTGACAATCAACGTACATCATCGCCATAGGAGCCCTAAAGGCATAATGGCAATGGGGGCATTCAACGACATTGATCTTGTCATTTGATAAGACGTTGTGTTGTGCCGTACCACCATCACCCCAAAGGGTCCGGAAGACCTTTGCGGAATACTGCTGCCCGCATTTAGGGCATGTAACAGTGATATCTACTAATTTACTCATGTTAGGACAAATTACGTATTAGGAAAATAAAAAACTTCAGTGCTATAACCGGTAAAGACTAAGGGAACTTCGGCTTATTCCCGGCCGGCATGTCAAGTAATTCAATGACAGAGCATACTAACGGATGCAGTACACCAACAGTGGGGTTCTCTTCAATGACGCTCTTTCCTTTGTTAAGAAGCTGCCTCGCACGTGCCGGATCAAGCCAGCGATACTTATTGAACTCCTTGCTATAATGCTCGATGAAACCAATACACTGATAGATTAAGGTTACTCCTACAAAGAGCGAATTAATCTCAGAAAGCACCTGACGTCCCATTGACACATCCTTCTTACGGATCGCCATATCCGTTTGGCTCCTTAATTCGGCGACTTGCTCGTCATGCGTATTGCCCAGGTCATCATTAGCCTTCTCAAGGCGATCAAACTCCTCTCTGATCTCATTCTCAAGCAACTCCCATTCGTGTTTCTTTTCCGTCTCTTCCATTAACAGAAATGCACGGCGGAGATCCGCAAGAAGATGCATCTTTCCATCTTCAGAATTCTTCTCGCCATCAAATCTTGAATCAATGTCTTGGAGCATCGATTCGGCTTCAGAAGTCTCACTTTTTTCAACGACAGGGCTTCTCTGCAGAGAACGGAGTTTGTGTCTTGCTTCGTCCAGTCTGTTCACTAGATCATCCACATCTACGCCTTGCCGTTGTTTCACATCGATCTCTTTCTCTATGCTTTCACCAATGACAGGGAAAGTCACTTCCAATGTCATCATCTGAGAGCGGTCAAGCTTAACGACGATGTCGATATCACTATCAGCCGGAACAAGTGCCGGGACATCATCGCCAGTGAGAACCACATCAAAAACATGGTCGTTATAGATGGCGCTGGTGCCTTCCGCATTATTCTCTCCCTGGTAGATAGGGATGACAAGCTTATCACTGAGCATGCCAGGGCGCAGTTGCTGTTGAGTCTTCAATCCGTTTCTGATACCCGTGGCCGGTATTGGCTGATTCTTTTCGAGGCCTTTCAGAGGGATGAATACGTCCTTATTTTGGTCTGTATCATGCACTTCGATACCGATGTTAAATGGAAGGACCGCACTCCCGACAACAATACCCTGCATGATGTTTATCTCATTCGGAAAGCAAGGTAGGGTCATTCCTTTGTCATCAAAAGCCACTACCGAGAATGAATTCGGTTTTCCTTCCATTAGACTGCACTCTACGACATCTCCGATTTCATTAATCTCCACCTTCCCGCTGGACCATCCCTGGTCATTCCTGGTCAACTCGACATACAAACGCGAAGGAATCTCACCGGTGCACTCATCCTTGAGTAGCTTAATAGAAACGAACTCGGATGACTCAACTGAGCTTGATTCGTAATTTAACTCAAGTGCAATGGTCCCAGCCTTAATCTCTTCTTTGGCCTGACTATCGATACCTGAAGCGTAAAGCGCCGCACCTTTGGCTACGGCGGTCATAGGATCAATGCTGGTGTCGACATTGGGGGTAATCTGCTCTTTGAGCATCGATCTGAGCACCGGAGAGTATGTGGGGCCACCAACAAGGATCAATGAATCCAAATCAGCTCCTGTGATATTATTCCGGGCAATCAATTTCTTGCAAATGTCAATCGCTTTTTGAAAGATCGGGGCGACAACCTCTTCAATCTGTTTTTGGCTGATAACCATGTCCAGTTCAATAGGTGTCCCTTCATCATCATCGCCAAATTCATCCAATTGAGAAGTGATATCCCATTTCTCTTTAAAGGAAAGCTGATTCTTGGCCTGTTCGGCATAGAACTTCATCGCATCCCGGAGGATCTGCTTCTTATAATCATCCTCCAGAATCTCATCTATCACGTAGTTGTCTTGAATGTAGGGTATGATAATCTCGTCGACTATTGCATAGTCGAGGTTCTTTCCGCCAAGGTAGTTGTCCCCTTCTGTATCCTTCACTTGCATGATACCATCCTCAACTCTCAAAAGAGCCGCATCGAATGTCCCGCCTCCAAAATCAAAAACAAGCCATATCCCGTCTTTTTTACTTGTACTGAGACCATAAGCCATGGATGCTGCAATAGGCTCCTGAAGGAGTTCACAATGATCGATGCCCGCCAGAACCGAGGCACGTTTCGTGGCCGCAATCTGATCCGCCTTGAACTTGGCGGGGATGGTAATGACCGCCGCATTGATCACATCATCTGTGACAAATGATTTCAGCGTCTTCAAAACCTCCGCAGACAAATCCTCGGAAGAATAGGAACGTCCCATGTAGGTGCTCTCATACTTGGTGTCAAGCCCCATAGTACGTTTGAACTCCAAGAAGACATTCTCATTCTCATTGCTCCAGTTCCTGGTTGCGCGGGATTTATCTTGACGAAGGTCATTATATGCATTATCACCGACTTTCGTTACTTTTCTTCTTGTAAAAGAAACACATGAAGGCAATGTGTCTTTTAGAGTATCCGTCTTTTTTATTGACGGCTCTCCATTTTCCATTTTACATATTGCGGAATTGGTCGTTCCTAAATCAATTCCGTATTTCATCTTGATCTGGGCCATGGGTGTATCGGTTAAATATTTTGACTTACAGTAATCTGAGCAGCTTGGATCATCGTTCCATTATAATTTATCTGAGGCTTAATGATGCCCGTGATTATTTGCTTGCCTGGTTCGAGATTCTCATCTTCCACAAAACTAGCAGTTACTTTCATACCATCGTTATAAGGTTTTCCAAGCATGTCAACTATCTCATAATTATTAGCTAACAGGTTGTTCTTCATCTGCGCAATGGACTTGGATAACTGTTTGTGACCTCTGACGTTGGGGTCCATCTTGAATAACGTCATTTCCATGAACGTTATCCTATCAGCAAGTGTGATAATTAAGGAGTGATCTGTTGTTCCGGAACCATTCGTGGAGTTCTTCGACAAGGCGCTTAATGATGTTGAGATCTTTTGCATTTCAGACATCTCTAGGGAGAATTGATTCAAGATCTCCTCATTCAGTTTTTCAGCCTTTGTCTTAAGACTCTCAATATCTGCGTTCCCTCTTGCGATTCTTCTATGCAGTAGGAAATAGACAATTCCGCCAAGAAGAAGCAAAAGAGCGAACAACAAAGCACCGAAACGCGCTTTGGATTTTAGATCATCATCATTGGCTTTTGTGCTTAATGTTTCATTCGTGGCCTCTATCTTTAGCCCAAGCTGGTCAGCTGCCAATTGAATGTTTTGAGCGTTTAAATTTATCTGAGCCTGGAGTGAATCTATAGTCTTCTTTTGACCGTCAATGATTGTCCGTTGAGCGGCCAACTCCTTTCCCAATCGTTCACGAGCCAAAGATTCTGAACTTAATGCCTGCTCCAGGTTGTTGATTCTTAAACTATCCGCATTATCGGCAAGTGATACCGGAACGGAAAGGCATAAGAAAATACTTAGAGATAGAAGTAACTCTTTCATTAGCGTATTATTTTTATAAACAAATCGAGGGAATACCGGATTAACCGATTGATTATCTTATGGTTCTGAAGCCTTTTGACCAATGCTGGAGAGTGCCTGTAATAAAAAGCAATAAAGGATTGCCCTAAATATGTTTTATACAACACCTCATCCCTGAAGGTTCTCAAGGCCTTTACCTGAGGATGATCATAGTCTTCATAAACCATGGTGGCAATATAACATGCCTTTGCTTTAGGTTCCGCAGTACTTTTGTATCTTCCATTGGGATACTTTGAGAGATACTCTTTATACAGTTCTTTGGTATCGGCAGCTAAACAGCGCTGCCATAAATCCTCCTCGTCAATCCATGCTTGTGCTTTCGCCCTTGAACCGCCATTGGGGAAATTAGCCAGATATGCTTGAAAATCCGCCCTCTTTGAACACTTTTGGAAAGACAACGAATCAATCTTTGCCTTAGCTTGGATCAGATACTTCCCTCGCGGATACTCATCACAATAAGCCTCGTACTGTTGAATAGTCTTACAGGTCTTAAAGAAACACTCTTCCCTTTTTTCAGTCACATTGAAACTGGTATTAGGATACTTCTCAAGGAACTTTTGACAGTCTTGAGGTGTTTTACAGTCATCAAACTCAAGCCGCTCGATACGTTTCTCAACCTCAGATGTATATTTCCCTTTAGGAAAAACGCTCATATATGCATAGCAATCGGAAATAGATTTGCAATCTGAAAAGTACTGACTCTCAGATCGCATGTCTAGGCTAGCGACGGCGTAGATGTTTATCAGATCTTTGACTTGGTTCTTAAGGGCATCACGATTTGTCTTATACCTATTACTCTTAAAGTCGGGCTCCATATCGAGCTTATCCATAAGGAGTGTCGCGGCCCAGGCTCTTTCAAAAAGATCCCTGATTGTAGATATTGCACCAGCTCGGTCAAAGGATAACTGAAGTTTGAGAACATCATTGTTCATCGTGGAATTGAACTCTTCAATCACATTTGACAGAGCGGCATTTACAATAAGAGTTGATGCTTTAAGATAGAAGGGATGAGAATCCCCCAAGGTTTCCTTAATGGACATCAGATACGGTACACAAGCCTCAATCAACTTGACCGCTGGTTCTATCTTTTGAGGTTGTGATGAATACTTCTTGAGCGCTTTTTGAATAAGTCCATCGTAATACCGGGCCTCCTTGGGCGGAAGGTTTTCCTTTCTTTCATCAAGAATGTTAACATTCTCTTTGCACCGTTCCCGGGTCAATTTCCCAACAGCGATTGAGAGAGCATATGACTGTAAGGTACGGGCCTTGTCAATACGACGCTCTATCTCTTCTTTAGAGTTGTTAAAGTAATTAATTCCACATTGGAGTATCTGCTTGGCTAAATTGTCAGCAATGAAAACATACTGTTGATCATACACTTTTCTCGGAAGCTGGAGTGGTAAGCCGATCTCAAGCATCGCATATGTCTCCATGACATATTCACCGGTAAAGAAGTGCTCTTCAAGTGCGGCTAATGGTTCTTTTGTTGACTTCATCAACGATATACCAGCATTATACTGTGCTTTGGCATCGTTGCGATCAATTCCTTTGGCATCTGTAATTGCGGCATTGATATTAGCGATATACTCATTAATCACAAGATTGTTGAGTGTTATGGCGTCATTCTCGCTACTACCATGTTCATTGAATAATTCGGACAGTTGATTTATGGGAATCTCATCCGCTAAAGAATTGATGAAAGACATCGCCAACTCTTCTTCAGAAATAGTAAAGCTATCACCGCAGACTGCCTTTATAAAAGAATCACGATAGACATCATTATGGATAACCTTTGTAATGCATGCAATACCGTTGGCGTAGTCTTCTTGGATAAAAGCTACCACACCCCGATTGATCAGCGAAGAGAAAGACTCTTTCTTGTTGAACAATTCTATGGCTTTTTCGCTGTTATCTTTACTCAGATATTCCAATGCCATCTGGTCAATAGAGCTATCCTTGATGAACCAGAATAATGCATATTTAATCTGATCTTGTGGCAAATTAATGCTACTGTTTGCTGTGCCTAACCCAGTAAGAGACCTATCCAGATGGTCGAGAATGTTCTCGAAATCATAAGCAAAATCAACAGATCTACCTACCTTAAGATATGCTTTGAGCTTGTTCGCGTTGGCAATCCTATCTTTTGTAGAAGAGTTGGAGCAAACGCCAAAGAATCTGTACGGGTTATTCTGGATAATCTTAAGCATGCTAATATCTTGAAGTGACAATGTAATACTCAACACTATAGCTCCCGCCGTTCAGGTTTTCGGAACCGGCGAAGCTTCGAACGCCAGCGGCAGAAACAGATGCCGCAATTCTATAGTATCCGTTTTTGAGGGTTACATTCCCTGTTTGATGTGAGGGGATGGTCAGTCTCTTACTATCAGGGCCACTATAGAGCAGCGTTAATGTATAGGCCGTGTTATTGTAAACGCTTATCGTTGATGATGCTCCGCCGCTATAACCTGTCCTATCCATCGAGGGCAGTTCGCCATGTTCTCCGGCATACACGGACGCGACCTGAAGATCGATGATTTTCTTTTCGGCGGATGACTTATGGGCTCCATTTGAATACAGATCCAGATATTTCTGGTAAGCAGATATCGTATTCTCCTTCGAGGCCTGCTTCCAGGCCTTAGATTCCGTATTCCAAGCCTGGTTCTCAATCTCTTCTATCTTTGTTTGCGAGTCCTTGTAATAACTACTCGGGACCGTCGATCTATAATTGCGCCAAGCGTCAATCGTTCCTTTGGAGTCGGCAAGGAGGTACAGGGAGTCGCACATCTGAGACACTCTGTCAGCAGCTTGTTTTCCCCATTTATTGTAGCTGTATTTATTTGCAAAATCATTCAGCGATGAAACACCCTTCTTTTCAACGATATGGAAGTAAGATTGCATTACCTCATCATGATGCTTTGAATTGGGGTACTTCCTTAAAAAGGATGTACACTCATCCTCGCTGGGATTAGATCCCATACTATAAAACATCGTCTCCGCCTCAGCATTCTTTTTCTTCTCTTTTTGTGCTTCGTCAATGGCATATCCGCCAAAACCGCAGATGGCTGCTATTGCTGCACCAATCAGAACAAGTCCGCATCCACTATCGCCACTTCTATCTGTCAAGGCTCCGTAAGCGATAATGCCAGATATAACGGCGATTACATACAACATCCTAGAATAGCCAATCGGCCCCCAAATGAGCCCTACACAAACAGTCAGGATCAACACTACGGATATTGTAATGGACCAGCCTTTATGCTCCTTTATTGTGTCCCAAACCGACTTGAGCCAATTGTCCAGTTTGAGATGGCTATTTGCTTCTTTGCTGTGACTGGCCGCCGTTCCGAAGGTCTTTAGATAATCTCTGTAATCAGATTTGGATTTACATAGTGCAAAGCACTTATCATCAAGTTTCTTCTTTAATGAGGTTTCTCTGCACTTAGGCTTCAATGCTATCGCCTGTTGAGCAGTAGTGACAGACTCAATCTCTTTCAATAGTTGTTGCCGAAGAGCAATTTCTTGTGCTTCGATTTCCGATATTCTTCTCTGCGCCTCAGTTTTATGTATCCCATCAGGTAATCTACGCAAATATGCTTGAAAATCTTGCTTCGTTTTACAACGGCTGTAAATCTCAGAGTCTGTTTCCAGTTTAAAAACGGATCTATTGTCTTTATAAACCAAGGCTTGGTCCATAAGGTTAGCAAGAGCGCTCTTTTGGGACGACAACCTTTCCTGCGATTCCTTGGTAAGGTCAAGGGCCTCCATATACTTCGTCGCCCTCCATGCACTCTCTAGGACACCCTTTATCGAGTCACGGGCATAGAATTTTGTTATTGCATCTCCTTCATTCAGTTCCTTAAGCGCATCGTTAACAGTACCTATGGTAACAGACAATGCTGTCTCTTCAATTAAAGAGGAAATGCGTCTATAGTAGGTGCCATCAGGCCCCTGCACTTCTTTAATTGCTGCCAAATATGGGGCGCAGTCCTCAATTAAAGAGACCACGTTATCCAGATTCTTGCAGAAAGCCTTGTCAGCCCGGCTCTGGTTGAACGCCTTTAAACGGGATTGAATAGCTGAGGCCTCCCTTTGAAGACTTTCGGGAGGGAGGGCATCGATTGCTTTCAACAATATATTAACGTTCTCCTGGCATCGTTCTTTTGTCAATCGCCCCACTGCGATTGAGAGGGCATAGTTTTGTAGTTTATAGGCTTTCTTTGCTTTATTGTACTCGGCTGTGTTATTGTAGTAATAAATAGCATTTTGCAATACCTGCTTCGCCAGGTTATCTGCCACCATGCCAAATACATCTTCTTCTGGAGATAAGGATTTCAAGGTCTCAAATGGCTCCTTAGTATCCCTAACAAGTTTGACGGCTGCGTTATACTGTATGGCCGGATCCTTTTCAGCATTCTTTGCTATCGAAACCGCAGCATTGATCGTTGCCGTCAATCAAGTGATAGCCTTTTCTCTAACATATGCAACGGCGTCCTGCGCATCAATTCCATCCAATGCTTCCAAGATGTCCAATGCCGAGTACTCTAAAAGAAGTGTGTCAAAGAGACTGGATAAAAGCGAATCTTTAGGTATACTAATTCGATTACCATTGCAGACGTTTTCGACATAATCTTTACGATGACGATCGCTATTAATTAAGGTCAGATAATAATCCAGCGCTGCTGGCAAGTTCTCCTCGATAAGCGCGAGCACTCCAAGGTTAAGGAGTGAAGAGTATGTCGCTTTCTTTTCAAATATTTCTTTTGATTTTTGGACATTTCCGGCAGCCAAATGACCGATGGCAATCTCATCTACAGGACTATCTTTGATGAACCAGAACAGACCATAAAGCAATCTATCGTTAGCCTGATTAATCATTGCCTGAGCCCGCTCGATCGTCTCATTGGTTCGCTCTATAGTAGGTAAAAGAGTCGGAAGATCGGATTCAAACGTGATGCCCTTGCCAACTTTGAGATAGGCCTTTGCCTTACTGACATTAGCTATAATATCCTTGGCCGAAGCATTTGAGAATGTGCCAAGAATTCGGAAGGGATTATTAATAATAATGTCCATCTTTCCTAGTTAATATCAGTATTTGTCTTCCAGATGATGTAGTTCTCATTCTTGTATGTCCCTCTATGAACATCAGGGGCAAACAACGTCTTCTCATTCTTATCATCGATGAACCATCCGAATGAGGAATGACTTCCTACAAGATAGATTGCATTCTCCACGCCCAGATCCACCAATGCCTGCGAAAAATCATGGAATGATTCATCCGTCTCACTTACAGCGACAAGGATCTGCCCAGCTCTTGAGCAAAGCGCTTTTCGCATGGTTTTATTCTTGGGCTCATTTTCCACCAGCATTCCATTATCAACTAGAGGGAACTGACGGAAGAAGTATCCATCCTTTTCGGTTGCTTCCTCAAACAGAGGGGAATTCTCACTAACTCCAACAGTGACGTTCCCATCTATTATTGCACAGAACCCTTTCTTTGAAAGCCCCCAAGCAAGGGGTTCTCCTTTAAGAACGAAAGCTCCAAGGATTTTTCGGTTATCCTTCCGAATATCCGCAGCCTGGGCAGCTAGAATTATACTCTTATCATTGCGATCCGGAACACCTAATGTCAATTCCGGAATTGCATTATGCGGGATGTATAAAGATAGAACCACATCATTGATAACCGTGTCTATCTTCTCTGTAAAGGAGAGGTCTGTCTCTGATCCAAACGGGAGTGTTGCCTCATGATTGACCACTACTTCCGGAAGATCTTCAAACAAACCATCCTCCGGATCCTCAGGTTTCTCTTTAGGCCATTTAAGAATGGCTAAAATGCCAATTCCCAGAACGAGAACCAGAGACAGGATGGAAACCAAGCGGTTCCGATTCTTGCCTCCCCCATCATTCTTAGGACCGGAAGAGGAATGCTTTCCGATGACCCGGAATTCATCATCCCTTATGTCTTTTATTCTGTCAGCCATTTTGTGTCAGCGCATCTAAATAAGCCTTAAGCTTGATTAAAACTTCACGGGATGCGGAAAGCTCATGGTAGCAATTGAGGCAGTCCGATAAAACGAGTTGCTGCTTAGCAATGTCAATGGAGTATACAAAGTCCAAGTTGATGATCAGCCCCCGTCCCAAGCGAATGAAATGGTTGCCCGCATCTCCTAATTGGTCGCCTATCAAATCTTCCAGCTGCCCTAGCTGGAATGAAACCATTTTGGAATGGTTGTCTTGAGTCATGATGTTGGAATAGTTCCCGTCAGCAGATATGAACACTAACCTGTCTGAAGGGACGCGGAGCAGTTCCGTTCCTTTTGATATGACAACAATCTGACCCATAGATTCCGATCACATACAAATTTAACTATTTCTTTTTTCAGTCCACTAAACTAGATTGGTTTTCTGTACCAAACCGCAAAATACTGTATGAAATGCCACTGTAATGA
>JAEEGF011204600.1_pt1 | contig 15083 bp, 15 predicted proteins | sample 9134171 | NCBI WGS metagenome assembly JAEEGF01 (sample SAMN16246542, study PRJNA631951) | gut metagenome | biome: gut microbiome; feature: rumen; material: AP-attached | host: Bos | place: Iran: Karaj | collected 2018-10 | reverse complement strand
ATCGGAAACGGCATGAACACCTTCACCGTCCGCATCGACGGAAACACGCTCGTTGACACCTATGACACCTTTAAGCTTGAATGCAGACCCAGAAAAGAGCTGCAGAATCAGTGCGATATCGACGGACTTTATGATGTTTACTGGCAGTACGACCAGAGGCTCGAACCCACATCAGGGACCATGTCCGGATCGTTAAAGGCACTCTTTGAAGTAAGAGACGGAAACAACGACGAAGACCTCACAGGAAAAAGCGGCCCCATCGCGGTGGGACAGACATCTATCAGCATCACGAACACCAACATAAATCACATCGCCGACCTTAACATCCCCACTGAAGGGAAGATCATCATCGGAAACGGTGAATACACATACAAGTCTTTCAATATCACAGTCGACGCGAACGGAGTATACACATACAATTTCGAACTGAACCAGCCCATGAGAAAGCAGTACACGAACGGCACCACGGTTTCCGTGGGAAGCGACGTCGACTACAAGGGCATTCCGTATTACATGTCGCAGCTCAGCCAGTTCATCCGCACATTCGCGGAGGAATTCAACACCGTCCACAGAAAAGGACAGAACCTTGACGGAGAATCGGGAAATTACTTCTTTACGGGCTATGATGTAGTGAGCGGCGAGGAATATATACCCGGGAATTTCAATGAGACGGACGAGACCGATATCAACACCGTCATTTCGGACGCATCAGTGCTCAACAATTCCTACTACATGATCACCGCGAAGAACTTCAAGGTATGTAAGGCAATACTCGACACACCGGCAAAGATCGCCACGACCACCGACATCAACGCGGGCGTGAGCGGAGCGGATATCACAAGAAAGCTCCTCGATCTCAAGAGTGATGTTAACATGTTCAAACAGGGAAATCCCGCGCAGTTTTTGCAGACACTGGTTTCCGAAGTCGGTATCGACACAACGTCCGCAAAGAACTTTTCCGAGAGCCAGGCGAACATCGTCGCAAAGGTAACAAATCAGAGGCTTTCGGTGGCAGGCGTCGATCAGGACGAAGAGGCGATGGCCCTCGCGAGATATCAGGAAGCTTACAACCTGAACTCCAAGGTCATCTCCGTGATGAACGAAATTTATAACAAGTTAATTAATGAAACGGGGCTGTGATACCGATTAATATAGTATAGAAAAACGGCTGCGCCACAGGAGGAATTATGCGTATTACGAACAAGATGATGACAAACAATTCGATGTACAACATCAACAACAATAAAAATCTTCTTAATACGCTTGAATCCCAGTATTCAACAGGTAAAAAGATAACAAGGCCTTCCGATGACCCGATCGTTGCGGTGAGAGCGCTGAAATTCAGGACAAACCTTACCGAGGTACAGCAGTACACCGGAAAGAACATCCCGGATGCGCTGAACTGGATGGAAGTTACGGAAAGCTCGCTTGAGACCATAAACGAGATCATCCGCTCGATGAACACCTATTGCAACCACGCCGCAAACGACTATCTCACGGCAACGGACAGGAACGACATCGTTGAAAATCTCAAGCAGTACGCAAAGCAGATCTATCAGGAAGGCAATACGAACTACGCGGGACGTTATGTTTTTTCGGGCTACAAGACAAACAAATCGCTTGTGTTTGACGCTGACCAGAACAACGTTTCATATGCGATCACAGAGCCTTTGAAGAGCGAGAACCTGCAGCAGGTGTCCGTTATACGTGACAGCGTGGATCTTAAGACTCTTGACATAAACGATACGGCTTCCACAGGCGGCGCATGGGGCGGATTCAGCACCTCGATGCCCACCACGATGGATATCTACAGGATCACGGTCGCATACGATGAGCTTGATGACAGCGTGGAGCCCACTTTTTCCTTTACCGATGAACTTGGCAACACAGTGACTCCGCCCCTCACAAAGTATCTTTCTACGGATCCCGGAGCATATGAAACAGCCGATGACGACAGCATCAATTTTCTTACTGATACCGGTGAAGTCATCCTCGGAAAGAACGTCTATACAGCATTAAAGAATGCCCAGGACATCACTGCGACCTACACAAAGAGACAGTTCTCGCAGAACGATCTTCGTCCGGAGCACTATTTTGACTGTGTTGCGACAGAGCTCGACACAGGAAAGAGCATCAACTACACCAAGGAAGATCAGGATATCAACTACGAGGTGAACTTCAAGCAGGTCATCACCATAAACACACAGGGTTCCGACGCTTTTTCGACAAATATCGACAGAATGGTCACAGAGATCGTGAACGCTGTACAGGACGTCATCGACGTCGAGAACAGGATGGCCGAAGTCACCAAGATGCAGAACGACTCCAACATGAACAAGGAGCAGCTTGACAAGCTGAAACTCGTGATGGAGCAGCTTGAATCGGAGTATACGCTCCGCACGAGCATTATGACGGGCGCGTTCCAGCGCGGACTTTCGATCACACAGAAGGAGCAGGACAATATGAACGTATGCGTCGCGGATCTCGGCGGACGCTACAAGAGACTTCTTCTCACACAGGACAGACTCGAGAGCCAGGAGACAGATTTCACAGAGCTTTTGTCGAGCAACGAGGACGCGGATCTTGCGGACACGATCATAAAGTACACTTCCGCAAACAACGTATACAACGCGTCTCTCAATGCAGCCGCAAAACTCGTGCAGACTTCGTTGCTTGACTATCTGAGATAAAATTGTTATTATTATCGTGACGGACGTGAAGTAGCCGCCGATCACATTATTTCGAGGAGGCTTGTAAATGTTAGTTAAAACAAGGTATTTCGGGGAAGTTGAACTCGATGACGATAAGATCCTCACCTTTGACAGAGGCATCATCGGTTTTGAGCAGCTTCGCAGATTCACACTTATCTATAACAATGAGAACGGCAGCGATACCGCCATCACATGGCTTCAGAGCGTTGAAGAGCCTTCCATGGCACTTCCCGTTATCAATCCCAACTCCGTTCTTACCGACTACAATCCTGAGGTCGAGGATTCGCTCCTTGCATCCCTGGGTGAGCTCGGACCTGACAATACATGCGTTTTCGTAACACTCACCGTTCCGAGCGACATCACAAAGATGACGACGAACCTCAAGGCTCCCATCATCATCAATGCCGATACCAAAAAGGGCATCCAGGTGATAGCGGAGAATGACTATGCTGTAAAATTCAACATTTATGACGTTATCTCAAAGTTAAAACGCGAGAAGGGGGAATAACCAATGCTTGCTTTATCGAGAAAAACCGGCGAGTCCATAATCGTGGGATCGGATATAGAGCTTACGGTGCTTGAGATAAAGGGCGATCAGGTAAAGATCGGCATCAATGCTCCCAAGCAGATCCCCATCTACAGAAAAGAGATATATATCCAGATCCAGGAAGCAAACCAGGAGGCTGCAAGACAGACCGCAAGCCCGGAAGAACTTTCAAAGCTCATCGGAAAATAAGATCTCACAAGGAGGTGAAACTCATCACCTCCTTTTTTTATAAAAATTTAATGGAAAATTATTAACATTTGATGGCCATTTGGCGATAAAATAGATAAGGGATATCATCCCCGTAGATTACGCTGCAATCACTTTAGTTTCAAGGAAGGAAAAGGTGAACAAAATGGGAATTGAACGAATCGGTGGAAGTAATGCTTCTCTTTATACGAGCGTTTCCAAACCGCAGACCGGCATAGGCAGGGAAGCCGAAGCAGCAGCGAAGACAAATACGAATGAGCAGCAATCGGCTCCCAATACGGCGGGTGTAACGCAGCAAAGAGAGACAAGAGAACCTGAAGGACGTGTGGACAGCAGATCCAGAGGACTGTTGCCCGGAGAAGAGGAAGAAAGCCCTCTTGAACAGAGCCAGGAAAAGACCGTCAAGGTCAAAAACGCGATCGCTGAAGTAAACAAAAAGATGAACCAGCACACCAGATGCGAATTCTCGTATCATGAAGATACCAAGAGAGTTTCCATCAAGGTGATCGATTCAGACACAGATGAGGTGGTACGTGAGATACCGCCCGAAGAGACACTCGACATGCTCAGCAAGATGTGGGAAGTGGCCGGCATCTTGGTCGACGAGCAAAGGTAGTTCTGCCCTTGAGCGTAGCTCAAGGGAGCCCGCGGCAGTGGGGCGGATGCACGGAAGCACATCAACATGAAACGGATTTCAAGGAGGTATTATTATGGCCATCGGATTATCAGGAATGATCTCGGGTCTCGATACCGATTCCATCGTAAAGGCGATGATGTCGGGACAGACCGCGAAAAAGACCAAACTCGAAAACAAGATAACGATGAACAAGTGGACCACGAGCGCATGGTCGGATCTGAACAAGAAGATCTATTCTTTCTACACCGACTTTGCGTCTAAGCTTCGTTTGCAGAGCACATTCCTCACAAACAAGGCTTCAAGCTCGAACGAAAATGCGATCACTGCGACCGCTACAAACGTTGCGGCAGCGGGATCTCATACCGTTGAGGTACAAAAGCTCGCAAGTTCACAGTATGTCACCGGCGCAAAGCTCGCAGGAGGAGCACACACTCAGTCCACAAAGCTCGGCGCTGTCGATCCCACTCTTGTGGGGCAGACCATCACTTTCAAGACAGGTAGCGGTGACAACGAAAAGACACAGGAACTGAAGGTAGACGCAAAGACCACTATCGGAGATTTTCTGCAGGCCGCAAAGGACGCAGGGATCACCGCAAGCTTTGACGTTACTCATCAGAGATTTTTCTTAAGTTCCGCAGAATCGGGAACGGAAAACGCTTTCACAGTCACATCTGTCGGAGCTTCAGACGAATACAGGGCTGCGGCTCAGGCATTCGCATCCTATATTGACACCTCGACGCTCGATGAGGAAGGCCTCGCCAGGTACAACGAGAAGCTCAATGCCATCACCACGGCGGAGCTTGACGATGTAAACGCAGTACTCGCGGACGATTTCTCCTATGAGGAAGCCACAGACGCTCAGAAGGCTGTCTATGACGCCATGAACGAACTTGTTGAGATGAAGGGCGAAGGAGCGTCGCTTGACGAGCTCAAGACTCTCACAGACAATTTCCTCAATTTCTCGGGAGAAGCTTCGGCGCCCGCATCGCTTGCAAGTCTCGGACTCGGTGAGCACGGCATCACCGGCGAAGCGATCTCCGAAAACGGCGTTGGATCGCTCGTAGTCGTAGCTGCTGAAGATGCAACTGCTGTTGTTGACGGCGCGACCATCACCAGCTCTTCCAACAAGCTTTCCGTAAACGGTCTCACTCTCGATCTTCAGAAGACCACACAGAAAGAGGACGGCACATTCGATACGGTAACCGTTACCGTAAACAAGGATACCACAAAGGCATATGATTTCCTGAAATCGGCCATCAAGTCATACAATGAGCTTCTCGAAGAGATGGACAAGCTCTACAATGCAAAGTCGGCAAGAGACTACAAGCCTCTTACGAGTGAGCAGAAGGAAGAAATGACCGATGACGAGGTAGAGCAGTGGGAGACAAGGATCAAGGATTCGCTCCTCAGGAACGACTCCACGCTTTCCGGTATCATCAGCGGAATGCGTACCTCACTCCAGGCAAGTTTCACGACCAAGTCGGGAAAAGAGTACTCGCTCGCATCCTTCGGTATTGTCACAGGTAACTACACAGAGCGCGGTAAGCTGCATATTTACGGAAATACCGAGGACGCACTGTTCAGCACATTTGATGACAGGATCCAGAAGATGCTCGCCGAAGATCCCGATGAAGTTGCGGAAGCACTCGGCGGAATCTTTACAAACCTCTATACCACCCTTACAGACAAGTGCGCAAAGACTTCCGTAAGTTCGGCGCTCACTTTCTACAACGACAAGCAGTATACCACCACTCTCAACGAGCATGAGAAAAAGCTCAAAGAGATGGAGACAAAGATATCCAAACTTGAGGAAAGATATTACAAGCAGTTCACAGCCATGGAAAAAGCCATGTCAAAGCTTCAGAGCCAGACAAGTTCGCTGACCTCCCTTTTCGGAGCTCCGACACAGTAATATTTAGCGATCCTTAATTTATTGTTTGTTTAGCAAAACGATATAAGATTTCCTTTTTGAATTGCCGATATAGTAATCAGAAGGAAATCCCCGGTAAACAGACCGCATTGTCTGATCTCAAATTTATGGATGGATTTAAAGGAGGAAGCATATGGCTATGAACGCAGCTACGCTTTATCAGGGTACGAAGGTAAACACTGCATCACCCGCAGAACTGACACTGATGCTCTACGAGGGAGCCATCAAATTCTGCAACATCGCGATGCTCGGCTTCGAGACCAACGACTACGAGAAAGTCAACAACAACATCATCAAGGTGCAGAACATCATCACTGAATTCCGCGCTACGCTGGATTTCAAGTATGATACCGCCAAGGATTTCGATCTCATTTATGAGTACATCTCGGGACTCCTTGTGCAGGCAAACGTAAAGAAGGATTCTGTGGCGTTAAACAGCGCTCTTGAACAGATCCGTGAGATGCGTGATCTTTGGAAAGAGATCATGAAGAAGAACCACATGTACGTAAGGTAACTGCATTCACAACTTAAAAGCATCACAAAAGAAAGGGTCATGTATCGTAAAGATATATGACCCTTATTGGAGAAGTATGGAAAACAATACAAATCTCGCGGGTTACCTCCGCATGATGACAGACATCATCGAAAAAAAGAAAAACTGCCTTCAGAGCATCCTTGAGGCAACTCAGGATCAGGAAAGGATCCTTAAGTCCGAGGATTTTGACGATGACGAGTTTTCGGCGCTTATCGACATTAAAGCAAAAAATATCGACAAAGTGAACGAGCTCGATGACGGCTTCCAGACTGTATATGACAAGATCAAGGCAGAGATCGGGGAGAAGAAGGCGGAACACGAGGGACAGATAAAAGCCCTGCAAAAGCTTGTCGCAGAGGTGACAGACCTCGGAGTGCAGATCACCGCCCTGGAAAAGCAGAACAGGAACACGCTTGAAAACGTAAAAAACGCTGCGATGAGGAACACCAAAAATTTTAAGGTGAGCCGGAACACCGCGAGCAATTACTACAAGACCATGGCGGGACTCCATGGCGCAGGTCCTTCGTTCATGGACGAAAAGCAGTAGATATGCGGCTTTTCCGGCAAAAAAAATTTTTTGATTTTTCATGTTGACAATTTGACGCTTTAGTGATATAAAGTAACATAATTTAATAAAACAAAGGCTGTGACGAAGACGGAGCCCGAAACTTCTTTTCAGAGAGCGTGCGGTTGGTGTGAGCACGTACCAAGTCCGGATACTCTTATCCCTTCCGAGCTGAGGATCGTGAATCCGCCATGCGGTAGTAATATCCTACGTGAGAGCTACGTAAGTGCAAAGAGGTTGTAAGACCTTAAAGAGCCCGTAAAGGGAAATTGAGTGGTACCGCGGAATCAAAAGTTTCGTCTCAATGTTGTATTATACGACATTGAGACTTTTCTTTTTTCAGGAGGACAAACATGAAGAGACCCGAAGAGTCAACAAACACACAGAACATGGAAGTTATAACCCGTATACGCGACATGCAGGACATCAAAGGCTTTTCCGACAAGGAAATGGCAGAGAAAGCGGAAGTCAGCCTTGAGCAGTTTGACGAATACATGAACGGAAAAGCAGAGCTTCCCTTTACTTTCGTTCACAAATGCTCACTCGCTTTCGGGCTCGAGATCACCGAACTTCTCGAAGGCCAGAGTGCGAGACTCACTTCCTACAATGTTACCCGCGCAGGAATGGGCATGGTCACCGCAAAAGAGGAAGGTGAGCTTATCCAGAACCTCGCACCGAACTTCAAAAAGAAGCTTGCCGAGCCCTATTTTGTTACATACGAATACAAAGAAGAACTGCAGAATATCCCGATCCACACCACAGTCCATGCGGGACACGAGTTTGACTACATCGTTGAAGGCTCCATGAGAGTGCGCGTCGGAGACCACGAAGAGATCCTGAACGAAGGCGATTCCATCTATTACGCTTCCTCAAAGCCCCACGGAATGATCGCCGTAGGCGGCAAAGCATGTAAATTCCTGGTTATGATCATGGCTTCCGAGGATGAGGAGACAGAGTTCACACAGAAGCAGATCACTCGCGCAAAACAGACCGCAGGCCTTGTTTACGAGAAATACATCGAATGCGATGAAGCCGAGGACGGAAGCCTTCAGGCGATCCGCTTTAAGAATACCGAAAACTTCAACTTTGCCTTTGATATCGTTGACGAAGTCGCAAAGACACATCCCGAAAAGACGGCCATGATACACCTTGACGTCAACAAGAACGAGAGAAAGCTGTCGTTTAAGGAGATGAAGGACCTTTCAAATCAGGCCGCGAACTATTTCACAAGTCTCGGCATACATCCCGGCGACAGAGTCATGCTCGTGCTGAAGCGTCACCTGGAATTCTGGATCTCCTTCCTTGCGCTCAACAAGATCGGAGCAGTTGTCGTTCCCGCAACGAACCAGTTAAAGAGCCACGATTTCGTATACCGTTTCAATGCTGGCGAGATCTCAGCTATTGTCTGCACTTCGGCCGACGGCACCGCGGAATGCGTTGACGAAGCGTGTCCGGAATGCCCTACATTAAAGACAAAGATCATCGTAGGAGACGACAAGGCCGGATGGCACAATTTCCGTAAGGAGTACGGCCTTTTCTCCAGAAGGTTCCTTCGCACAAAGGACACTCCCGCGGGCGATGCGCCGATGATCATGCTTTTCTCCTCGGGAACTTCGGGCTATCCCAAGATGGTACTCCATTCAAACACCTATGCGCTCGGACATTTCGTGACCGCAAAATACTGGCACTGCGTGCGCACTCACGGCCTGCATTTCACCATTTCCGAGACAGGCTGGGGCAAGGCTCTCTGGGGCAAGCTTTTCGGACAGTGGCTCTGCGAGGGCGCGGTATTTGTATATGACTTTGACAGGTTCCACGCACAGGATATCCTCGAACTCTTCGGAAAATATCCGATCACCACATTCTGCGCGCCTCCCACGATGCTCAGGATGTTCATAAAGGAAGACCTGAAAAACTACGACCTTTCATGCATAGAGCATGCGACCACGGCAGGCGAAGCGCTGAACCCTGAAGTATTTTACCAGTTCCAGCAGGCAACAGGCATAACCATCATGGAGGGCTTCGGACAGACCGAGACCACGCTCACCGTCGGAACTCTTGTCGGAATGAATCCCAAGCCCGGCTCGATGGGTAAGCCCTCACCCGCATACAAGATCGAACTTCTCGACACAGACGGAAATCCCGTCGGCGTCGGCGAAAACGGTGAGATCTGTGTATATACGGGAGACGGCAGACCCGCAGGACTTTTCCTCGGATATTACAAGGACGAGGAGAAAACAAAGGAAGTATGGCACGACGGTTATTACCATACAGGAGATATCGCATATAAGGATGAGGACGGATATTTCTGGTATGTTTCCCGTATCGACGATGTCATCAAGTCTTCCGGCTACCGCATCGGACCCTTCGAGATCGAGAACGTCATCATGGAGCTTCCTTATGTGCTTGAATGCGGCGTGACAGCAGCACCCGACGAAGTGAGAGGACAGGTGGTCAAAGCCTGCATAGTCCTCACAAAGGGCACCGTAGGCACCGAGGAACTAAAGAAAGAGATACAGAACTACGTAAAGGAAAAGACCGCGCCTTACAAATATCCCAGGATCGTGGAGTTCAGGACCGACCTTCCGAAGACGATCTCGGGCAAGATCATAAGAAAAGATTTATAAGCACGATTTATCACTTTACCGCGTTAAAAATTGTTTGCATTTTGAGGGCACATATCCTATAATAACCATTTATAAGTGGAGCGTTTCATTAATAAAAACATGTTCCACAGGGCTTCGAATATGGATGGATTTTTGAACAAAGCAAAACGAGTGACGCTGTTCGCCGGACATTACGGAAGCGGAAAGACCAATGTCGCCGTGAATTACGCTCTTCTTTTAAAAAAGGCGGGGCATGATGTGATGATCGCGGACCTGGACATTGTAAACCCGTATTTCAGGACCAAGGACTCGGCGGACGAACTCGAAAAAAACGGAATAAAGCTGATTTCTTCGGAGTATGCGGGTTCAAACGTCGATCTTCCCGCGCTTCCCAGTGAGATTTATTCTCTTGTCGACATACATGACAAATACGCTGTGTTTGACATAGGAGGAGACGACAGAGGCGCGACGGCGCTCGGAAGATATTCGGATTCGATCAAAGCTGAGGACAACTACGAGCTGCTTCTTGTGATCAACAGGTACAGGCCTCTTTCAAAGACACCGGAACTTGCGGTCGAGATAATGCATGAGATTGAAGTGGCTGCAAACATGCGGTTTACGGGCATCGTGAACGATTCAAACCTCGGAGAGGAGACAACTCCCGAAACAGTGTTCGAAAGCGTCCCCTATGCCGAAGAGGTATCAAGGCTCACGGGCCTTCCGATAAGGTTCACGACAGTTACAAAAAAGATTTACGCTGAGGTTAAGGACAAGATCCCAAACCTTATGGAGATACATCTCCAGGACAAGATAGTGTGATACGTCATGATGAATGACTTGAATAAAACCAAGGAGGAACCGCCATATGGCAAAGATTACGTTTAACAGTGACATCTGTAAGGGCTGCGGACTCTGCGTGGGAGCGTGCCCGAAGCACATCGTGGTGCTTGATGAGGAAGTTTTGAACGTCAAGGGACATCATCCCGCAAAGTGTACGGACGAAAATGCATGCATAGCATGCGCGTCATGTGCGATGATGTGTCCTGACTGTGTAATAACGATCGAGAAACAGGAGGTGTGAGGTATATGTCAGAAAAAGTCCTGATGAAAGGCAATGAGGCCATCGCTGAAGCTGCGATCAAGGCCGGATGCAATTTTTACTTCGGTTACCCGATCACTCCCCAGACGGAGGTTGCGGCATATATGGCAAAGCGTATGCCCAAGATCGGCGGAACATTTTTACAGGCGGAGAGCGAGATCGCCGCGATAAACATGGTGATCGGCGTCGCTTCCACAGGTAAGAGGGTAATGACCTCTTCATCCTCACCGGGAATCTCGTTAAAGAGTGAGGGTATCTCATATCTCGCAGGCTGCGATCTTCCCGCGCTTGTCGTAAACGTACAGCGTGGCGGCCCGGGACTCGGAGGCATCCAGCCTTCCCAGAGTGACTATTTCCAGGCTACAAAGGGCGGCGGACACGGCGATTACAGAAACATCGTGCTCGCGCCTTCATCCGTTCAGGAAATGGCTGCGCTCACCGTCAAGGGCTTTAACCTTGCGGACAAATACCGCATGGTGGCAATGATCCTTGCGGACGGTACAATGGGCCAGATGATGGAGCCCGTTGCCATTGACGATATTGAGATCGAGACCGGGGAAAAGCCCTGGGCTCTTACAGGCACAGAGTGCAGGAGACCCAGAAATATCGTAAATTCGCTTTACTTAAAGCCCGACGTCCTTGAACAGAAGAACTTCGAGCGTTTTGAAAAATATAAACAGATCGAAGAAAATGAGGCACTCTACGAGTCATACATGATGGACGACGCAGATATCTGCATCGTTTCCTTCGGTATCACCGCTCGTATTGCAAAGAACGCGATCGCGACCGCAAGAGCAAAGGGCATCAAGGCCGGTCTCATCCGTCCGATCACCCTCTGGCCTTTCCCCAAGAAGCCGCTGCTTGAGGCAGCCGACAAGTGCAGAGCATTCATCTCTGTAGAGCTCAGCATGGGACAGCTTGTCGAGGATGTGGAGCTTGCGACACGCTGCAAAAAGCCGGTATATCTTTGCAACCGCACAGGCGGCATGATCCCTTCGCCCGATGAAGTGGTTGCGGCTATCGAAAAAGCAGACAAGGAGGCAAAATAATATGGCAGAATTTCATAAACCCAAGGCTCTGACCGATGCGCCGTTACATTATTGCCCCGGCTGCACACACGGTATCATACATCGTCTTGTCGCTGAAGCGATAGACGAGCTCGGTATTCAGGGAAAGTCCATCTGCGTTGCGTCTGTAGGATGCTCCGTAATGGCATATGACTATTTTGACGTTGACTGCGTACAGGCAGCTCACGGACGCGCTCCGGCCGTTGCTACGGGCGTAAAGCGTTCCGATCCTTCAAAGATCGTCTTCACCTATCAGGGAGACGGAGACCTCGCTTCCATAGGAACCGCCGAGATCGTTCATGCGGCCGCAAGAAGAGAGAACATCACCGTTATCTTTGTAAACAACGCTATCTACGGCATGACAGGCGGACAGATGGCTCCCACAACACTTCCCGGAATGGTAACACAGACATCCCCTTACGGACGTGACGTCACAAAGGTTGGCTTCCCCATGAAGATGGTGGAGATGCTCTCACAGGTCGACGGCGCCGCATATCTTGAGAGAGTTGCGGTAAACAACGTGGCAAATGTCCGCAAAGCAAAAAAAGCCATTTTACATGCGTTTACAAATCAGGTAGAGAACAAGGGCTTCTCACTTGTTGAGGTCATCTCTTCATGTCCCACAAACTGGGGGAAGAGCCCCGCAAAGGCGCTTGAATTCATCCAGACCGACATGATCCCTTATTATCCTCTCGGAGTGTACAAAGATATCTATGATGAAGGGGGGAATCAGTAATGGCAACCACAAAAATGGTATTCGCAGGTTTCGGCGGTCAGGGTATCCTCTTTGCAGGAAAATTCATGGCTTACAACGGTCTCATAGCCGACAGGCAGGTTTCGTGGCTTCCTTCTTACGGCCCTGAAATGAGAGGCGGCACGGCAAACTGCAATGTGATCGTTTCCGATGAACCTATAGGTTCTCCTATTGTAGACAAGCCCGATGTGCTTGTTGCGATGAACCTCCCTTCGCTTGACAAATATGAGGACACTGTAGTTCCCGGAGGCAAGATTTTTGTTGATTCTACTCTTATAGAAAGAAAAGTCCGCCGCACCGATGTGGATGTATATTATATCCCGGCTACAAGACTTGCAAGTGAGAAAAAACTTGACACTCTTGCAAACATGATCATCACCGGAAAGCTTGTAAAAGAAGTGGACGGCTTCTCGCTCGACAACGTACAGGAAGTGCTGAGTCACATCGTTTCCGCGCGTCACCAGGATCTTCTCGGATTCAACAGAGATGCGCTTGAATTAGGTTACAACTATCAGTGATAAAAAGAAAGAAGGCGGTAAGATGAACATCAATTTAAAACTTACAACAACTCCCAAGGCTAAGCCCACAGATGAATCAAAGCTCGGCTTTGGCGCGTATTTTTCGGATCATATGCTCATCCGTAAATGGACCATGGATAAGGGCTGGGAAGATGCAGAGATAGTTCCTTTTGACAATTTCTCTCTTTCTCCCGCGGCAGCGGTCTTCCATTACGGCGCAGAGATATTTGAAGGACTCAAGGCTTACAGGACCGCAGAGGGCAAGGTACAGCTTTTCCGCCCCATCGAAAATGTGAGAAGAATGAACAATTCCGCAGAGCGTCTCTGCATGCCCGAGATGCCTGAGGACGAGATGCTTGCCTGCATCAAGAAGTTTGTTGAAGTGGAAAAGGCCTGGGTTCCTCATTCTGAAGGGACTTCGCTCTATCTTCGTCCTTTCCTCATCGGAACTGATCCCAAGCTTGGTGTTCATACCGTTCATCAGTGCACCTTCTGCATCATCGGTTCCCCTTCGGGAAGCTATTATGCTGAGGGCATCAACCCCGTAAAGATCATGATCGAGACCGAGGACGTACGTGCGGTACGCGGCGGCACGGGTTATGCAAAGTGCGGCGGAAACTACGGCGCAAGCTACAGAGCAGGTCACAAGGCCGAGCTCAAGGGCTATTCCCAGGTTCTCTGGCTTGACGGCGTTGAAAGAAAGTACATCGAGGAAGTCGGCGCGATGAACGTTATGTTCAAGATCGACGGCGTCATCGTTACTCCCGAGCTTCTCGGCTCCGTTCTTCCCGGCATCACCAGAAAGTCCTGCATCGAGCTCTTGAAGAGCAAGGGCTACAAGGTCGAGGAGAGAAGAATCTCGGCAGACGAGCTTTTCACCGCTCTCAAGGAGGGCAGGCTCGAGGAAGCATGGGGAACAGGCACGGCAGCCGTTGTTTCTCCCATCGGTGAGCTTTCCTACAATGACGAGAAATACGAGATCAACAATTTCAAGATCGGCGAGACCACACAGATGCTCTATGACACGCTCACAAGCATCCAGTGGGGCAAGGCTCCCGATCAGTTCGGATGGATCGAGAAGATTGACTAATACATGGTACAGGGAAACACCGAAAAGTGTTTCCCTATACTGTTATTCAAGGAGTAATGCATAATGGATGAAATCAGAGAACTTGCGGAAAGGATAAAGGCGCTGCGCGACGCGTGCGGTTACACCGAAGAGGAAGTGGCCGAGGCGATAGGCATTGATGTCGAGGCTTACAAGGGCTATGAGACAAATGCCGCAAATGTGCCGATAAGTGTCATTTATTCTCTTGCAAAAATGTACAATGTGGATTTTTCGGAGATCATGACCGGTACGAGCGCAAAGCTCCGCACCTATCAAGTGGTACGCGCGGGTGAAGGCCAGAACGCAGACAGGTATCCCGGATACAAATTTGAAAATCTTGCTTACCGTTTTACAAAAAAAATAATGCAGCCCTTCCTTGTAACGCTGGATCCTTCGGACAAGCCGGCGGATCTTGTGAGCCACAAGGGAGAAGAGTTCAACCTGGTCATTTCGGGTTCTGTCGTGGTCGTCTTTGACGACACAGAGATCATTTTAAACACAGGCGACAGTATTTATTTTAACCCGACGTATAAGCACGGACAGAAGTGTTACGGTGACAAGCCGGCAACATTCCTCACCGTGATCGCGGAATAATGACCGGGAGGAACAGGTTTTATGTTAGAAAAGTTTTTACCTAGGATCGAATTTGATTCTTACGAGGATTTCAAGAAAAATTACACAGTAAACGCACCCGAGGATTTCAACTTTGCCTATGACATAGTTGACGGCTGGGCAAAGGAAAAGCCCGATCTCCGCTGTCTTCTCTGGTGTGATGACGATGGGAACGAAAAAAGCTTCA
>JAEEGF011224807.1_pt1 | contig 15085 bp, 14 predicted proteins | sample 9134171 | NCBI WGS metagenome assembly JAEEGF01 (sample SAMN16246542, study PRJNA631951) | gut metagenome | biome: gut microbiome; feature: rumen; material: AP-attached | host: Bos | place: Iran: Karaj | collected 2018-10 | reverse complement strand
CACAAGCAAGTACAGATATTGTTTGACTAACTACTGCTAGAAAAAGAGAAACAGAAATGTCTTCTTTTGCTGCACCTTCGTTTAAAAGTGGCTGGATGTCTGTTTTTGCAAATACTCCGCAACGAGACGCAATTGGATAAATTGTATTATATCCTTTCGCATATTCGTTAAGTCCCATAGTGTCTGTTGATAGTAAAGAAGCCATTTGATCTAAAAATGCTCCTGTACCTCCAGCACATGTACCATTCATACGTTGCTCAATTGACTTTCCAAAGTAAATAATCTTTGCATCTTCTCCGCCAAGTTCTATTACAACATCTGTTTTAGGAATGTACTTTTCTACTGCTCTTTTACAACTAACAACTTCCTGAATAAATGGCACTTTAAGAATCTCGGCAACTTTAAGCGCACCGCTACCTGTAAGTGCAATAGTCATCATTCTGTTTGGGAACTTATCTATTAGTTCTTTTAGAACTAGTACCATTGTTCCACGTGCGTCAGAAAAGTGTCTTCTATATAGTGAATGTAAAATATTAAAATCATCATCAAATACAACCGTCTTAATTGTTGTAGAGCCTATGTCTAAACCAACATGAAGTAAGTTTTTATTCAAATTAATCTTCTCCTTTTGCGCCCCTTTTTGGAGCTTCATCGATTGAATATTATAATACAAACATGGCATATAAGTCAATCACATGTAAACTAGTGTTCCCTTTTTCGAATTTAAAAAGCAAAAGCTTTGATGGCGCAAGTAAAATACTAGCCAGGAGTACTATGTATAAAAAAACAGCGCCACAGTGGCGCTGATATGCTATTTGTATGTGCACATGTACATTACTAAATACATTCCTTCTTTTGAAATATTGCCTTCTTCAACTTCTTTCATGCTGCTAAAAGGACCAACTTTTTTAAAGTCCCCATAATAAAGTAGCCTATTTACAAAGTCCTGTGGAATCTTTTCTTTTTCGTGATCTTCCATAAGCTCATATACTCTGTAAGCCTCGGCCATAGCGATGGTGTCTTTAATTTCTAAGATTTCTTTTTCCATAAAATTCCTCCCATCACCTAACAATTATTCTTAACGTCCTGTCTTTCTTTCAGGCGTAGCTACTAACTTGTCTGCTACTCCAATTGGTTTCTTCTTTTGCGCTTCACTTATCGCTGGTTCTGTAGCTACATATACGTGAGCAATATATCTCTCAGCTTCTTTAAGATTTCCTATTTCCACCCTTCCAGTTACAAATTCAGATAGCTCTTGCAACGTAATAGGCTTTATTGAACCATTACCAGCATCGCTATTTCTAACTATCTCCATAGCTAAAGGTAAAGAACGAGTGGCTTCTTCGCCAGTTTCTTGACTTATCTCTTCCTTTGCTTTTACTCCTTTTAGTATGTTTTCAATTATAAGTTTAACTCTATTTGGACAATCAATCAACTCTTTACCATCATTTGACTGATAAATTCGCATCATTTCATCATTTGCCTCAAATCTATCTAGTGAAACTTTCATCCTAGAAAGAGCCTCACAAAACTCTTCAAAAGGCAAGTTTGATTCCACCACAAAAGTTGCATTATGTGGCTGCCCTATCGGCTCTAATAATCTATATTCTTCGTTCTCGCCAAACTTAAATGCATAATAATATACTTTATCTTTTCCATTAGCCTTTGTACCAACATTGGTACTTATGATACCTTCAAGAGTTACATCATCGTCTACTACATCAGAAATGAATTTTCTTGCTTCAACATCTTGCAATGGGTCATACGGATCAGAACGCCTTCTCCTAGGAGTTTCAATCAATGCAGGTAGTCCACTATCTTTTGACTCGCCATTTGAGCTATTACCTTCCAAACTGATTGCCGTATATGATGGTCTTTCTTTCTCTTTATCTGCAAAATGGTCTAACACATCACCAGAAAGTTTATCAAGCCTTTCTTTTTCTCTAGGCGTTAAAAATCCAAATTCTGAGTTAAAGAATAATCTTCTAAGCTCGCTTCTTGCAATATCTCGTGTTCTTTCAACTACATCTCTATATTCTTCATGAGTATTTAAAAAAGCAGAGTATGCTGGTTCTCCCTCGCTTATAGCTTCTCGAAGCTCTGGATTCTCATCTAGAAGTGTTTTGTAGTGTTTATTCACAGCTAAAAATCTGTTTCTTATAAATGGGTCGGCAAGAATTGCTTCTTCCATCTTAGAAAAAGAAATCTTTCTAAATGCGATTTCATTTCTATATTTGGTACGACTCACCATATCAGACATTTCATAGTCAAAATGGTCCATAAAGTGAGTATCTGATGAATTTAACAATCTAGTAAATTGATCTGGATACCTAAACCTTACAGTAGCGTCATAAGGCTTTGAGTCATTGTACTCTGTATTAAGATAATTAATAAAGTTTAATCTACTTGCTAAAGTCCTTGGACTCTTAAGTAAAACAATTCTGCCTGTTGAATCTATATTTTGTTTTGCTTCATTTAGTACTATATCTAATAAGCTCTCATCAGACTTCATTACTAATCCTTTAGAAGATTCTAATGAATCGAACTGCTTTATAACTTCAATCGATTGCTCTAATCTTGCAGGAAGTGAAACATAGGCTTGCTCACGTGTTAAATCATCAAAGGAAGATGTTCTTTGAAACTTCTTGCCAAGTGCTTCAGGTGAAATTCCACTCGAACTAAGCCCTAGTCTATGTATAACAGGGGCATACAAATAGTCGTTTAGGATTACGCCTTCACCTTGAACTAACAAATGGTCTCCAACAGCACTCTTACACCTAATTAAGTCTTGCTCGCTTCCACCATTTAATAAAGATTCGTCTCTGCTACGTAAAGCAGCTTCTGTAAGTCTATTAGGATTACTAAACATGTCCTCAAGAATCACTGCAACAGCCTCTGGAGCAATCTCATTCCACTTTGGGACTACAACAAATTGCCCATTTACCTTGCTAGTCCAATATCTTTCAAGGGCATCAAAACAACTCTGAACAACAGAGTCAGAGTAACTATCAGTTCTTCTATCTAATAGGCTTCTAAGCCTTTCTTTAAGCTTTTCCAAAGTAATGCTATTGTCTAGTTCTATCTTATGATAATTACCCATTTTCACCCCTCTATTCCCATCTTAAATCTTCTCACTTGATAGTTTATCATAAAGCAAAAATCTATATTATTGGCAAACAAAAACGTTACAGAAATATAATATTCCTGTAACGTTTAGTTTCATAATATCAAATATACAATTAGTCCTTAATTCCGTATTTAGCCTTAAACTTTTCAACTCTTGAACTTGCAACTTGGAATTTTTGGCTACCTGTGTAGAATGGATGACAATTTGAGCATGTTTCAACTGTCATAGACTCCTTTGTAGAACCTACTTTCATAACGTTTCCACAACCACATTTAATTGTAGCTTCTTGATAATTTGGATGTATTCCTTCTTTCATTAAATTCACCTCGCTTAGAATGTATGTATATATATTATTAATAACTTCATTAAGACAAGCATTAGGTATAATAACATATATTACTACATTTTGCAAGTCCTTTTAAAGCATATTTAAATCCCTAATTTTAGGCATTTTAGCATTATTAGTGGTATCTATTAACAAAATTATTGAAATTATAGAAAATTTGGGCCATTTGAGCTCTTGTAACTGAAGCTAAAGGTGAAAACGTCTGCATTGAGTCACCCTGCATAATCTGTAAATTATAAAGGGTTACAATAGCTTCTTTTGACTCTCTAGAAAGGTCTGAAATATCGTTAAATGTGGCATCTATCTTGACTTCATACTTATATCCACAATAATCAATATAGTTTTTCATGTAATTTGCAACTTCTTCCCTTGAAATAGGGGCATTTGGTCTAAAATTGCCATCTGCTGCATCTGTAACTATCTTGTTTTCTACAGCCCATGCAAGATAGCCATCATAATATGCTCCCTCTGGAACATCAGCTAATCCACTTTGCTTTCCTTCAACTTCGGCCTTAGCAAGTCTTCCAATAACAGCAATTGCCATAGCTCTATTCATTGTAACGTCAGGACCAAATTGTCTTTCTGCTACGCCATTAAATAACCCCATAGCAGAACAAATCTCTATAGCATTTCTAGCCCAGTGACCATTAATATCGTCAAAAAGTGTACTATCAGGGTTTTTAGCAAGTTCAACTTCTTCAGGTGTTAACCACTTACAGTATATATCGGCATTTGCGCTAAATCTTTCATTATTTGTTACTTTTTGAGTTAGTGCTTCGTCTTTATAGAAACCTTCAAATACATATCCTTCTCTAGATACTTCTGGGAATACCGCAATAGCGCCCTTGCTAGATTCTACTTTAACGCTATAGTTTCCTAAGTGAACCATAAGTGTTATTGTCTCCGATTTGGTACCAACAACCGTGTCAAATGTTGCCTCATTTACAGTAACCTCGACGAAGCAGTACAATTCAACCTCTTTTCCTTTAGAATTCTCGTAAGTATAAGAAAGAGTCGAAATACCTGTACTTACAGCCTTTAAAGAGCCATCATTCTGAATTAGTAAAACTCCTGGATTACTACTTGTAAGCTTATTAAGATCAATGTTTGTGCCAGAAAGAACTGCACCCAGATTTTGAGTTGTACCTAATTTCATTTTAAGCTTCTCAAGTGTAAACTTTGGTGCCTTATCTGCAGCTCCAAAAGATATAGATACCAACAAAATAGATATTATTAGTACCATACAAATTGCGATTTTTTTCATAATTACATTCCTTCTTTCATGTATATTAAATTTTATTAACTTCATATTCTTTTTCGAGCTTTTGATTTGTATATAATCTTGAGAGTAATGAAATCTCTGCAATAGAATCCTTTGGCACTTCGAAAGAGTATAATTTTTTTGCATCACAAGATAGAATATATATTAATGCTAAAAAGCTCGTCTTATTTAAGTGAACAATTCCCTTATCTAGTTTAGCACAATCTGCGCATTTAATTCCATCATCTTTTATGCTGAAGTAAAACTTATCCATATCTTCTGTCATTTTTTTATCGCATATTGAACAAGCATCTATTTTAGGAACAAAGCCTAAAAGTGCCAAAAGCCTAATCTTAAAGATACTATAAACTAGTTCTAAGTCTTTGTCCATCTCAGATATCACATAAAGTGTATTTAAAAATAACTGTAAAATCTCTGGTGCAGGAATATTCTCATCAGTAACATCATATACAATCTTCGAAATTGCAACAGCATAATTTAGTTTATCTATATCAGTTCTAAGGTTGTAAAAAAGTTCAATTACCTCTGAAGAATTAATCGAATAATTATCATTTGGGCTCTTATAAAGTATAAAGTCACAAAATGCAAGATACTCACTACTGTTTAGCGTTGATGACTTGGCCTTTTTTGCACTTCTAAAAAAAGCAGAAATCTTACCGCAAGTCTGGAGTAAGGATTGTTAGTACTTTGTCATTATCAGAAGAATTGGCCTGTGCAATAATAATTCCTTTTGTTTTTATTAATCCCAAATCTCCTCACATCCTACTTATAAAACTCTCTTAACTTATTTGCATCATCTCTCCAGCCTTCTTTAACCTTAACCCACAACTGCAAGTTAACTTTTGAATCAAGCATTTCTTCTATTTCAGGTCTTGCCCTCTCACCAATTCTCTTAAGAGTAGCACCATCTTTTCCAATAATTATACCTTTGTGAGATTTCTTTTCACAATATATAATTGCCTCTATGTCATAAAGCTTTTTCCTAGGTCTTTTTTTCATTTGAATTATTTCAACAAATATGCCATGTGGTACTTCTTTATCTAATAATCTCAAACACTTTTCACGGATTATTTCTTCCGCAATCTGCCTTTCAGTTTGATCTGTGAATTCATCTTCAGAATAATAAAGTGGACCTTCCGGCAAAAGCTTAACAATTTCTTTAACAAGTTCTTTAACGCCGTCATCTTTTGAAGCCGATATAGGAATAATAGCATCAAAAGGTAATTCCTCTTGGTATAGTTTTATTAGCTCCAAGATGCTTTCCTTTTTTACAAGGTCAACCTTATTAATAACCAATATCTTTTTGCACTTTTGTGCTTTTATATCATTTAAAATCTTTTTGTTATATGCCTTAATTCCTTCGTCGCATGCATCTACGAGAAACAAGATAATATCGCAACCTTCTCTTGCATCATCAATTGTTTCAATCATTTTTTCGCCCAATTTATTCTTTGGCGTGTGAATTCCAGGTGTATCTATGAAAATCATCTGAGCATCTTTTCTATTCACGATTGCCTTTATTGAAGTTCTAGTTGTCTGCGGTTTTTTAGATATTATTGCAAGTTTTTGTCCAATAATGCAATTCAGCAATGTAGATTTGCCAACATTAGGTCTTCCAAGAATAGTTATAAAACCTGATTTCATTAAAGTATCCTTTCCACAGTTTATTCAAAACTAATAGTTCCATAGTCTGAAGGAATAATTTGAACCCATGTAATTCCATCATTTAGTTTAAGTTCGTTGCCGTACATATCTTCATAAATAGTTCTAGAAGAATGTGTGCTCTTAGACCACTTAATCTTGATAGCAGAGCCATTTGTGAAGTAATATCCTTCTCCGCTTCCAGTGTTATATAGTTCTCTTCTTCCTTTATCTTCTACGTCAGGAAGCAAGACATCTTTAACCTTATAAGCTATGATGTTCTTTGCATAGAATCTTTCTTTAGTAAATCTATCCGTATGTTCAACACCTCTCATGCTTCTTAAATATGTCTTGGTTTCAGGGTCATATTCATAAGAAGTAGTATGGGCACTAGAGTATTTAAATTTAATGGTTTGTGCTGACATAGTGTCACCCGAATAAAAAAATACATCTGTTAAATCGGTGTCCTTTTCATTAAAGCTAACTATGCAGTCTTGCTTTTCGTAATCTCTATATTTTTTCTTTGCAATGAACTTTTCTATTAATTCTTTGCTAGAAAATGCATTATGGTATGAAGACTTTGGAGCCTCTCTCCAGTAGTATGTGTCATAAATACCATTGATATTATCAATATTTAACTTAGGAATGTTCTTTTGTGCCAATGGGCTCCATCCAAAGTGACAATATATAGCATCATGTTCTTGAACATAATCTAGGAAATAATGTCTAGCACTTCTAATTGGTCCAACCTTTTCTGGAAGATTATCTTTCTTGAAGAAAGAAATAAATCTTGTTGAACCTCCTTCAACTATTATTTCATAAATCATATATGCATTATTTAATCCTGCATGTGGCCACGCAGATTTGTTGTCATTATCTATCATGATAGCAACAGATCTCGAGTCTCCAGAAAAAACTTTTGGTCCTGTGTAGACTTCTTCAACTACTACTTCCTCTTCTACTGGAGCTTCTCCACTTTCTTCTCCAGAAAAAACATCACCAGAGTTTTTTGCAGGTGGAACAAAATGGCTATTCATAAGTAACAAAGTAACTATAGTTCCAATAAGTATAATTGTAATTACAAATGAAACTATAATAACAGCAATTGACCCTTTTTTCAAAATTTAGTTCTCCTTTCAGTCAAAGCCTATCTATTGATGTTAAGGCTCTGTAAAACGGCTTCCTCATGCTCTCGCATAACTGCCTTTTCGTCATCTTCCATGTGATCATATCCAAGTAAATGAAGCATACCATGCGTAACTAAGTATGCAAGCTCTCTTTCAAAGCTATGCCCATACTCTTCAGCTTGGCTCTTAACTCTAGGAACAGATATTAAAATGTCTCCTAAAATCTCTTCTTTGTCATCTTTCTTTTTCTTTTTTAGCTTAGATATTTCTTCTTTTTCGGCCATAGGAAAAGACAGTACATCTGTCGCCCTGTCTACATTCCTATACTCTTTATTTATCTTATGAATTTCATCATCATCCATTAATGTAATATAAACATCTACTTCATGGACAATGCCTTCTTTATCTAGTACTGTGTTTACAACACTTTTAACCATGTCTTCTTGTGTATTTGTTAACTTATCACAATGATAAATGATTTCTAACATATCTTAATTAAATTGCCTTTCTTTTTTAATATATCTTTTGCCGTTAATAATATACTTGAAAATATTAAAATCGGTTTTATTCTCTGCTGCAGTGTCATCTATAACTGGAGCATCAGCCAATGGAACGTCATTCCATATTTTATCAAGTACAGAATCAAAATCTTCAGTATGGCTTGTCTCAGGTTTAGTTTCTTCGATATAAACATCACCAAATTCACTATACTCTCCAGCCTTACTAACAACGTCCGCTTCGATAGTTATACAACCCAATTCGTTGTAATACTTAACTGGCTCTTTCAAAACTTCTTCGACCTTTTCGGTAAAGTCATCAGCTTTAAGCCTTCTCTTTGAATAAAGAACTTTGCTCTGCAATATTGGCTTTGTCTTAATCGTCTTAAGTGCATGTAGTGTTACAAGTCTTTCGTGGTAATATTCTTTAACCTCTGGGATATTAAGCTTTTTGGCTTTCATAGTTTGAGTATCAAACTTAATGAATAAAACTTCTCTCTTCCTCTTGTAGCAATCGTAGTCAATCCTAGCAAGTTTTTGTAAAACCTGCCATTCTTTATCTAGTTCTTCAAAAGTCTTCTTTTCAGAAGGTATAGGCCAATATGTTCTCTTGGCAAGAATATTTGTAATATATTCTTCTATTGCATCTAATAATACCTCATAAGCAGAAAACTTATCAGCTTCTGTGTATTGGTTAGTAATAATAACTCTAGCAATCTCGATTATTTCTTCGTAACATTGCTCTTTGGCAACATTAGGAAGTGAAAACTCAAATAACTCACCAGCAAAGCCAAGTAGTGCTAATCTTTTTCTAAGCTGAACGTAAGATTTTGGCTCAAAAGTATCAATAGGCGCAACGTAACGCTTATAATCTTTAATGATTTTGTTACCAGAAGAGCCTTCTGGCAATATAGGAAGTACTTCTTTTATGTAGTTCTCAATAAGCGTATAAACAGCCTCATATTGGTCTCTCTCACCATCTTTGGCATTTGCAAGTAGAATTGCATTATGTCTCATTTGAGCCTTATATAATTCTTTAATGTTATATACATAAAATTCTTTATATTTATCAAGAAGTAAATCTGACCTATGTGCTTGAACATTCCCCCAATCCATTCCAAGGCAAAGAATTTCTAATCTAGTACGATATTCAACCTCATCATTTCCCTTAAATTTACACGTTTCATAGTATTTTGCCATAATGGCTTCTTCGTCAACGCTTGCTGCTCTTTTTTGCATTTTCGTGTAAATATTTTCTGTAATGACTCTCTCGAGAGTAGTAATATATGACGAATATGCTTTTTTGTACTTGGCATCAATTTGGTCTCTTTTGTTCTTATCTTTAAACTCATTTATGTGAGCGTAGTTGTAATAAGCCCTAAGAACAATTCTTCTTCTGGTTGCAACAAGTAAGGTATAGATGGAAAAGTTTGATGAGTACAAAACTCTTCCAACATTTGATATTGCTCTTCCAAAGAAGGTTTCATCCACCCTTTTGGCCGGCCTTAAACTCACATTTGGCTCCATAAAATTTCACTTCTTTCGTTTTTTCTTAAGTTAGCATATAAAACCTCGAGGATATTTTATCATAAGATTTTAAAAAAATATCGATTTTTACAGAATTTTAATATAATTTCAGCATATTTTTTATCTATTCTTTTATGCCTAATTATGTAGACCTTTTGGCCAAAATGTGGTAGAATTTTAAAGAAAATTACGAAAGGACTGAGCCATGTGGAAAAAAGTGTCGAATTGCTAGCTCCTGCTGGGAGCTTTGAATCGTTCATTAGTGCTGTTCAAAGTGGGGCAAATGCAGTTTATCTTGGTGGAAAGCTATTTAATGCAAGAGCAAATGCTTCAAATTTTGATTTAGAAGAATTAGAAAAAATTGTTAATATTGCCCACCTTAGAAATGTCAAAATTCACCTTACTTTAAACATACTTTTAGATAATAAAGAGCTTCAAGAGGCTCTATCTTTTGCGTACAAAATATACAAAATTGGTGTAGACGCAGTTATCGTGCAAGATTTAGGACTTGCAAAACTACTTCACGAAAATATACCAGACTTACCTATCCATGCTTCAACACAACTATCAACCCACAATTTGGAAGGCGTACAAGAACTTAGCAAAATTGGATTTAAAAGGGTTGTCCTAGCTCGTGAATTATCAGTCAAAGAGATTAAGTATATATGCGATAACACAGATACGGAAATTGAAATCTTCTCTCATGGTGCTCAGTGTATATCATATTCAGGTCAGTGCCTTATGAGTAGCATGATTGGAGACCGCTCTGGGAACAGAGGAAAATGTGCCCAACCTTGTAGGCTGCCATACACCCTACTAAAAGATGACGGAATATCCCAAAAAGAATTGCGGAAGTGGATTTCTTTTAAGTCCTAAAGATTTATCTACTCTAGAAATCCTTAAAGAAGTTCCAAATGTATGTTGCTTAAAAATAGAAGGCCGAATGAAGTCTCCTCAGTATGTTTCTATAGTAACAAGCCTTTACAGAAAATACATAGATAATCTTTCTCAAAATGTTTCTGCAAACGATAAAAAAGACCTTCTACAGATATTTAATCGTGGCGGATTTTCCCAGGCATATTTATTCGAAAAGACTGGTAAAGATGTAATGTGCTACGAAAAGCCTAAAAACTGGGGACTTTTAGTAGGAAAAGTTTTAAAAGTATTAGGTAAAGGACAATTACTGATTTCAAACGAAGAAAACATTGATTTAATTTTAGGTGACGGAATAGAAATCTGGAATGGAGATTATGAAAGTCCGTCCTCTATCATCTCATATCTAGATAAAACCTCAAAAGGATATGTGATTGGAAATATTCGTGGGAAAATTAAAGAAGGAGACAAAGTATACAGAACTTCTAGTAAAGTATTAAATGAGTCGGTATCTAATGCATATAATTATAGACTACTAAAAAAGAAAAAGATCAGTGTTGTTTTAGAGCTAAAATCTGGAAAAAATGCAAAAGTTTATTTTGATGACTATACTTTTGAATCTGATATTCAGGTTGAAGAAGCTAAAAAGAGTCCTTTAAGCAAAGAACAAATTGAAGCACAATTTAGCAAAACTGGTGATACTCCTTTTGCAATAGGCACTTTAGAAATCAATATGGATAATAATATCTTTATTCCAGTTTCAAAAATAAATGAAATTAGAAGAGAAGCTCTAAAAAAATATGAAGAGTTTTTGAACTCAAAAAACAGAAAAGAAGTATTAGAGAAAGGATACGAATTCGCAAAGACTACAAGAGATGAACCAGCTAAAAAAGAAATATCTATTTTAATTAGTGAGCCAAATAGAGTTGATATTAGTATCATTTATGCCGACAACTACTACTTTAACTTTAAAGATATCTATAAAAACTTTAGCCTTGTAGACTCAGTTAAAGGCAAAAAAATCGTTGTACTACCTAACATTACAAAAAGTAACTATGAACGACTTATAAAATCTAATGCTGAAGAAATCTACAAGCATTTTGATGGAGTTGTTATTTCAAATATCGGTCAAATAGAATTCTTTAAAGATAAGCCAAAAGGTTTCTCATTTATAGCAAATTACACTATGAATGTTTTTAACACTGAGACTATTAAACTATTAAAATCATTGTCATTTGATAAAGTTATACTTTCTGTTGAACTTACAAAAGCACAAATAAATGATTTGTACTCTACATTGCAAGATAGTGATATAAAGATGGAGGTTCTTTCATATGGCAGAGTGTGCGTAATGACTTCAGAATACTGCCCAGTGGGTTCAGTTGCAGGTGGCTTTTCAAAGAGCAAAAAGTGTTCAATGCCTTGCATGCAAAACAAAAAGTATTACTTAAAAGATAGAATGGGCGTAAATTTTAGAGTAATACCAGATAACATCGATTGTCAGTCAAGGATTTATAATAGCAAGATAAACTCTATAGATGCATCCAAAGTTAACGCCGATTCAATAAGGCTAGACTTTTTGGAAGAATCGGAAGAAGATATTAATTCAGTTATAGAAATGTTTAAAAACGGAACATGCCCTACTGGAGAAGAATATACAAAGGGACATTTTGAAAGACCTGTATAAATCAATAAAAGAGATTAGTTTATGAAGTGAACCCCATTTAGTTCACAAGAAAAAAAGAGTACTCTATGGTAAAATAACACTTATCGAAAGGTAGGTGTTATTTTTTATGGGAAAACATTACCCATTAGAATTTAAAGAAAAGGTTGTTTCTGACTACAAAAGTGGCAAATATGGAGGCAGATGTAATTTGTCAAAACACTATGGTATTTCAGAAAAAGCAATAAATCATTGGATAGAAAAAGACAAAAAACAAGGGAATCAAATTAATGACATTGAAAATAAGCGTGGCAGAACAAAAAAATCAGAAATCGATTACAAAGAAAGATATGAAATATTAAAAAATTACCAAGCCTTTATAAAGGCACAACGAGAGAAAAAGTAATATTTATTAATCTTTACATTAATAAATACAAACTTTCCAATATGTGTGCCGCATTAGATATAAGTAAAAGAACATATTATAAATATCGAAATACCGAAGATGAAGATTATTATGACTATTTGCTAATAAAGGAAATCTTTGATGATTCTAAAGGTACATATGGATATCGTAGGGTTTGTGAAGGCTTATTAATTAAATATGGTGTAATATTTAATCATAAAAGAGTTCAAAGAATAATGAAAAAGTACTACTTAAAGCCAAATTATATCAAAAGAGTTAAAAACACAACGTATAAGAGAATTGAAGCAAATGTAAAACCTAATTTGGTAAAGCGAAAGTTTAATGTAGATAAAGAAAACAGGATTTGGACAACAGATATAACTTATTTAATATTCAATGGAAAAAAGGCTTATTTATCAACGATACTGGATTTATACGATAGAAAAATAGTCGCATATAAAATTTCTAAATTTAACAATTTAAATATAGTGATAGATACTTTAAATGAAGCTTTAGCAAAAAGAAAAGATGTATATGGATTAATCATTCACAGTGATCAAGGCTTCCAATATACATCTTATGAATACAAAGCCATATGTGAATCAAATGGTATTCAAATTTCTATGTCTAGAAAAGGTACACCTATTGATGACTCACCTATGGAATCTTTCCATGGAATATTAAAGAAAGAAACTTTGTATAACAATAATATCACAAGTTTAGAAGAATTTGTAGCTTTGGTTGAAGATTGGCTTGAGTTCTACAATACTAGAAGATTAAAAAACAAGAAGTAGCAAATCAACTACTTCTTGTTTAAGTACTCTTTTTTTCTTGTGAACTAAATGGGGTTCACTTCATAAAAGATTCTCTTTTTATTTATTTTAGAAATGTTTTTAACATTTTTTTGTCTTTATCAGATACTCTAAAGCTATCTTGACACTTCGAGACTGTTTTTCTTAAAGTAAAATCATTCAAGTTATGATGGTCTAAATAGTTTAAGAAAGCATCTCTACTTTTTATCATTAGTTCGCAGCAAAGCCAGGCAACAGCCATATTAACGTAGTATTCTTTCTCGTCTTTTAGTGAATCTATAATTTCAAATACATCAACTAGATAATCACTTGAAGTGTATGAGAATAAAATTCTAACTCCTACTCTTCTTTTGAACGGTTCTTTACTCTTAACATATTTTCTAGACAAGGCAAGAAACTCTTGCTCTTGCTTTCTTACGTCAAATTTTAAAGAATCTACAGTTGCCCAGTTATCCAGATAAAGATTATTAATCTGGTTTTCTTTTTCTTTAACGTCTTTTACGTAGTTTATAACATATGCCGAAACAAGCGTGTTTTCGTGATACTTGAAATCATTGTATTTTAGAAACTCCATAAAATTTCCGCTTATGAATCTTGGATGCAATATCTTTACATGTTGGAATGTTAATTCCTAATACTTTCATATTGGTATTAACTGTTCTTTTTGTAAAATCAATCTTATCTGGGCGTTTTATGCTATCTAAGTATTTATTAAATTCTGCAATAGAAGTCTTATTCCATTTTTCTCTAGAAAGTTCCATAATTGTTCCCTCCGTCTAGAATTATACCATAGATTATAAATCGCAGAATAGCATATTCGTTTAAATTTTGTTAGAAACTTCAGTAGGTAAAGAGCTTAGTGAATAATATTTTGAAAAAAAGGTCGCCCGCCTAGAAGTTGGAAATTTTGATAAATCAAAATTTCCTTCCTCAAGCTCCATCAAACTCTTACTTTTTTTCAAAATATAATTGCACTAACTCTTTACCTTTATAATTATATACAATATGTTTACAACTGGTACGTCTTTCTAGCTTCGTCTTCCCTAAGATCCTGCTGATTTATAATTTCTAAGACCTATCTTCCACACGCCTAGCATCAAAAGCATAAATGGTATTGTAGCTAAAGGCGTTAGTCCGTACCAAAATGGTGCTTCCTGCTTATCTAGTAAATAGACAAGCGGAAAGTAGTTCACCATTCCAAATGGAACTACATACGTAAAGAACTTTGCAAACCAATCTTTGTAAATCGAAATTGGATATGACGAAAGTTCCTTACCTCCCTCTTGAAGTATGTTCATAAGCTCCATGCCATCAATCGTCCAAAAGCAGAATGCTGCTTTTAGAACTAATAACGATGCAAATAGTACGATTACTCCAAATAGCATTAGCATAAATATAAGTATTTTATATGGACTCCAAACTACTTTTACATTTAAAAGCCCATATATTATTAGGCTCACTGCTTCTATCAATCGTCCAATTTTATTTATTTGAAAATCAGAACAAATGACTTGAAACAGCATTCCTCTCGGCCTTACCATCATTTGATCTAAGATGCCTGATTTCACCTTTAGATGCAAATGATTAAAGCCTTGCAAAAACATTTCAGTAATAGTATGACCAAATAAAGCAATACCTGTCGTTAGCATTACTTCTTCAATTGTCCAGCCTCCAACACTGCCAAACTTTTGAAACAAGAATACTGTACCAAGTACTGCCGACAGAGTATTCAGCATTGTTGCAATCATAGTAATAATAAAAGAAGACTTATACTCCATCTCGCT
>JAEEGF011215249.1_pt1 | contig 15085 bp, 12 predicted proteins | sample 9134171 | NCBI WGS metagenome assembly JAEEGF01 (sample SAMN16246542, study PRJNA631951) | gut metagenome | biome: gut microbiome; feature: rumen; material: AP-attached | host: Bos | place: Iran: Karaj | collected 2018-10 | reverse complement strand
GTCATCAAGCCATGAAGATAAAAGACATCATAGGACCTTCACCTTGGCAGTTGTTGCGTGACTATCTGCAAATGCTGCTTGGTACTGTCATCTACACGATTGGCTATACCACGTTCTTGCTTCCTTATAAGATTGTAAGCGGTGGCGTGACAGGCGTTTCAACGATCTTCTTCTATCTGACAGGTTTCCCTGCCGGCACTACATACTTTATCATTAACATCGGCTTGCTTTTGATAGCAATGCGGGTGCTTGGGTGGCGTTATCTTGTACGTACTATAATAGTAACACTACTCGTCTCAGGTGCCATCAACCTGATGCAGACGCAACTTACTGAAGTAGCTCCTGACGGGACGCATATCCTCACGCATATCTTAGGCGAACAGAAGTTCATGGCTTGTGTCATCGGTGCTTTCTTTGAAGGCCTTGGCCTTGCCATCATCTTCCTGGCAGGAGGCAGTACAGGTGGCACGGACATCATTGCCAGTTCCATCAACAAATATTGGAACATCTCGCTTGGTCGACTGCTCTTGATGTGCGATATTGTCATCATAGGCTTCAGCTATATCATCGAGCATGATATTGAGACAGTAGTCGTAGGTTATTTGGCGATGTTCATCAGCACCAACTTCATCGACTACGTCATCAATGCGGCAAGGAGAAGTGTGCAGTTTATCATCATCAGCGAACGCTATGAAGAAATTGCAGAGGAAGTAAACACTCGGCTCGAGCGCGGCGTTACCGTCCTGTCAGGCGAAGGCTTCTACAGCAAAGAGAAACGTCAGGTATTGCTTATCCTGGCAAAAAGATACGAGAGCCGAAGTATCTTCCAACTCATAAAACGTCTCGACCCACAGGCATTCGTTTCCATGAGTAATGTGGAAGGTGTCTTCGGAGAAGGTTTCGACCCAATAAAGAAATAGCGAATGAAAGAACTCATCATGGCCACAAACAATGCCCACAAACTTGAGGAGGTCCGACAGATACTGGGCAGCGTCTTCACGGTAAAGAGCCTAAACGACATTGGCTGCACAGAAGACATTCCTGAGACAGCCGACACGCTCGAGGGTAATGCCCTGCAAAAGGCTCTGTATGTCCATGAGCATTATGGTGTGGACTGCTTCGCTGATGACACAGGCCTTGAGGTCGATGCCTTGAATGGAGCACCTGGAGTTTATACTGCACGCTTTGGGGCGATGAATGGTTATGGCGAGAGCCATGATGCAGACGCCAACATACAGTGCTTGCTCGACAAACTTGAAGATGCAGAGACACGCAAGGCTCGCTTTCGCACAGTCATTGCTCTTGTTCAGGATGGCAAGGAAATGCTCTTCGAAGGCATCGTCGAGGGCAATATACTCCAGCAACGAGTCGGCAATGGAGGCTTTGGCTACGACCCCATCTTTGCTCCTGTTGAAGCAAATGGTCTTGCCTTTGCCCAGATGAGTGCAGAAGCGAAGAATGCCATCAGTCATCGTGGGCGAGCCACAAAGAAACTTGCCGAATATCTTTGCCAATACAATAAATAATGCCCTTTACACGTTTTCTAAATAAGAAGAATTAGTTAGTCAACTCGTTTAAATCATATACTTCCCATGATAAGGAAACACCTCTCCCTAGCACTGCTCCTACTTGTGCTTTGCCTGACCGCTACTGCCCAACAGCTTGGCAGTTGGCGCATGTACCTCAGCTACCATATCGCCACAAAGAGTGAGACAAGCGGCAGCATCATCTATTCTTTGATGAATGGCAACCTGCTTTCCTACGACACAGAGGATGGTGAAGTGCGTACTTACGACCATATGGGCGTGCTGAGCGATGTGAATATTGCACATATTGCATATAGTAAAGAGGCTGGGAAACTGCTCATTGTCTACAAGAACAGCAATGTAGATTTGCTCGACAAGAATGGTAATGTCCAGAACTTGTCTGCGCTGAAAGACAAACGCATCCTGGATAAGGAAGTTTCCGATGTTTATGTTAACGGTTATATGGCATATTTGGCCACGGGATTTGGCTTTGTCGAAGTGGACATGAAGGAAGGCGTGTTCCGCAACACATACAAACTTAGTTTCTCCATTACCTGCATTGCAGCATCGGATGAATATGTGTTCATCGGCACACCAGAAGGTATTCGTCGATGTGCAAAGAGCAGCAACATGCAGTTGGAAGAAAACTGGAAGATGCGACTCAATTGGGGCGGATTCAAGAGCATGTGCTTCTTCCAGGATAAACTCATAGCAATGAACTCTGATGGCATCTTTGTTTTAGATCCTCTCTCCGGTAGCAAGCAACCCCGTTTATCCAAGGCAAACTACACATTCATGAAGAACTTAGGGTCTCAGTTGATATGGGGAAACAAGAAACAGATTGGCTTTACTTCGGACGTGAGTGGAGCTGATGCAACCGCTTTGGAAGAGGCTTCCACCATTATTACTACAGATAATGTGTGGAGTGACATCTCCTATATCGGTGGAACCTATTGGATGAGCGAACAGGAAAACGGGTTGCGAGGGTACAAGATAAATGGCACAGAGATTATTCCAACTGGCGAAATCATCCAACCTAGCAGTCCTATTCGTGACATCGGATACAACATAAGTTGGGTTGGCGACCGCCTTCTTGTAGCTGGAGGCATTAACACTGTGGGTGGTTTCTTCAATCCTGCCACTTCGATGTACTATGAGAACGGAGAATGGACAAACTTCCAGGAGATGTCCATTCCTGCAGAATACCGTTATCTTCAATTGCGCAACACAACTGATCTCGTTCAAGATCCGCAGGATGACACGCACCACTTCGCCAGTCTTTATCGTGTCGGCCTTTGTGAATACAAGAACGGAAAGTTCGTCAAACTCTACAATCACGACAATTCGCCGCTGAAGAGTATTCTGCCCACGCTTCCCCAATATTACAATTATGTCACTTGTGCTGCCCTGAGTTATGATGCTGACGGAAATCTTTGGATGGCTTCCTCGATGCGGGATTCAGTGCTGCATATTCTGAAACCCGATGGAAAATGGGTCAATCTCTACTACGAAGAATTGAGTTCAAGCTCGTTGGTTGACAAGATCCTGCATCACAGTAGCGGCCTCAAGTTCATTTCCAGTCGCCGACTTGACAAGCGAGGTGTCTTCTGTCTTGACACAAAGGGGACTGAGCGCACTACCGACGACAAGACTTTCCTACACCAAAACATTGTCAATCAGGACGGAACACCTTACACTCCTGAGCAGTTCTTCTGCCTTCAAGAAGACTTGGATGGCCTCGTTTGGGTAGGAACTTCTTCCGGACTCTTTGTCATCGAAGACGTTTCCAAAGTGTTCAGTCCGGACTTTCAGTTCACTCAGGTTAAGATAAACCGCAATGACGGAAGCGGACTTGCCGATTATCTTCTAAACGATGTCTCTATCGCATGCATCGCCATCGATGCCGCCAACCGCAAATGGATAGGCACACAAACCAATGGAGCCTACCTCATCAGTGCTGACGGACAAGAGATGATCCACCATTTCACCACAGAAGACAGTCCCATATTGAGTGATAACGTGCAAACCATCGCTGTTCATCCTGAAACGGGAGAAGTGGTGTTCGGCACAGACAATGGTTTGTGCAGTTTCATCGGAGATGCCACAGCCCCTGAAGAAGAACTGTCGAAGGACAACATAACAGTCTTCCCAAATCCTGTTACACCTGATTACAGAGGTCCGATTGCCATTCGAGGTTTAGTCAGCGATTCAGAGGTGAAGATCATTTCCACTGGCGGCCAACTCGTTTGGAACGGTGTTTCTGCTGGTGGAACCTGTCTTTGGAACGGTCTCGCAAACAATGGGAAACGCGTTGCCAGCGGCGTTTATCATGTCGTCGCCAACACTCCAGAAGGCAACAAGGCTATTGTCACACGAATCGTTATCGTAAGATGATTCAAAACGAGGGCAGCCTAGTTGGCCAATCAGGCGTGCTTCGATAACAAATTAGACGTGCTTAGTTTGCGAACTAGGCACGTCTGATTTTAATACTTGACTCGCTGCGTTTGCAGAGTCCTACAGCTGCAGCTTCTCGATCTTCATTTCGCCGCAGTTCTCGATGATGCCGACGAGTTCCTTGAACTCTGGAGTTGCAGCGTGCTTTGCAAGGGCTTCTTCGCTTTCCCAGGTTTCGCAAAACATAAAGATGTCCTTGCGAGTCGCACTTTCGAACACATCGTAAGAAACCATGCCTTCGTGCTTCTGAGTCTTTGCGGTTAGCAGAATGGCTGCTTCAAGGGCTTCGTTGTACTTGCCCTTCTTGGCTTGGAAGAAACAATTAAGTCTGATCATAATGCTTTTTCTTTAGTTATTTGGGGTTAAACATACTATCTGTTTTGCTGCTCTGACGGGTGCTCCCGGTTCTCCAAGAATGGCGGCCATGCGTTCGTAGCCTTGCAGCTGAGCCGCTCTGGCAGGGCTTCCAGGCAAAATGGAAGCGAGATGTTGGCGTACATTCTTGGGTGTCATTTGTTCTGCAACAAGTTCTGGGACGACTTCTTCCCCTGCAATCAGGTTGACGAGGGATATGAAGGGAATCTTCAGGAAGAGCCGTCTTGCAAAAGATGCCAGCCTGCCTGCCTTCATATAGTAGCAGACAACTTGCGGCACTCGCAGCAGAGCCGTTTCGAGCGTAGCTGTTCCACTGGTGACAAGGGCTGCTGTACTGTGTTGCAAGAGCCTGTAAGTCTGGTCGCGAACTATGGTTATCTCGAGTCCCTTGGCACACTCTTCATAGAACTCATCCTCGAGACCTGGAGCTGCGGCAAGAACCAGCTGAAAGTCCTTGCTGTAGGGCTCTGCCGCTTCAACCATTCTGCGGAGATTGTCGCGAACTTCCTGCTTGCGGCTTCCAGCCAGAAGGGCGATGATGGGACGCTCGTCGAGATTGTTGTCCTGCCTGAAAGCATCGGCATCCAAAGGGTGTTCCCGGAGGTAAGCATCCACTTCGTCGACCGTCGGATTGCCTACATAATATATAGGATAATGGTGCTTGCGTTCGTAGAAGTCCTTTTCGAAAGGCAGTATCGAAAAGAGCTGGTCGATGTCGCGCTTTATGTCGTGAATGCGATGTTCCTTCCAAGCCCAAATCTTTGGGGCGATATAATAGAAGACGGGAATCGAACTGTGCTGCTTGATGAAGTGTGCTATCTGGAGGTTGAAGCCTGGATAATCGACCAGGATTAGCACATTTGGCTGCCATTCGAGAATGTCTTCGCGGCATCGTTTCATGCCTCGAAGTATTGTCCGTAAGTGCCTGATAACCGGCAAGAAACCCATATAGGCGAGGTCGCGATAGTGCTGAACAAGTTCTGCGCCTTGTGCCTTCATCATGTCTCCGCCAAAGCAACGGAACTGAGCCTGCGCATCTTCCTGCTTGATGGCGGCAATCAAATGGCTGGCGTGAACGTCCCCACTTGCCTCACCTGCTATGAGATAATACTTCATTTCTGTAAAGATTTTAGCTCGTCAAACAGGCTGTAAGCAGTCATGTCGAGTTGTACTGGGGTGATGGATGCAAAGCCGTGATCGAGCGCCCAATAGTCCGTATCGGCCGATTCGGGCTCGAGGTTCTGGAAATATCCTGTCAGACGATAGGCTCCTTCGCCAACCTTCATCATCTCCTTCATCCACATCCCTCGGCCTATTCGGCAGACCTTTGTGCCTTTCAGGACAGGCACTTCGGGGAAGTTGACGTTGAGCAGGACATCGTTTGGAAGGCCATGTTCGAGGACGAATCGAGCTGTGGAGAGGATGACCTCTTCGTAGGGGCTGAAATCACATTGCTGGCTTCTGGTGCGAAGACTGAAGGCGATGGATGGAATCTGCTTCATGCACGACTCCATGACTGCCCCGACTGTGCCACTGTAATGTATGCTGCAAGATGCGTTGTCTCCATGATTGATGCCGCTCACAACAAGGTCCGGCCTCCTGGTCAACAGTCCATCCAGAGCCAACTTGACGCAATCTGTGGGAGTTCCGCTGCAATGGTAGACCTTCAGGCCTTCCTCTTCCCTCAAGAGTGTTACATAGAGGGTGCTGATGGGCGAGATTCCACACGAAGAACTGCTGCGAGGCCCGTCTGGAGCCACTACGATGACGTCGCCAAGCTCTTGCATGAGTCTGGTCAAGACCTGTATGCCTTGAGCTTCCACACCATCGTCGTTCGAGATAAGTATCAAGGGTCGATTCGGCATAATTGCTTTTATTTTCTATGCAAAGATACATATTATAATTCAAAACTCAAAATCAAAAATTCAAAATTCTGCTGTCGCGAGAAAAATCTTCGCTGCCTGCCTGAAAAAACATATAGTGCGACGATGGCAATTTACTAGTGTGACGATTGCAAACATCAAACGTGACATTTGGCAACGACACTGCAGTCGTTTTTCCCGTTAAAGGGGGAAGTGAGGGTTCATAACTTGGAAAGTTATCAACAAAAACACGGACTTATCAACACTTTAAGCATTCTGCTTAGGGAAAATGGTGTGTTTCTCGAACTTTTGACGTATATTTGCAGGCATAAATATGACGACCGATTTGTCCGTTGTCAAATAAAAAGAAAGAAATTATGAGCAAAACAATCGCAATAGTAAACCAGAAAGGCGGTGTAGGCAAGACTACGACGAGCATGAACCTGGCTGCCTCACTCGCCACTCTCGAAAAGAAAGTCCTCCTCATTGACGCAGATCCGCAGGCCAACGCTTCAAGCGGTATGGGTGTGGATGTCAGCAAGTTGGACCACTCCATCTACAATGCCCTGCTTGGCCAGGTTGACATCAAGGACATCATCTATACAACAGACATCGACGGACTCGACATCGTGCCTTCACACATCAACCTGGTCGGAGCCGAAATAGAACTGCTGAACTTCAAGAACCAGGAGCAGATGATGAGGAACCTGCTGCAGCCCATCATCAAGGATTACGACTACATCCTCATCGACTGCAGTCCCAGCCTTGGCCTCATCACAGTGAACGCCTTGACCGCAGCCGACAGTGTCATCATCCCAGTCCAATGCGAGTACTTCGCTCTGGAAGGCATCAGCAAGTTGCTCAACACCATAAAGATAGTCAAGACACGCATGAATCCCCGCCTCGAGATTGAGGGCTTCCTCCTGACTATGTATGATAGTCGTCTGAGACTGGCAAACCAGATCTACGAAGAGGTGAAGCGCCACTTCCGCGAACTCGTATTCAAGACAGTCATCCAGCGCAATGTCAAGCTCAGCGAAGCACCCAGCCACGGCGTTCCCGCCATCCTCTACGATGCCGATGCAACAGGCTCGAAAGCCCATCTGGCACTCGCTCAGGAAATCATCGAAAAGAATTCTCACTAAACTCAAAACCAATAAATCCAAAAACCATAATATCGATGGCCATCAAGAAAAAGTATCAAGGACAAGCTCTGGGCAGAGGTCTCGACGCCCTGCTCCAGACAGAAGTCATCCAGACAAACGGCTCGTCGAATCTCCAGGAAGTTAGGATGGACGACATTCAGCCGAATCCCAACCAGCCCCGCCGAGAGTTCGACGACGACTCGCTGCAGGAACTCGCCAACTCCATCCGCCAAATCGGCCTCGTCCAGCCCATCACACTTCGAGACATGGGCGACGGAACCTACACCATCATCGCAGGTGAAAGGCGTTGGAGGGCAAGCCAAAGAGTCGGCCTCGTCACCATTCCGGCCTACATCAGGACGGTTGACGACGAAAACATGCTGGAAATGGCACTCGTCGAGAACATCCAACGCGAAGACCTCAATGCGATAGAAGTGGCCCTGGCCTACCAGAACCTTATCGAGGGACACAACCTCACCCAAGACCAACTCAGCGAAAAAGTGGGCAAGAACCGCGCCACCATCGCCAACTACCTTCGTCTCCTGAAACTCCCAGCCAGCGTACAAGTGGCCCTTCGGAACAAGGAAATCGACATGGGACATGCCCGCGCCCTGCTCTCCGTCTCCGATCCAAAGGCACAGCTCAAGGTCTTCTCCGAAATGAAGAAAGGCCGTCTCAGCGTTCGCCAAATAGAGAATATGGCAAAGCAGCTCAGCGAAGGCGGCTCCGTCAAGACCAAGACCGGCACTCGCATCCGCCAGAAAGGCTCCAACCTCAGTGCCGACTACAACCTCCTCCGCGAAGGACTGAGAAAAATCTTCAAGACGAAAGTGGAGATGACCTGTTCCGAAAGCGGAAAAGGCAAAATCAGCATCCCATTCTCGGGCGAGGCAGAGCTGGAGCGCATCATAGAAATGTTCGACAAACTCCGCAACTGATGAAACTCGGACGACACACTCTCCCACTCCTTGCAGCCTGGCTCTTCTGGCTCGGCTCCACTCCTGCCCTCCAAGCGCAGGAAGAGGAAAGTGTGCTCGTGCCCGATTCCGTCGAGACTCTTGTCGAGGCTTTGAAGGCCGACTCCCTCGCCATCGATACCGCCTCAATGCTTTCCATCAGCGACAACCTGCTGAGAAACATACGGCCTCATCGCGACCTCAAGAACTTCAAGCCCGATCCCATTCGGGCGATGTGGCTGGGGTTGGTGGTCCCTGGAGCAGGTCAAATCTACAATCGCAAGTACTGGAAATTGCCCATTGTCTATGGCGGGTTCCTCGGCTGCGTATATGCCCTCACCTGGAACGGGCAGATGCTCTCCGACTATTCGCAAGCCTTCTTGGACATCATGGATAGCGACCCAAACACCAAAAGCTACGAAAAGATGCTTCCGCCGAACTATAGCATCGTCGGAAAGGAAGAGCGCTTCAAGGGCATCTTCAAGAGCAAAAAGGACACTTTCCGCAGGTTTCGAGACCTCAGCATCTTCTCCTTTGCCGGAGTCTACCTGCTCTCCGTCATCGATGCCTACGTCGATGCAGAACTCTCGACATTCGACATCTCCAAAGACCTCAGCCTGGAAATACAGCCCGCCTTCATCGAAACAGGGCGCTTCGACATGAATCATCGCAGCACTTCGCCTGGTGTACAATGCGTCATTAACTTCTAAACGACAAAACAAAAACATGAAAAGACTCAACATATCCCGTTTCCTCTTCTTCCTCCTCCTTGCCCACACACCCATACTCCCTTGCCTGGCTCAGGAAGAGGAATACATAGAAGACGACATCACCGAACTGCCGGAAGGCATGCAACAACAGGAAATCGACAGCTTGCTGTGGGACTGGAAGACTCGCAACTTCCTCTCCTTCGACGAAGCCTGCGAAACAACCGGCGAGAACCCTGTCTTCGATGCCGAGACATACACTTACCGGCTCAGCAGATTGCCTAATGTCATTAGCATGCCATACAACAATGTTGTGCAGAAGTACATTGACATTTACAGCGGACGACTGCGCAACTCTGTCGCCATACTGTTGGGCGCGAGCAACTTCTACAACCCCATCTTCGAGGAAGCGCTCGAGAGCTATCAGATGCCGCTTGAGCTGAAGTACCTTCCCATCATCGAGAGCGCGCTCAACCCCACAGCCGTCAGTCGCGCTGGAGCAGTAGGACTTTGGCAATTCATGGTAACGACAGGCAAGCAATACGGCCTCGAGGTGACCAGCCTGATTGACGAGCGCCGCGACCCCATCAAGGCCAGTTATGCAGCAGCCCGCTATTTGCGCGACCTTTATGGCATCTTCGGCGATTGGACTCTCGCCATTGCCAGCTACAACTGCGGGCCCAACAATGTCACCAAAGCCATCAAGAGGGCTGGAGGCGTCAAGGACTATTGGACGATTTACCCCTATCTTCCTGCCGAGACAAGAGGCTATGTTCCTGCTTTCATCGCAGCGAACTACATCATGAACTACTATTGCGACCACAATATCTGCCCCGTCAACACTACACTTCCGCAGGGAACTGACACAATACAGGTCAACAGGAATGTCCGTATGGAACGTATCTCCGAGCTCTGCGGCATCGACCAGGAGGAACTCCGAAAGCTCAACCCGCAATACCGGACTACGCTTATTCCGGGCGATTCGCACGCTTGCACACTTCGAATGCCGACCTCCGCCATCAATGCCTTCATTGAGGCTGGCGACTCCATCTACGTTCCCCTGGCAGAGGTGCAGACGGCCATCGATGTGGCTGTTGTGGAACAACCTCGTTCGAAGAGCAGCAAAAGCAAGCGGGGAGCCAAGTATGCGACTGTTCGCAAAGGCGACACTTTGGGCGCAATCGCCAGGAGGAACCGCACCACTGTTGCCAAACTGCGCCGACTCAATGGTATGAGGGGCTCCACAGTCAGAGCCGGACAACGCATCAGAGTGAATTAAACAGGACTATGGAAGACATTAACCTTCGTGAAATGGAAGATGAAAGGATGGTTGCCGAAGCCTATCAACATCTGATAGACACCTATTTGGCATCCCATCATCGCAAGCACACCGAAATCATCGACAAGGCCTTCAACTTCGCAAAGGAAGCGCACAAGGGTGTCCGTCGACTTTCGGGCGAGCCATACATCATGCACCCCATTGCCGTGGCACAGATTGCCTGCGAGGACATCGGCCTGGGCAGCACAGGCATCTGCTCGGCGCTCTTGCACGATGTAGTCGAGGATACGGACTATACGGTCGAGGACATCGCCAACATCTTCGGCCCGAAGATAGCGCAAATCGTAGACGGACTGACCAAGATTTCGGGCGGCATCTTCGGCGACAAGGCATCGGTCCAGGCGGAGAGCTTCAAGAAGCTGCTGCTCACCATGAGCGAAGACATCCGAGTCATCCTGATTAAGATTTCCGACCGACTGCATAACATGCGCACCCTGGGCAGCCAACTGCCCGGCAAACAATACAAGATTGCGGGCGAGACGCTCTACATCTACGCTCCCCTGGCACACCGACTCGGCCTGAACAAAGTGAAGGAGGAGCTCGAGGAACTCAGTTTCAGCTACGAGCACCCCGAGGAATACAAGGCGATCCAAGACCAGCTGGAGGGCATCCGCGAGCACCTGACAAGCATCTTCGACCAGTTCACGGCCCCCATCAGGCAGGAGCTCGACAAGGCAGGCATCAAGTACGAAATAAAGGCGCGCATCAAGAAACCCTACAGCATCTGGTCGAAGATGCAGACGAAGCATGTCACCTTCGAGGAGGTCTACGACATCCTGGCCGTCCGCATCATATTCGAAGTGTCGGAAGGCATGAACGAAACGGACGAATGCTTCAAGATCTACAACATCGCCAGCACCATATACAAGCCCCATCCCGACCGCTTGCGCGACTGGGTGCACAACAAGAAGGCCAACGGCTACCAGGCCCTCCACTCCACACTCATGAGCAAGTCGGGCAAATGGGTTGAGGTGCAGATACGCAGCCGCCGCATGGACGACATCGCCGAGCACGGCTTTGCCGCCCACTGGAAATACAAGGAGGGCGACAAGACCTCGGAGGAAAGCGAGAACGAACTGGACAGATGGCTCTACCAGATCAAGGAAATCCTGGACGACCCGCAGCCGAATGCCATCGACTTCCTCGACACCATCAAGCTCAACCTGTTTGCCAACGAGATTTTCGTCGTGACACCCAAAGGCGAGTTCAAGACGATGCCGGCAGGCTGCACAGTCCTCGACTTCGCCTTCAGCGTGCACACCTTCCTCGGCACCCATTGCATCGGAGCCAAGGTGAACCACAAACTCGTCGGCATCAGCCATGTCCTCCAGAGCGGAGACCAGGTCGAGATACTCACCTCGAAGAACCAGAAAGTCGAAAAAGGCTGGATAGACTTCGTCACAACGGCAAAGGCAAAGGGCAAAATCGAGGCCATCCTGCGCAAAATGGAGCGCGAGAAACAGAAGATCGGCGAAGACATCCTGAGCGATTTCCTGCAGAAAAACGAGAAAGAAGCCACAAGCGTCAACATCGCCAAACTGTGCCGCTTCCATGCCCTGGGCAGCCGCGAGGAACTGCTTTCCATGATAGGCTCGCAGACCATCACACTGGGAGAAGCCGACCTGGGCGCCCTCAACGAAAAGATTCACAAGGAAAAGAAGTGGAGCAAGTACCTGACCATCTTCAAGAGGCATCGGGACGAGAACGCCTCCGCCGCAGAGGAGAACAAGGAAGCCGCCGGGGGGGAAGGTCCGGAGGCACTCCAAATCGACAAGAAGAAGCCCCTCATCCTCAGCGAAGAGACCATCGGCCGATACACCTTGTGCGACCAGTGCCACCCCATCCCCGGGGATGATGTGCTCGGATACATCGACGAGAACGGCCAGATCGTCATCCACAAGCGCCAGTGCGACATTGCGAAACGACTCAAGGCAACCGGAGGGAACCGGATTCTGGCCGCCACCTGGGACACTCACGGCACACTCTCCTTCCCCGCCACCCTGCACATCGTCGGCTTCGACCGCGTAGGCGTCCTGCATCAAATAACGGGCATCCTGTCGCAGCAGCTCAATGTCAACATCCACAGCGTACACATCGACACCAGCGACGGCCTCTTCACAGCCGAAATCCGGCTCGGCGTTCACGACTCCAAGGACATCCAGTCCATCTGTCACGACCTGAAGAAAATCGAGGAAGTCGAGGATGTCAGACGCTTCTAGGGGGGAAGCCTCTCCAATGTGTGACCATTATAACATTGTTAGCAGCGAGCGCAATCAAACTCGTTTGAATTGCCAACTGACGGAGCAGCGAGAGAAGACCAAACTTGTTTGGGTTCTTCCGAGTCGCAACGGAAGAAGACGAAGTCAAGTCGCGACACAATGTCATAAATGTGACCATTTATAACAATGTTATTTTGTTATTTTGTTACATAGAAAATAAGGCGGCAGTTTCCTGTCGCCTTAAATTGTAAAGAACTTGGTTGTTGGCTTTGTTGAGGGCTAAAAAGCAACCGGCATCAACATCACCTTCCTTGACCATTATTCTCATTTCTCCCATTACTCCCATGATTCCCATTAAGGTATCCCTTCCCATGCTCTTCGCGCCAGTTGCGGCGAGCGGAAGACATCTGTTCCTTGATGCCGCCGTTTTCCAGGAAATCTTGCTTGTGTTTTTCCAGCAGCCTCCTCAACAGGAAATCTGCCTGATGAATCAACACCAGCGCAATGTTGGCAAGCGTGATATCATCGCGCAATTGGCAGACGCGGATATAATCGGCTGGAGACGAATGCTCCTTGCACCACTTCCTGGCATTCATGCATTGTTGGCTACGAACATCCCATTTCTGGTTGCCATGATTGCGAAGATAGTCCTCGTAATCCTCTTGCAGTTCCTTGAGGCTTGCCTTTGCCACATTCACCAGTTTGATGCAAGCCTCCATCGAAGTTGTGCCCGTCTCGTTGCCCTCGGCTATGTTCTGCTTGCCCGAGCGGGCAGCCTGCACCATCTGGTCAACGGTGCGGTCGCCAATCTTCGGCAGATAATGCTCCACGAAATAGAGTGTGATGTCGTAGATGCACTCCGTCTTCTGGAAGGCGATAAGGTTCTTGTAATCGCCCTTGGGAGCAAGGAATTTGTCATTGTTTGACATGATGGGATTGATGTGAACTATAGGAATGATGGGAATTTTGCTGTGTTTGGGAATGAATTCATCGATGTATTTCTGCTGCAAATATACACATTATTATATTATGTTTTGCAAGAAGATAATGTATTTTTGATGTGACTTTGAAAAAAGTTGGCTTTTCATTCGTAAACCGCAATGTGAGTGCCGTATCTTTGTGCCAAAAATTGGGCGTGATTTTTTTCGTGCTTTTGGGGCAGAAAATTTGCAGAAATAAAAAAAATGTTGTACCTTTGTGGTGCTCTTACAAAAGAAAAACACTACTAACTTCAAAACAAAAAAACCATGAAAAACCAAAGCAATCTTATCTCCGATTCATCCGAGGCGATGAACGAGATGCAGGACGTCATCTACCAGGTAGAGGCGTTCCTTAGCGAGAATTATCATTTGCGTCGTAACCTGCTGAGTGGTAAGACGGAACTGGCTCCTGTTGGCGATGAGGCTGAACCGAAGTGGGAGCCTGTTACGGCTGAACTTCTTAACTCCATTATTCGAAAGGCCAAGAAGGCTGGTATCGGAGGCAAGAAGTCGCCAAGACAGGAGATCGAGGAGTACATCTGTTCCAACGATGTGCCTGCCTTCAATCCTATTCGCGACTACTTGGAGTCGCTTCCTGAATGGGACGGGAAGAATCATGTGGCCGAACTCTTTGGTCGCCTTCCTGGCATCACAACCGAGCAACTCTCCTGGTGTTCTGTCTGGCTGAGATCTGTCGTAGCGCATTGGATGGGGATGGACCCTTTGCACGGCAACGAGTGTGTGCCTGTCCTCATCGGGCCTCAAGGTTGCGGAAAGAGCACTTTTGCAGTCCGACTTCTGCCCGAACACCTTCGCCCTTACTACCTCGATCACATCAACTTCGGCAACAAGTTCGACTGCGAGATGGCGCTCACCCACAACCTCATCGTCAACATCGACGAGTTCGCCAATATGGGACCTTCGCAACAAGCCAAACTCAAGCAGACGCTCTCGAAAGTGAAGGTTAACGGACGACCTATCTACGGAAAGTCGCAGGAAGACAGAGTTCGCTATGCAAGTTTCCTTGCTACGACCAACGACCCTCATCCGCTTTGCGATGTGACGGGCTCTCGTCGTTATCTCTGTTTGCGAATCAGGAAAGGCATGCTCATCGACAACCTCACGCCCATCAATCATGCCCGGCTTTATGCTCAGGTCATGCACGAATTGAGAGAAGAGAAGGTGCCGTATTGGTTCAGCAATGACGAGGTTGCTCGCATCCAAGCCGCCAATCTTCCATTCCTCCGGACCGATGATATGGAGGGAATCCTGCATCAATGTTTCCGTCTTCCAAATGGTGAAGAGGAAGGAACTTGGTTCACTTGCAAGCAGGTCAGCGAGGCGCTCATGAAGGTCTTTCCCTCGATGAAGAGAGGCAATACCACCAACATCCGCATCGGCCAAACGCTGAAGTATCTGGGCTGCCAGATGAAACACACAAAAATTGGGGCAGCATATAAGTTGATAGAGATAGCGGCCTAAATTAAAAACACTCATCACTCGTCACCTATGCCACTTAAAT
>JAEEGF010758392.1_pt1 | contig 15085 bp, 10 predicted proteins | sample 9134171 | NCBI WGS metagenome assembly JAEEGF01 (sample SAMN16246542, study PRJNA631951) | gut metagenome | biome: gut microbiome; feature: rumen; material: AP-attached | host: Bos | place: Iran: Karaj | collected 2018-10 | reverse complement strand
CTTGCCGCTTCCAACGATGCCGAAAACTATACCATGCGCATTGTGCCCAGTGAGCTGACTTACGAAATCACCTTTACGAAGAAGGAATTCGTGCCACAGCCACCTTATTATTATATTGGAACTGTCACTAATTGGGTATATGATGCAACCAAGGAGTTTACGGATAAGGGCGACGGCACGTATAGCATTACCGTACCTGCTGTTTATGGTGACGACGATAAGACGTGGTTCAAGGTTGCTCCGGCTAATGCTATTGCCAATGATGGTACTATCACATGGGCTCATTTGTACTCTACGGATTCTGAGGGCAGCACGCAGTTGAGCGGAACCATGACGATTGGCGATGGAGAGGCTTGGGCAAGACCCAAGACAGACAATGCAGAGTCGTATACCATCACCATTACTCCTGAGACTAAGGCCATTGTTATCGAGCCCAATATTGCCCAAGTGACGAAGTTCACCGTGCAGTCGATAGATGTTGCAGGCTCGATGAAGACCAACGAGGAGGTGGACATTACCGTCAACGTGAAGAACGAGGGCAACGTGCAGACTGGCACGCTCTACTACTTCATCAACAACATCAAGGAAGGCGAGATCGAGGTCGACATCGCTGCCGGCGAGACGAAGGCCTACAGCGTGAAGTACAAGCCCACAGCCGCAAAGGACTACACCATCAAGGTAACTACCGACGAGGCCGGCGAGACGCTGGCCGGTGAGGAGAGCGCCGCTACGAAGACCTTCACGGTGAAGAATGCTGAAAAGGGTGATCCCGAGTTAGCCATTCAGGCCAATGAGCATTTTGACGAAGCCCTCGGCTATTTCACCGCAAAGGTTGGACAGCCCTACAATTCGCCCCAGCTGAGCAACCCGCACAATGTGAGCCCCATCGTGTGGACTTCAAGTGATTCGAGTGTCGCTACCGTCGACGAAAACGGTATTGTAACCATCGTTGGCATGGGTGGAACGCAAATCAGGGCCGACTTTGCCGGCAACGATGACTACAAGGCTGGTTATGCAGAATACTACCTCTACGTTTCGGACGTTGTTAACTATAACACTAACGACGACGGTACCGTAACGGTTACCGGTGGTGACGTGTCGGGCGATGTAGAGATTGCCAGCACGGTAGTCATCAACGGTCAGGCCTATCAGGTTACAGGCATTGCCGACGAAGCATTCAAGGGCAACACCACCATCACTTCTGTTACGATACCCGAAGGCATCACCACCATTGGCGCAAGTGCCTTTGACGGGTGCAGCAACATGATGACAGTCATCATCGGTAAGGATGTAGCCACTATTGGCGAGAAGGCCTTTGCCAATATCGGTACACCGGCCAATGCCCCAAGGCGTGCAGAAGGTGAGGGCATGAAGGTAGAGTGCTATGCGGAGAATGTGCCGACAACAGCAGCCAATGCCTTCGAGGCCAGCCCCATCAGCAATGGTACGCTGCTGGTCGACGACAATAGCGTGATGGCTTATTATGCTGCAGAGCCTTGGAGCCTGTTTGGAACCATTAAGGGCTTCAACGGCACCGAGCCAACGGCTATTAAAGCCCTCTGGGCCGACGGAAACGGCACCGCCCAGATATTCTCTCTGGACGGCCGCAAGCATGGTGAAGCTCAGAAGTCAGACTTGATGCGCGTGCTGAACACCCTGCCGAAGGGCGTATACATCATCCGTGTTGGTCAGAATAGCAAGACTATGCACAACTAACACGAAGAAGTAACCTGCCTTCGTAAACAGAAGGCATACAAGGCGTAATCTTACCGGCGGTGAGGTTACGCCTTTAAGTATTCCTGAATGGCGGCTACGAGGGCGTCGTTTTCTTCTGGACGTTGGGTCGAGACGCGGAAGAAGAATTCAGAAAGTCCGTAGAAATTGGAACAATCGCGAATCAACATGCCATGTTCGTGGATGAGGTAATACTTCAGGGCCGAAGCCTTGATAGCCTCCATTTCGCAGAGCATGAAGTTTGTTTTGGTCTCAAAGACGCGTATGCCCTTGATGTCACGCAGATTGCTGCGGAAACGATTGGTCTCCTCCAAATATTCGTCCAGATTCTGTACTGCGGGCGTTCCGTGTTTCAGCAAGAACTTACCAGCCTCTATGCTCAAGGTGTTCATAGCCCATGGATGACGATGCTGACGCAACAGTTGGATGAGGTTGGGGTGAGCCGTCATATAACCCAGACGCAGACCAGGAACGCCATAGGTCTTGCTGAGCGAATGAAGAATGATGAGATTGGGAACATCCATCATCTCACGGGCCTGCAGCAGCGGCTCTTTTGTATACGACTCGTACGACTGGTCGACAACAAAGGTGTAACGAGGTGAACGGCGCACCACATAGTCCATGAATCCCTTCATCAGCACATTGCCGGAAGGGTTGTTGGGATTGCATACCCAATAGACGCGGTCGCGCGGCAGTTTCGTCATCTCGTCGTTGTTTTCGTAAGAGATGATATGGCCGTGCTGTCGACAGGCATCGGCATACTCGTTAAACGTAGGCTGGGGAATGACAGAGGCGCTGCCATGAAAATGCTGCGCTATAAGGTAGATGGCCTCTGTAGCGCCATTGGTTACCAAAACGGCTTCTGGCGAGATGCCTTCCTTCAGGGCGATGAGGCGTTCCAAACTGCGAGGCTGGGGCTCAGGATAGTTGGCTATCAGGTCGAAAGAATCCTTCAGATGCATTTTAAGTGCCGTCAGATTAACGTGCTGATAGACATTGCTACTGAAGTTCATCTTCACCAGGTCGTCATAGCGGTAAATGTCGTCGCCGTGTCCTTCTAACATAGTGTTAAATGAGAAATGAGAAGTGAGAAATGAGAAATATGATTAGTTTGTGGAAGTGACGCGGATGGTCAGGCTGTTGCGATCGAAAGTGATGCCTTCGCGTTCGATAAAACGACTCAAGACACCTTGGTCGGCCAGCTGATGGGGGGTGCCCACGCTAAGTGGTGAATGTTGAATGTTGAATGTTGAATGATTCTCGGATTCCATGAGCCAGATGCAGTCTGCCACTTGCAGCGACAGTTCTACATCGTGTGTAGAGAGGAAGATGGTTTTCTGCTCCTGAACCGCCAGTCGACGTAACAGTTGCATCATCTCCACCTTGCTGGGATAGTCGAGAAAGGCTGTCGGCTCGTCCAGATAGATGATGGGCGTCTGTTGAGCCAGCGCCTTGGCTATCATGACCTTCTGCCGCTCGCCATCGCTCAGCGTCTGTATCATGCGTCCGGCCAGCGACTCGATGCCAACGAGTCGGATGGACTCACGAACCACCTGATGGTCTTCGTCCGTCAGCCGGCCCCAGAACCCCGTATAGGGTGCACGCCCCATAGCAATCAGTTCCTCTGCCGTCATATTCTTGATAGCCAGCTTTTCTGTCAGCACAACGCCAATCAATCGACTTAAGAGGTGAGAAGGGAGAGATGAGAGGTGAGACGTATGATTACCCTCAGTGTTGAGCAGGACGTCGCCTCCAAGGGGCGGCTGGAAAGCTGAAAGGGTGCGTAACAAGGTAGACTTACCGATACCGTTTTGACCTAACAAGCATGTCAACTCGCCGCTGTTGATGGCAGCGTTTAACCCACTGGCAACCACCTTTTCATTGCCTTTAGTGGTATAGCCAATTGTCAGGTCCTCGAGTATTACGGTTTGCATAAGCTATGTCCTAAGTCTCGTTCTTTACAAATACTGACAATCCGCGCCATCACGTCGTCCATCAGGGGAACGGGGACCAACCGGTAGTTGTCGTAATCGGCACAGAGCACCACCAGATTCAACGCCTTCACCTGAATGCCGTAGTTCTGCTGAAGCATATAGCGATACAGATTCTGCTGAAGGCAATAATGATAGTAAGCCGTATCGGGCACGCTGATGCCGTTGAGCGACATCTTACCGCAAAAGCCCGTCACAATGGGGCGCCCTGCATCATCGACCACCTTACGGCTACGCTTCCAGTCGTAGATGATGAACTGACCATCGTCATCGCGGCAGATCATATCGATGGTTCCGGCGATGTTCAAGTCCACATCATAGACGGGCCACTCCTGACGATAAGGACGGATGTGGTAGTCCCGGACGAAGCGCATGAAATGCTGACGTTCGGGCTCCACACAGACCTCTTCGCTCTCGCCCTCGTAACGGAACACGTAACGGGTTTCGAAGCGTCCGTCACGGAAATAGTTCTCCGTTTGTTCATGCAAGAAGGTACCCACCTCGCTGGCCATGCAGCCGACACGATTCCATTCGCGGAGTGTTTGTTCAGCAGGAATACCATAGCGCTCCTGACGACGAAGGGCAGCACGCTGTTCATCGAACGATTCGAAGAAATAGCCTACGAGACTGCTGACAGGTAACAGCTGGTACTCGCCCCGATAGAGGTAGACATGTCCCTCGGGCAGGAAGTCGATGAATTCATCCTGCTCGTAGAGGCCGGCATCGGTAAAGGCCTCCATCTTCTCAGTCATTGCTTGCGTACGCTCTCTCATTTTTCTTTTGATTCCAGGGGGTTACGCAATCCTTTATATCCTGACAGATAGGCTTTGGCAGAACCAAACGAGAGGAACATGTCGAGACGAACCGGCATGTGGTTCTTGTCGTCGGTGATGTAAAAACGGATGAGTTCGTGATTCTTGCCGTCCTCGCGCTCAATGAACGAAAAGACCAGACAACGATACTTATCGTTATTGTTCTTCATCTTCAGCGTGGTCTTGCCAGTATATTTCAGCCACGAGTTCGTCAGATGCTTGGCATCGCTGATAGGCATGGGAATATTCTCGCCAACCTTCAGCTTGGCAGCATCAAAATTACGAGCTCGTAAAAAGATGCTCATCATGTCGTAGATGCAGTCCTTATACTCGGCCTCCTTCCTGTGCTCCTCGCCGTCAGCGTCGATGCGGTGCATCTTCAGATGACAATTCGACCCTGGATAGCTATACCACAGCTCGTCTACATAGTAGCGATCGCCCTCACGGGCTCCCTTGCGGAAATAGAGAGGTGAAATATCCATATCGGTATAGCACAACAGCGTGTCACGCATGATGAATACGTTGTCCAACTGGTCGTTGCCTCGTGTAATCAAGCTACTGCGAAAGGCCTTCTGCCCTTTGTATCTCGACTGAACAGTAGACATGGAGGCTGTTCCGACCTTCACCCAGACGAATTTCCAGTTGAAGTAGAGGTCGTAACTGAGAAACTCGCCCGACTTAAAAGCGGTATTCTCTATGCCACACTGGGCATGCGCCCCTATGGGGCTAAATAATAGATATAAAATATAAATGATAAAAATCTTCTTCATCGTCGTCTTTCTTTCTTATTTCTTATTTTTTATTTAGGGCGCAGCCCGCTATAATTAGGGCGCAGCCCGCAATTATTTCACTAATTCCTTCTTGATATATTCTATACCCAACTGGCGGGCACGTTCAGCATTACGGTTCGTCAGCTTCTTCTTTTCCTTATCACCTTTTTGCTTGATCAGCGCACCAGGTTTCTGCCGGTTGCGGGGCTTGGCAACCAGGTTCCATTGTTTCGTGATGTCCCACTTGGCCTTACTCTCGATTTCCTCCGAGAAATAATATACCTCTTCTGGCTGCTGGTCAAGGTCGTATTCACCCGTATCCCAGATGTTGTTGCCATTGCGGTCGACAAAAGCACGCGCATAGTACTTATTAGGATCGAGGTAGAAGAAAGCCGCCTCGCCACTGGCACTTGCCCTGACCTGACGCTGGCACTTGTCGTCCTTACCTAACAGCTGGACCACAATGCCTGTATCGCGTACACCACTTAAACGGAATACCAATGAGCCATATTCGTCAAGTGGTTTAGCCTTGAGACCCTTCTTCATAGCCTCGGAGGCCAGACCATAGATATCGACAAATGCCGCCGAGTCAATCTCCAGGCTGTATTCCGTTTCCGGATGCCATTCCGCCAACAATTCAAAGCGTCGCTTGACCCCGTCAAGTTGTCGGAACTCATAAGGAGCACGATACCACAGCGAATCTATCTTGGAATAAAGATGAATTGCCGAAGTGTCGGCCTTCTGTAGCGGGGTCGGTATGGTAAAATAAATCTTGCTCGTGGGCGTCAGTGACGCAGGGACATTGACATTAACATCCAACGGCTTGATAGGGTATATGCTGTCATACGGCTCGTCGCGCTTCTTCTTCTTTTTCTGTTCCTTCTCCCATTCCTCGTATTCCTTCTGCTTCTCCTTCATGCGCTTGGCATACGACGTCTTAGCGATGACTTCCAACGTGTCGGTCTGACTGACGAGTACGCCCATACTGTCGGTCATCAGGTATTCCAAGGAAAGCGACAGCGTATCCTGATTAATCAGTGTGGTGTCGCGCAACCAATAGGTCAGCGTGTCTTGCTTCTGGCTTGCTTCCAATACGAAAGCAGAATCGGCATCAAAGTTAAAGCCCTTGATGACTGGCAGCTGTTCGTTACCATAGCTGAAATAGAGCGTGATGCGGTTTGCCTCCGTACGGTCGGGCTGCTTCAGCAGATAGCGGTCCGTCTGCACTTCCTGAAAGGCCAGCATAACGACGTTGTCTGGATAGAAATGGGTATAAGGCACCTGCAGAATATTGTCGATATGAAGGGTGTCGCGCCAAACGGTATCCTGCCGGATATCGGGTTTTGCATAGGGCTTATGAATCTCGTGCGAAAATGCTATCATCTCGCTCTTCTGCGAGAACCTAAAGTCGTTGTCGGCATCCTGTAAGGCATAGATGCGGTATTCGCCAGGGGCTACGCCTTTGATGACGAAATGTCCCGTTCCGTCAGTACGGGAAATACGCATGAGGGGTTCTTTGCGGAATACGGAATCAGCCAAGTTGTTATAAAGACCGACACTGATGCCTTTCACGGGTTCCAGATTCGATGCGTCGAGCACATAACCAGCCACCTCGAAAGTATCAATCTGTTCGCCAGTCGAGAAGGTGTAGGTATAGTTTCCCATGGGGTTGCCCTCGTTGTTGTCGCTGATGGCGTCGCTGAAATCGATGGTGTAGGTTGTATTGGCTTTCAGCGAGTCCTTCAGTTCCACAATAATTCTCTTACCGGCAGCCTTTATCTCGGGCATCTCTAATTGTGGAGGCGACACGATGACATTCTGCGAAGCATCGGCCAGTTTGATAAACTCGTCAAACAGAATGGTTATCTTCTGAGCCGTCACATTGGTAGCCCGCTCTGCTGGCGTAGAACCTACGACACGAGGAGGGTCGTCGTCGTACCATCCTCCGTCGGGTGAACCCATTCGGGCACAGCCCGAAATGAGGAATGAGAAATGAGAAATGAGAAATGCTGCTAACAGCACTCCTACACAACCTTTCAGGCTCATCCTTGTACGCCTCATAACAGCGTTGGTCCATTTCTCATTTTTCATTTCCATTTCTCATTACTCATTACTCATTTCTCATTTAGCAGCAGTAGCTGCTCCATGTGTTCACGCGAATTGCTCAGTCGGGGCACCTTGTGCTGGCCTCCCAATTTTCCACGCAACTTCAGCCAGTCGTTAAAGAGTCCTGTGCGGGCCTGGATGATTTCCAGATGCTGTAGGGTAATGTCCTTATACCGCTTGGCCTCGTAGTCGCTGTTCAACTCCTGCAGTTTCCGGTCCAACAGGTCAGAGAATTGTGCCAAGTCGTTGGGCGACTTCGAGAATTCAATGAGCCACTGGTGACGGCACTTGGCGTTGGCATCCATAAAGACGGGCGCCGCCGTATACTCCAGCACTTCAGCACCCGTCTGCTCGCAGGCATAGGCCAGTCCCTGTTCGGCATTGTCGACGATGAGTTCCTCGCCAAAGGCATTGATAAAACTCTTGGTACGGCCAGAGATGACGAACTTATAAGGATTGGTGGAGGTGAAACGTACGGTGTCGCCAATCATGTATCGCCACAGCCCACACGATGTGGAAATCAGCATGGCGTAGTTCTTGTCCTTTTCCACGCCCCAAAGAGGAACGATTTTGTGCTCTCCGGTTTCGCCGGAGAGTTCCTGAAACTCATAGAACACCCCATAGTCCAGCATCAGCAGCATGGCCTTGTCCGTCGGGTCGTCCTGAATGCCAAAGAAACCCTCGCTGGCATTATACGTCTCCATATAGTGCATTCGGGGCGTGGTAATCAGCTGTTCGTACTGCTTCCGATAGGGCGTGAAGGCCACGCCGCCATGAAAGAACACCTCCAGGTTCGGCCATACCTCCTCCAGATGTGTCTTACCCGTTATCTCCATCATACAGTTTAGTACGGAGAGCATCCACGACGGTACACCACTGATGTTGGTGACGTTCTTCGTCATGGCTTCGCGGGCTATCCGTTCGCGCTTCACTTCAAAGTCAGAAAGCAAAGCCGTTTTCTTCTTAGGCACACGAATGAAATTCACCAGCGGATTGATGTTTTCTATGAGAATGGCGCTGAGGTCGCCCACCAGCGAGTCTTTCACATTGTAGTTTGGCGCATGGCTACCCCCCAGAATCAGTCCGCGTCCGTCGAACATCCTCGACTGGGGATTGTTGCGCAAATAGAGTGCCACAGAGTCGTAACCTCCAGCATAGTGAATCTTCTGAAGGCCCTCGCTGCTGACGGGGATGAACTTCGACTTGTCGTTCGTCGTTCCGCTCGACTTGGCATACCACCGCACGCGCCCAGGCCAAAGCACATCGGACTCGCCATGACGCATACGGTCTATCTGGCCCTTCAGTTCCTCATAGCTGTTGACGGGATTCATCTTGACGAAGTCGTCGTAGCTTCTCGTCGTGGCAAAACCGTGTTCACGACCGTATTCTGTATCCTTGGCACGGGCTATCAGATGCTGCAACACAGCCCGCTGCAACTCCTCGCCGTGGGTCTGGTGCAACTCGAGTTCTCGCATGCGCGAGGTGAAAATATGTCTTGCTAAACTTGTTATGCTCATTGCGTAGTTGTCTAATACAACGTGCAAAGGTACGATTAAGTGAGGAAAAAACCAAATTTATTTAGGTTTTTTAGATTGCAACGCCACACTTTGTACCTTTAGGTCAAAGAACGTAAGTACCTTCACCAAAGGTGAAAGATAGTCAAAGATAACGTAAATCAAACAAAAAATCGGAAGAATTTACGATTTTTTTACATGCCTCTTCCACGCTGCCAGCCTCCAACAGGCACTGTCGGGCCTCTTCATAGTCCAATCCGAGCATTTCCTGGACCATTCGCGTACCGCGATCCACCAGTTTGGCATTCGTCAGCTGCATATTCACCATGCGATTGCCCTGTACACGCCCCAGACGAATCATCAGCGTAGTGGAAATCATGTTCAGCACCATTTTCTGGGCAGTACCGCTTTTCATGCGACTGGAGCCTGTTACAAACTCTGGGCCCACAATGGTTTCGATGGCATAGTCGGCAGCCTGAGCCAAAGGGGTATTAGGATTGCTGGTGATACAACCCGTCAATAGTCCGTTCTGGCGGGCCTGACGGATGGCACCAACCACATAGGGCGTCGTTCCCGAAGCGGCAATGCCCAACACGGTGTCAATGGCAGTAGGCTCGTGTGCCTGCAGGTCTTTCCATCCTTGTTCCGTAATATCCTCGGCTTTTTCAACAGCTTTCCGTAGGGCCTTGTCACCTCCGGCAATGATACCCATTACCTTGTTGGCGGGAACACCAAAGGTGGGGGGCAACTCGCTGGCATCCAGCACACCCAGTCGGCCGCTGGTTCCTGCACCGATATAGAATAGTCGGCCTCCTTGTTTCATGCGTTCCTCGATGGCTACAACCAGCGCTTCTATCTGGGGAATGACTCGCTGCACAGCCTCTGCCACCCTACAGTCTTCTTCGTTAATATGCTGTAGCAGTTCCGACACCGACATCTGTTCCAGGTGGTCGAAGCGTGATGGCTGTTCGGTGATTTTCTCCTTGATGTTGTTATCGTGGTTGCTCATGATGAAGCATTGTTGATAGGCATTTCTATGACGAAACGGCATCCGTCGCGATAAGTGGTGTCGAGCGTGAGATCGCCGCCAAGACTGATGATGTGGCGCTTGCTCAGCGGCAAACCAAGTCCCAATCCTTCCGTAAGATCGTCAATTTTGGTGAAGGGTTCGAACATCTGTTCGATTTTCTCTTCAGAAATACCTGGTCCTTTGTCCTCGACACAAAAGCGCACCTTGCTGTCCGTATGAGTAATGCGGAGCGACAGATGCTTCTGGTCAGCATATTTGGCAGAATTATAAAGCAGTTCCCGCAGGCTGCGCAACAGATAAAGCTTATTGGTGGTAATGGCGAAGTCGTCGGGGGCGTCACTCTCAAACTGCACATGGACATTGGGGGCGTGCGAGAGCAGATTATTGATACTTTCGCGGGCCACCTCGTTGCACGACACAAGCTCTTGCTTTTGGTTGTTCAACTCTTCAGAGAGTCCACTATCCGAACTGTCGAACAGCATCTGCAACAGACGGGACAGCATATAGCTGTTGTGAAGCATCATGTTCTTTATGCTGGCCATTTCTTCCTGTGCCATACCGTCGCGCAGCACTTGGGCAAAACCCATGATGATGTTCAACGGTGTACGTATCTGGTGCGTTACATTCTGAATAAAGGTTGTCTTTTTCTGGAGAGCCTCCTCTGCCAGTTGTGTTGCTCGTGCCTGCTCCTCATTGCGCTGTTTGGCAACTTCGGTCGTATAGCGTATGCTACCCATATGGAAGTTCAGCGACTCCTGCATGGTGGCAAAACTGTTTTGCAATTGTCCGACGACGTCCTCACGCTGGGTATGCGGGCAGAACACTTCGTATTGTCCGTTGGCGATTTGCCTGGTCAGATTCGATAACTTGGTGACAGGACGAATGGCATGATTCACAGCTCGTCGACAAAGCAGCATAATGGCCACTAATCCAACGGCGATAAGCAGCGCTATGATATATCCCAACTTGTGATAACTCTTCAGGATATCACTCTCCGGACACACCAGCGCCAGACTCCACTCAGTACCAGGCACCGGACGATAGCACACCAGACACGGTTCTCCATCGACCACCACATTCATGTGCCCCTGCTTGCCTGCCGTCATCTCGTGTCCCAACGCAATCTGATCGGCGTTTTCATGGGGGTCGGTATAACTGAATATGGTCCGCTTGAAAACGAGAGCCGGGTTGGGGTGGATGAAATAATGCCCGTCCTTTCCTATCAGCATAAAATAGGCATTGGGATAAGGATGGCTGGCAGAATCGACGGTCTGGGCAAGATTGCGCAGCGAGAGGTCGGTAGAAATGACACCTAACATACGGCCGTCGTCCTTGTATAGTGGTTTACAATACGATGCTATCATTTCGGTGGTGTAGAGCCCTATTTCGTTGAAATCGTCAAAGGGGTCTACCCAACAGGGCTTTCCCAACTTCTTCGGAGTCTTATACCACACTTTTTCGTAATATTCGTACTCTTCCTCACGGACGGTAGTCACCGAATCGACCTCTGCCTGACCATCCGTGTGTATTTTTTCGCGAACGGAATAGGCCGAGAAATAACCGCCATACTCTGGGAACATATCCGGCTCAGCGGTGATGGAACAGCCATTTACGTGACGGTTCAGTCGAACAATACGATCTGTCAATCCCAGCAGCACTTCCGGTTGGAAGTTTTCCTCGGCAATCCACTCGTTGGAATTGGTCGCAGTTTCGATGGTGTTCATATAAGTCCTGATGCGCTGCGTGGCACTATTAAGGACATTGGTAGCATGCTCTGTGGCCTTCTGGCGGATGAAGTTACGTGACTGCCAGAACAAGATACCCAGCGACAAGATGAAAATGGGAATTGCCATCAGCAGGATGCCATGACTCATTTTCAAGGAAAGGCTCTTACGAATTCTACTCATGTGACACCTCCTTTCTCCTGACTTCTGTCTCCTGACTCCTGACTCCTTCCTTATCAGCCGCTTCCAACAGTTGATTCAATACGTCAGTAATGACTTTGCTTTGAGACTTGATGGTATCCACTTCCTGTGCACACTTGTCGCGATATTCCTCTGTACGTTCCTGCGACTCCGATTGGCAGAGCCGCTCCACACAGGCAGCGATGGCCTTGGCGGGCTCCATCATCTGGTTGGTCATATTGTGCAAGAAAGCTATCTTCATGTGATCGGCCTCTTGAGTCTGACCATAAACCTTTCGCAGGCTCTCACCATGCTCCTCCAGGGTTTTCAGCAGTTGTTCCAATTCGCTGACATGGATGGACAAAGACTGCTGCATCTGCTGAAAACATTCCTGCAACTGGCCAATTTCATCCTCTCTCCTCTTTCCACTCACCATTGACCATTGACCACTCTCCACTTTCCACTCTCCACTGGTTATGCGCTGTGCCGATTTTGTCAACATCTGCAGAGGCAGCAATTGGCGGTGAGTAATCAGCCAACAGAGTGCAAAGAACAACAGCAGGCTCACAACGGCAATGCCTAACACGTAATATAGCAATTGGTTGTATTCGCCAAAAATGTCGTTCTCTGGATAAATTACACCCACGCTCCAATCAAGCTTGACGCTAGTGCGTCCTGGTACGTCGGCGCGCAAGAACGGTTTGTAGAACACATAGTTCTCGTGGCCGTCCATCGTGAAACGCTTGTAACCGGTCTCTCCGGCCACCATGGCGTCTGCCACCTCCTTAATGCTGGCATTTTTCCCGCCTTCCGTCTGGGTATAAATGGTCTGGTGCAACAACTTATCTTTGTCGGGGTGTACGATATACGAACCCTTACTGTCAAGCAGCGTGCTGTAACCATTGGGCGACGGCTTCGACGTGAGGATAATCTGTGAAATCAGCGCTATCGACACATGGCTGTCCACCCGGCCGATGCACTGACCTTGCCGATTGTAGATGGGCAGGCTGAAAATGGCTGTTTTCTCACGCGACCATCCAGTCCACACTTTCTCCGCCGGAACCACAGAGTCCGGATGCAGCACGATGTCACAATTCAGAATATATGGGTTACTATCCGCTATGCGCTTGCTGTAGGCCTTCATTTGCTCTGGATCGTCAAGATGAACCAACATATCCCAATAGATGTTACCCACCGACTGCTCTACGCTCAACAGAATGTTGTCGATGTGCTGCACGGTGCTCTCCAACGTCTGCTCAGCGCTCTGTAGGGCCTCTTGTTTCAGTGCCTGGCGCGAGAAATGGAACAACACTGCCAACGATAACGACAAAAGAATCGCTACCGCAAGGACTACTATCAGACTCAGTCTAAAAGATAAGGTCCTGGAAATTTGTTTCGCCCATTTCCACATATTCGCTGCAAAGTTACGATTTAGTAGGCAAATAACCAAATATAAAGCAAATTATTCTAGCTTTTTACCGATATGAGTACAAAAAACAACGATTTCGTTTTGCTGTAAGTAAATCTTTTGCTATCTTTGCCTGCGAAATGAAAAAGATAATCCCGTCAAGTGATGCAACAGCCGCAACTCGACTATTACGACATGGGGCCTGACGTGGTGGCTTTCAGCAGCACCCGACATGGAGGCTGCAGCGAGGGCAATTATGCGACATTCAACATTAACCGCTATTGCGGAGACAGCGACGACAATATCCGCCGAAATCGCGAGGCGTTGTGCCAATTGCTCGACATCAGTGATGACCGGCTCGTCATGCCCCATCAGGTACATCTCACGAAGGTTGCCAAGATTGACGCGACATTCATGGCACATGGCAACACAGAGCGACAAGCCGCACTGGAAGGTGTCGACGCCCTGATGACCGACCTTTCCAACGTGTGCATCGGCGTATCTACCGCTGACTGCATCCCCATCTTGCTCTACGACAGCGCCCATCATGCCCTCTGCGCCATTCATGCTGGCTGGCGGGGCACCGTCCTGCGCATAGTCCAAAAAGCCCTCAAAGCAATGACTGAAACCTACGGCACACAGCCTCAACAACTCATAGCCCAAATTGGTCCCGGCATCCATCTCGACAGCTTTGAGGTGGGCGACGAAGTCTACAAGGCCTTCGCACAAGAAGGATTCGACATGTCGACTATCAGTCGCCGTTACCCCACATCCGATGGATTGGGCGAAAAATGGCACATCGACCTACCTGAGTGTAACCGTCAGCAAATGGTCGTGTCAGGCTTAAATCCACAGAACATTAGGGTTTCGACAGTCTGTACCTTCCTGCAGTCTGGCGACTACTTCTCAGCCCGCCACTTAGGCATCAATTCCGGCCGCATCTTCACCGGCATCATCCACAAACCCAATTACGAACCATAAGGATTATACGACTGTAGATTGCGCCTACGAAAAACTGTTGTTTTATCTAACCATCTGTAACAGTTTGGGCGAGGGCTGGGCGTCGCCTTCTACGGGTAGCAGATACCAGCGCACCGTCCAGCTGAGCTGTTCATGAGGCTTGAGCGTGGTGTAGGCACCCTGAGCCTCCAGTTCGATGAAGGTCTTGCCGCGATTCACATAAACCTGAATTTCGGCTTCGCCGGGAGCAGGCTGTGAGGCCGTTAAGTCATCAAACTTCTTCAACAATAGCAGGCCATTATTGCAATAGGCATACCAGCCCTTGCCGTCGGCATTGATCTTACGATTTTGCGGGGCTTCGTCGGGCTGATACCACAAAGCACCATATTCGGACTTGAAGGGCAAAACTCCGGCAGGCGTCACACCATCAAGGGGGGCATCGAAGAAAATCACTCCGCCATCGTTGGGTACGCGGGTAATCTCCCACGGCGCCACCTGACGCGTCTTGTCACTCTCATTAACAATAGAATAAGTAATAACGAGGGCGTTGTCCTTCTCGTCGACTGTGAACTCCTTACGAATGCGGTATTTCATTTTTTGCGACACTTCACTTGTCATGACAAAACCTCCTCCTGGCAGATCTTCGACCTGATAGGCACCCTTGTCGAACTCCTGTACGGGAGGCCAGTTCCACTCCTTCTGCGGACTGGTCCAGAAGGTGCTGCCGAAGGATTCGGGAGCCGTCTGTTGCGAAATGACTTCCTGACCCTTATACGTCAGCGACATGATTTTAGCGCCCTTCGTGGGATAGCTGGTCATGGTGACGTCGCCCACCTTGATTTTCTTACTGTTCTGC
>JAEEGF011610421.1_pt1 | contig 15087 bp, 6 predicted proteins | sample 9134171 | NCBI WGS metagenome assembly JAEEGF01 (sample SAMN16246542, study PRJNA631951) | gut metagenome | biome: gut microbiome; feature: rumen; material: AP-attached | host: Bos | place: Iran: Karaj | collected 2018-10 | reverse complement strand
CAGATCGTGAAAGCTTCCGCAAATTAGGACTCACATTTGAGGAAAAGGCCTTCTATGACATTCTTATCCATCTGAGAGACCAATATAATTTCGTTTATGGTGAAGACAAGAAGGAAGATGGCGTGGTTATCAATGAAAAATGCAGAAGCCTTGCACGTAAGATAAAGGAACTGATAGATGCCAAGTCATCTTATGCAGATTGGCTCAATAATACCATAGTTCGAGAAGATCTTAAGAAGAATATCAAGATTTGCCTGGTAAAGAATGGCTATCCACCACAGTACACCCCAGAGGTTTTCCGTGAGGTGATGGACCAAGTTGAGAATTTTAAGGAGCATGCTGAGGTGGTATCATTTTCTGGTGTAAATGATATTCAGACGCAACAAGAGAACAACTCTACGTTAGAGCTTCCTCTCTTTGATGAATATCATGAGGGATGTGTGCCTCTATATACATTGCGGGCAGCCTGCGGATATTTTGAAGATGGAGAATTGCCAGAAGAAGAAGGTTGGATTGATGCCATGGGACACAGTTTTACGCCTGATCCCAAGCGCCATTTTGTGATTCATGCGAAGGGGAACTCGATGTTACCAAAAATAAAGGATGGTGACCTTTGTCTGTTTGAATGGTACAAGGCTGGCTCGCGTAATGGAGAAATTGTACTTACCCAGAGTAGCGAGTTTGATCCGGAGTATGGTTGTAAGTATACTATAAAGAAATACCATAGTGAAAAAGTAGTGACCGAAGAAGGGTGGCAGCATAGTAAGGTAGAATTGATTCCGTTGAACAAGGAATACAATGTGATCGTGCTGGACGAGAATACTGAGTACAGGACCATTGGTATTTTCATAAGTGTATTGTAGTTCTTCTAATATGAAATATGAGCATATGAGAAATGTTAAAATAGAGAATGCCTATGCCTACTAACAAGAACGCTCTGTTGCGTTTTCAGATACTTGACCGATGCTTCAGCGATTTCAGCAAGAAGTACGAGATTCAAGACCTTGTTGACAAGGTCAACGATGCACTCTATGATCTTTATGGTATAGAGGTAAGCTTGCGTCAGATTCGCGAAGATATTAAATACATGCGTGATCGAGTATCATATAATGCACCAATTAAAGCTTATCCTCTTGTTGGTAAAAGGTGCTACTATCGCTATGAAGATAGGAGATTTTCAATCTTTAACAATGAGTTGTCTGTAGATGATATCACTAAGTTGCAGTCGACCATAGAAATGCTTGGCAAATTCAGAGGAACAGCAACTAATGCGTGGCTTGAAGAGATAATCTCTAATTTGGAATATAGATTCGGATTAAAATCAAATCCAGAGCATCTTGTTGAATTCGAGCAAAATGAACAATTAAAAGGTATAGAAAACCTTGCTGCACTTATCGAGTCAACTGTCAATCATCAGACTCTGGAGATAACATATCTTACCTTTAGAGGAAAGGAGATTCAGTTAGTTTTTCATCCCTATTACGTTAAACAATATAATGGTCGTTGGTTTTTATATGGTCTAAACGATGAATTAGGCGTAATTAGTAACTTTGCGATGGATAGAATTCAAACCTTTCACATGTCACCAATTCCCTTCAAGAAAAACGAAATATGTGATTTTGGTACTTATTTTGACGATGTGGTTGGTGCAACCATTCCCAATGATGATGTTGTGAAAGAATCTATAGGTTTGCGTTTTGCGGAGAATCGTTTTCCTTATGTCATTTCAAAACCACTTCATAAGTCACAGAAAATAATAGATAAAGACAAATATGAGATTGAGATACAAGTTAGGCCTACACGGGAGCTTGACCAACAGATTCTTTCTTTTATTCCTGATGTTGAAGTGCTCTATCCAGAATGGTATAGACAGCAGATTATAAAAAAAATCACCGATAATCTCAATAATTATTTATCTGTGAAGATTGACTGCACTAATATGTTTTAAATTTGCAAAAAAATTAGGAGAACAGCACTATGACAATTGATCACATCGCATTAGGAAATATCCTGCAGTCTCGAGGCATGAGTAAGTTACAAAGCAATTTCCCCTTGTGGAAATTCAAACTTACAGATGATGAGTATGAAAGTCTTAAGCTTGATATACAAAGTCATGTCGGTTTTATTAGTTTCTTTGGGGTAGAAGCGGCACTCTGTTATGCAGAGTGGTGGAGACGTGATTATAGAGGAAATATTCCATCTAAAGAAGATGTCGCTGTCGGCATTGGCTTGACGCGAAACTACGGAGAAGATTTATATATGGCTGCACGTAGGGCTTTGATTATACATGGGTATTCTTTTCTTCATTCGCTAAAAGGAACGGAATATTTTCGTACTCTGCTCAATCAGGGAGGCTTGCCAGTAAACTACATAAAGAAGAACGACAGTAATATGGGAAGCTTCACAAGATTCCTTAAAGGACTTGTGAGAGAGTTATCTATTATTAATTACGACTGGAGTAATGAAGATAATTCTATCATTCAACAGTTCAGTTGTATATCATACTTGGGAAAAGCTTTCAAAAATGAGAATATCTATGATGTATCCATGCAAATTGCACATGCCATCATCATGGATGATAATGCACTTTTGCCATACGATGACACAGACACTTCCCTTTCAGAATTAACAAAATCACTAAAAAAAGAATATACGCGAGCAAAGAGTGATAGAAAGGCAAGGCCTTTATCATTACATTGGAAATTGCGCACTTCGGGGGATGGAGAAGGATTTCTTTATGTCAATCTAGATGTTGTTAAGGAAATTTCATCTGATTCCATTCCAGAACTCAACATTTCTACTTGTTATACTTTTGATGTATTTGTTGCTGGTACACTCGCTGGTAAATATGTCCGTAAGAGTATTAATCGCGATGAAGAAGGGAATATAATCAATGCGACTTATACAAGAATTTCGGTTGGTGTTACAAAAGATATTCTTTGGAAAGGGGAGCCGGTAGTTGAAGTAAAAATACGATGTGACAATGATGAACGCCTCTTTCTTACAATTGCCGGTTGTTATCCGCCTAACTTTGAAATGCCACAGTTGTTCCAAATGTTAGATGAAAACCTCTATAGTAGGAGTGAGACAGCTAACTCAGAGGAGAATATCGCAATTTTCAATTCTGATTGGGAGAACGATGCTGCTAATCCGATTGTCATATCAGGCTTGTCACTATTCTATGTTAGATTTGAAAAGTCTGTAGAAATCACAAATACCGTCTCTGGCGAGCAATGTGTCCTCACCAATCAGTTTACGCCATATACTGCAGAATTCTCGGGGAACTATATTCCTTGGATTGAAGATTCTAATTACAAGTTGCTTGATAGAATTCCAATAATTCGAGTATATGATAAGGAGAAAAACAGAGTCCATAATTGTAAGGTAAGATATAGGAGCAGAAATCAAAATACATTGCAGTGGAGATCTCTGAATACTTCGTGTGTTATAGAGCCGGGACTCGTTGACATCAAGATTGAACTTCCAGATGGGAATTCAATCATTGAGACTTTTTATGCAATTGGAGATTTGGCATTTAATTCTTGTAATGAGTCGATTTATTCGACGGAACTCATTTGCTCGTGCTCACACCGTATGCGAACAGAGATACAGGCTATTGATGATGTAGAAATAAAGAATATCGACAAAGCACATTGGAAAATAACTCGTAAGAAAAATTCTTTGATATGTCCTTCTGTATGTTATTTCCGAATTTACAATCAAGGGAATCCAACTCTTCGTATTGCAGTTGCCATACCGTTTGATGGGATAATGATTACCGATACAAATGGTAATATTATTCCAAGGGGCAAGATTGTTTCGTTTGCTAATCTTAGTCATTTCTGCATTATTAGTCATGGAAGTAAAAACCGCAAAGTGGATGTTTCATATTATTCTGACAGGATAGAGAAATCTGATAAACTAAAACATCTGCAAAGTAGTGTTATTAATGGCTTGGTATCTTTAGCGGATTATAATGATCTAATTTTGAGGATGTTCAATTTATACGGGGCTAATAGCTTTGACCGTAGCAGTTCTGTCGTACTCAATGTTTCTGGGCAAGAAATATACGTGCGTAAATTTGTCCTTGATACTACAATAAATAATGGAACAATAGTTGTATATGACGATACTGAGGTTGATACAACGGGGTTTGAATATGAAGGCGACTTGTATGCTTTCCCTGTTGGTGATGATTTGCCTACTGATGATTTTTTCTGTGTAAAACTTAAGAGAGACAATGATAATCATAATGTCTTTCATTTGCCGGATGATTTTAACCACAATGAAGTGGTAGTATTCTCTGGTCCGGAGTTAAGGCGAAGAATTATTCCTAAGTATTATAATATAAATGAAAATGACTACGATAAGTCTATAAGATCCGCACGTTCTTCTGATTTAAACAAATTGTGGTATGAGATGCTTATTCAGGAAAACGTGATGACTGGTAAACATTGGCGAGATGTATGCAAGGCATTTGAAATATGTAGCCATTACAATTTGCCATTTTCGACATATAATGGCCTAAAAGTTATTGCTCGTAGCCCCAAACTTTTGGCTAATTTTGTTGTGGCCATGTGGATTAATGAATACAAAGATGTTCTATCCATGGAAATTGATCGTTTTGAGCAAGAAATGGTTATTGGGCTACATTGGGTACCTACAAAAATGTGGGAAAGAAGTATTAATTCCGTCTTAGAGACTGTCCCAGAAGCATTGATTTCAATGATGACAATTAAACTTCAAGGGCTTATGGTATTATTACAAGACTTGTTTAATTCAACTGTATCAACTGATATTTCTTCTGAATTCACAAACTATGTAGCCACTGGTGAGATAGATAAAGGCTTCCCGATTCTAAATTCAGATATAAGCAACTATAAAATGAAGATTCGTGGCCTTTCTGACAACAATCTCGATTTACCAACAATCAAATTTCAAATACATGGAAATTATTACCCGCAACAAGATATGTTGCCATCATACAAGACAATGATAGAGTCGGCTATGTGTGCAGCAGAAAATACTTGCGATGTAAAGAAGCATCTTGATTTATTTTCTCCAGAAGGTAAGGAGCATGCTCGTATTGTAAACTTCTATCGGAAATATTTCAAGGAAACATATAGTGATATATTCTATAGGACAGTGAAACTTATCTCTAATAAATAAAAAATATATGAATTATTCAGAGTTCTATATATCTGCAAAGAAAATGCTTGTTGATTCTTTAGTGTCTCTATGGTTTAGAGGTAATGGTAAAGAACAAGAATACATGCGCCATATCCTGACAGAAGATGAACCATTACTGTCGGAGCCTGTTTTTCAGTCCATCTTTCCATGGGAAGAAAGTAAAGAAACATTTGAGGAGCATTCATCAAAACTTAATATTCTATCTTCTTCTTTTGTTGAAGCACTTAGCAGTGATTGTATTGAAGAAGAATTACGTTTCCCACTTGATCGCCACCCTTATAAACATCAAACGAAGAGTTGGGAGGTTATGCTTTCTGGCAGGGATAAGACTATTGTGGTAACTTCTGGAACAGGTTCAGGTAAGACAGAATGCTTTATGATACCTGTTTTACAGGATATTGCACAGCGAAATGAAAAGGACTGTGTTCAGGCAATATTTCTCTACCCCCTTAATGCGTTAATGAAGAGTCAACAAAATCGTATTCATGCTTGGTGTAACTCGTTGCCTAACAAGATAACCTATGCTATCTATAACGGAGATACAGAAAAATCGTCGAAAAGCCCAAGTACAACGGCTCCTTATTTTCCACAACTAATAACTCGTCCTCAGATTAGGCAAACTCCACCACAGGTACTTTTTACTAATCCCACGATGCTTAACTATATGCTGGTTAGGGCAGAGGATAAACCAATTTTGGAAAAATCCCAGGGGAAGCTAAAGTGGATACTTCTCGATGAAGCACACACCTATACAGGTTCTTCTGCAGCAGAACTGTCTCTTCAAATAAGACGTGTGTTGGATGCATTTGGAGTCACGATTGATCAGGTGAATTTTGCCGTAACATCAGCTACTATTGGGGATGATAAAGATCCTGCCACACAATTAAAACTTAAAACTTTTGTTTCACAATTGACAGGTAAACCACTTGATAGTATAGTTGTAATTGGAGGAAAACGAATCATACCAGAAATGGAAGAGCGAGTAGCTCTATCTGCAATAGAAAAAATAAACAAAAAGTTTGGTACACAGATAAAGTTAACTGATATAGAACGATTGAGAAAGCGACTTAATTCTACAGCGGTCCTCTCAACAAGAGATTTGGTTAAAGATCTGGATACTATTCTTTCAAAGAATACGGAAAAGTCCCTTGGGCTTATTGATGCCCTTGCCGACAAAGTTCCTGGACTCAACAAGAAAGATGGGAGTGACATTGCACTACTTCCCTCTCGTGCACATTTTTTCATACGTTCGATTAGTGGAGTTTATGCCTGTGTAAACTCAGAATGCGAGCGTCATAAAAAGATACGACTTAATATTGGTAATTTGACTACATACCAGAACACGAATTGTCCTGCATGTAAATCCAGATTACTGGAGATAGCAACCTGTCCTTCATGTGGTGGTATCATTATTGTTGGTGAAACAAGTACAAAAGGTTTTAGGATGCACACAAATGTTGTGGACCTCGAAAAAGAACTGTTTTTTGAGAATAAAGATACGGATATACTTGAATATGAAGAAAAACAAAACGAAAACGTTGCTCCTGAATATGGGCAAGATGGTTTTACTCCCTTCTTTTTCGCAAAACCTGCAGTAAAGTGTCTTCGTCATCATACGCATGAGGATAGACATGTTTTCAATCATGAAAGAGGTAAAATAGAAATCGCTCCGGAAAATGCAGAAAAAGGAGAGTTCTTTGTCTCGTTAAGACACGAAGAAACAAATGCTGACTTATGTCCTCATTGCGGTAACCGAATAACTCGCCTTGATTATTTAAGAATTAGTGCTACGCAAATGGGACGTGTATTATCTACATTATTACTTGACAACGCAGATGGTAGCAATAAGAAAGATTCTGAGATACTATATAACGGAAAAAAATATATAACTTTTACAGATAACAGACAAGGCTCTGCTCGTTCTGCTATGGGTTTGAATCAGGATGTAGAACGTTCTTGGGTACGATCTTCAATATTCCATAAATTGGCAGATTTGCGTATTGAGAAAGTTGAACCTGCAGGATTATCTGCAGAAGAAGAGCAATCGTATATCTTTTTAAAGGGAGTACCTATTGATAGCCTTCCTCCTATGATGAGGACTGAACTTGTTCGATTGGAAGCGAAGAAAAATGGTAATGGCGGTATTCCTGTATCTCCTGAAGTTTCTTTTGGAGATATTATTCAGACAATGGAGAATAACTCTGATTTTAGAAAACTCTATAAACATCTTAGCAATGCGCGCGCTTATAGCAGGTTTGATAACCCTTCAATGTATCTAAAAGCATTGCTCGTTGACCAGTTTGGATGGATACCAAAACGCGCAAATTCTCTGGAAAATATGGGCTTTATACGATTGGTTTATCCTGACCTGAAGAGAGCAAAATGTCCATCCTTATTGGTAAAAGAAGGGTGTTCTGATAAGGATTGGCAGGATTTCTTGAAAATCTGTCTTGACTATCTCATTAGAGGTGGAAGACACTACATGATTTCCAGTGAATATAAAGATTTCTTGACTCAGAATACGTATACTTCTGCCATTTATCCAAAGGACTCTGATTTAAGGAAAAAGGGACAACCTGTTAGTAAGTGGCCAACAATGAGAAGGACTCTTTCTGGAATACAAGAAGATCAGTCAAGGCTTATCTTGTTATTATGTGCTGTTCTTGGATACAATGAGATTGAAACTTTTAATGAAGAGAAAATCGCAAATATTAATAGCCTGATGACAGATGCTTGGGGCTTTATTACATCAAACATTCTTGAAATGGTAGATGTGGACAATAGAGGTTTCATGCTTGACCTATTCGGCTCTAAGGTTAAACTTCAGATTATTGATAAAGCTTATTTATGTCCTGTTGACAAAGTTGTCGTTGATGTGACTTTTCGTGGCTATAGTCCACGTATTAATGGATACATTGGTAAAACGAATTTTGATAGATTCAAGGTGGTTAATGAATTCTCCTATCCATTCTTCCCATTTAAATCGTCAGAATTAGTAGAAGAAAAAGTCGTTGAATGGTTGTTGCATCATTTCGATAATCAAAGAAAGGCAGGTGTTTTCTCCAATATGCATGAACGTGTCTATAACCAGAAACCTATATTTATTTCTGCAGAACACTCTGCACAGCAATCACGCGAAGATCTTGATAAATACGAAAAAGAATTCAATGAAGGTTGTCTCAATGTTCTTTCATGCTCAACAACAATGGAAATGGGCGTAGATATTGGCGGTATTAATGAGGTGGTAATGAACAACGTTCCTCCCAAGTCTGCCAATTATCTACAAAGAGCAGGACGTGCGGGAAGACGAAATGAGTCAAAAGCTCTTGCGCTTACGTTTTGTTCCCCCAATCCGATAGGCTCTTATACTTGGAATCATCCAAAGTACCCAATGACTCACATTACTGAGACTCCGCTACTCAAACTCGAAAGCAGGCAACTTGTTCAACGTCATGTTAATGCTTTAGTATTTGGAGATTTTGTTACATCACAAGGAGGAATTCGTGTAACAGCCCAGTTAATGGACTTTTTTGAAACTACAGATAATGTGTCATATTATGATCAATTCTTAACTCACATAGATAAAGTAATAGGAGGACAGTGTGATAGTATAGAAACTCCCTATCTTCATCTTGTCAAAGGTACTGCTCTTGGCAATTCTCCTATTGGTGATGCCGTATTTGCAACGAAGAAAGATATTGCTCAAGTATATAGTGTCTATAAGAATCGATTAGACTCGATTAATAAGTCTATCGAAGCATTGAGAAATGAGGATGGGGGTAATGCCGCTATAAAAGCGTTGGAACACCAGAAGGATAATTATCTAAAGATATCGTTATTGACGTTCCTTGCCGAGAATTCCTTCTTGCCAAGTGCCGGAATACCAACTGGGCTTGTAGAGTGTATGTTGACATTAAGTGGAGATAATAATTATCCGACAATGCATTTGAGTCAGGCAATTGCTGCATATGCTCCTGGTAGTCAAGTCGTTAAGAATGAATGGATATATGAACCTGCCGGTATTGTTCTTAAAACAAAATACGACGACAATACATCAAGGTATGTCCTTCAAAACTGTAGCCGTTGCGGTTACACAACTATTGACTCTGGTTCGGCTAAAAACAATTGCCCCAAATGTGGTGGAACAGATAGCATGCATGGTATAAAGGATATGAGTCTTGGAGAACAGCGATTTACGGAGATTGTTGAACCTGCAGCTTTTTCTGTTGCTTGGGGAACTAAACCTACACGCAAGATGAATGGGCTGGGATCCATGAACTTCATTCAGCCTGTCCTTCTTGAAATGGAAAAATGGGAAGAAAAAACATCATCTGCCAAGATGATTGTGCGTTGTTCTACTTCAAAGTCAGAGATCCTCTTTTATAACAGAGGACGGAATGGGTTTGGTTATGCTTTCTGTCCGTATTGCGGAAGAATGGAGTCTGAAAAGAGTATTGATTCTACTAATACCGTTATGGTACGACATAAGCATTTAACCAATGGGCTTGTCTGCCCTGGTAGTGGAAATGTACGTCGGCATGTATTACTTGTTGGCCGATATCAGACTGATTTTGTTGAGATAAAATTCTATAAGGCAGATAACACCATTATAACTGATGCAGATACATTATACTCCTTGGGAGTCGTTCTTAGTAGAAAATTGACAGAACTGCTTGGTGTAAATGATGGCGAGATAGACTTTGGCTATAATAACAATAGTCATACAATCTTTATATATGACACAGCCCTTGGTGGTGCAGGGTATTCGCCGCTGTTTCGTGAATACAAGGATCAAATTTTGGAAATGGCTTATAGTTCTCTTAAGCATTGTGATTGTGAAAGAGCATGTACTAAATGTCTTATAGATCGTCGTTCGCAATGGTACTTAAACTACTTAAACCGTCAGAAGGCGTTGGAATGGCTCGAAATGGAGTTGAAATCTCGTATAGCTCCAGAATCTATATCATCCTTAGTTCCTGACGCATCTTGCGTGACCACCGATTTTGCGACTGAATTATACCAACTTTCCCGTAATAAAGATATTAGTAGCATTAGTTTTTTTGTTAGTAATGATTATTCAGAATGGCAGGTTAGCGAGTTTCCATACAATAAGTTATTGAATGAGTTAAAAGCAAATGGTATAGAAGCTACAATAATTCTTAATAAACCTATAGATTTCAATGGTTGTAAATCTACAGATAGAGCTTCTTTATTATCGGCTTTATTCCAATACCGTTTTGGCTATTATACGGAAGCTATGCCTAATATGCTATCACCACTTTTGTCCGTTACGTTTAATGATGGTAAAACAAAAACATACTTTGGTGAGAACATTAATATGGCGCTATCTGGTTGTTGGGGTAGAGGAGACGTTTATTCTACAATGAGCAGAAAACAGTTGGCTTATTATGAAATTGACGTTGTAGACTTGGTTCAGAGAGCAGCTGATGGAGATGGCTCGGTAATGTTTGATTTGCGTCTTGATAATGATTGTGCAATCAATAATCTTTTTGATAAGCTTATTAGTTATAAGGCAGGAAAATGGGATGTTATTAGGAATTCTTTGCGTGGAAAATCAGTTGCGATTGAGTATTCTGACCGCTATCTATATACACCTTTAGGATGTATGATGCTTGCACATTTCATATCAAGATTACATCAGGTATTTGATGTAAATATCTCGATGATAAGTGTATCTGTTACGAAACCATCAGGAAATGAATCTTTTTTCATGGATTCAACAAAAATATGCGAAAACTTCCATAGTAGTGATGTAAGAAACAAGTTCATTGAAGATTCTATTAAAGAAATGGTCGGTGTTCTGCCAACTGTGAACGATAGTGGCTTCATCCATCATGAACGTTGTTTAACAATCAAAGCAGATTCTCAGGAATTATGTATTAGACCAGATGCTGGTATAGCATATGGTTGGAAACCAATTGGACGTGAAAACTTAGAGTGTACAGACGAAGACTTTAGATACAATTGGGATTTGGAGGTGGATTTGTATAACCAACGGAAAAGGCATGATGGAATACTATATACTATTTCTTTTAATAATTGATTTATATGCGATGTATATTACGAAATATAGAAACACTGTTCAGTAGAATGATGATGAAAGCGAGTCTTTTCTAAAGGTGAATTAATATAAAACTCCGACAACTATGAGATGGCTTATATATAGTTTTATCCTTAGATATCCAACAGCAGCCATATGCATATTGGTTTTGTTCGTTATCATCGTGGGCTCTGTTTTGGTTGGGTGGCCTGCCTATGTGTTTCTTGGCATATGTGTGTTAATGCTAATAGCCAAATTCTTTATCGATAGTAAGGTTGAAACATTGAGTAATAGGGCTCTCTGTGGTATAGAACTTGATACTATAGAAAAGAAAAACAGGTGGATTATGGGATTGCTGTCAGTATTTGCGTTGTTAGGTATAATAGTCAGCATGCATTTAACGATGCGATGTATTAAATATGCAGCAAATTCTACAACTGTAATATGTACAATGGCCTTATTCCATTTCTCTCTTATAGGAATCCCGTACATACTTATGAATATGGTAAAGAGAAAATATAGTTTTTGGTATGGCTTAATGTTTCCTATTTTACTGACTGCTATAATCCAGTTTATGTGTTGCAATATGTTAGCAGAATCGAATGATGATATTATAATAAGGTTCACTTCTGGAGACTTTGAGCGAATAAAAGAAAATTGGCTCATAACAATTCCAATTCTTTTAGTTCCTATTATCATGCTTTTCGATTCCTTGGGTAAGGCTTTTGGATTTAAGGTGAAAAATGATACTTGGGATATGGGATATGATAATAATAAACACCAATTGAGTATCGTAATTAACAAAAAGCAATCTGCCATAGTTATGACTATCTCGTTTGTTTGGTGTATTATATCGTTGGTCTATTGTTATTATTATATGGCCTCGCTAAGCGGAAGAAGTGAATCAATATATATGAATTATTTATTGTAATGATATTGGCATATGAAAGATTATAAAAAGACTGTTATTGTAGATTCTATGACCTATGACGAAATCATAGAACTTCTGAGAGATGATTTCCTATTCTTGCAGCATAAAATCGACGAGAATCTTAAGAAATACAAGCAGATGGTAAAGAACTCGGTGAAAAAAGAACGAGTCTATTATAAGCCTTTGAACTACAAAAGCGCAAAGGGATTCCACTATATGCTTCAGTTTTTTAAGAGAGGAAATGATGAGCCTGATAAAGATAAGTTAGGCATGATTTATTACGTATGGTTTATTAAGAATCGCGGAACGTATGCTGTCACATTATCTCGATTGAGCTTGTATGGTCATGCAGAATGGCATTACACTATTTATACTCCTCATTTCTTTGATAGATATAGGGAAAGATTCCTTAAAAATGTGTCTATCAGTAAGCCTGATGTAATATATAGATTTATTCGAGGCAATCTGAAAATGTCATCGTCTGGTAATCCCAGCGAGAAATATCCTAATGGCATTTGGGTAGCTTGCAGTGACGGATTATGTTTGTGTAATCATCTTAATAGCATTAATCAAGAAGCCAAGACATTTATAACATATGACATGGCCGGTATTGACCAAAAAGACTTTGCTTATAACGCCCAGCAGGTCCTACTGAAAAGAGGCTTTGATTTAAAGTTGCCTGACGAGGATTTTGAAGAGTACCTTAAAGAAGATTTTGATGAATAATATAATTGTATGGAACGAAATAAAGTTATAGGCGTATGAAGATACCTGCAAAATTCAAGGAGTATATCTGGCTGGTTAATACCATTCGCAAGGCCAGGAGAATTACGTTTGCCGAGATCAACGAGAAGTGGCTGGAAACGGATATGAGCGAGGGTATAGAGCTGGCTCGTTCAACATTTGCACGGCATAAGGATGCCATAGAGGACATCTTCGGCATATACATTGACTGTGACCGCCAGAACGGTTATGAGTACTATATCGGCAACGACTATGTTCTGCGCGAGGATACTGTGCAGAACTGGATGCTGTCAACGCTGGCGGTAAACAATGTGATTAGTGAGAGCCTGTCGATGCAGGACAGAATTCTGCTGCAGCAGGTACCATACGAGGGGGAATACCTGCAGATGGTGATTGACGCAATGAAGAAGAGTGTGAGGATAGCAGTGGACTACAGGAAATATGGCACAGACAATCCGAACCACCTTAACTTCGAACCTTATTGCATCAAGCTGTTCAAGCAACGCTGGTATATCTTGGGCCACTTTCATCGTGATGCAACAGAGGAGAAGCCTGAATCGGACTACTTCGGTATATTCTCGTTTGATAGGATTCTTGAGATGTCGCTGACGGATGTGAAGTTTAAGATAGATCCAGACTTTGATGCTCAGGCGTATTTCGATGAATGTTATGGCGTGTTGGTAGGTGATGGTACTCCTGTAGAGAGAATCGTCATCAGGGCCTACGGCTATGAGCGGTACTATATCAGAGACTTGCCTATCCACAATAGTCAGCGGGAGATTGGTCAAGGCGAGAACTTCGCAGACTTTGAACTGTATATGAGGCCGACAATAGACCTTAGTGCGCACTTCCTGAGTCGTGGCAGTCAAGTGAAAGTGCTCTCGCCGCAATGGTTCGCAGAAGAGATTTACAATATGCACTTGGAGGCTGCGCAGATGTATGAACCGCAGAAAAATGAGTCTGATAGTGAAAATACTTAGGACTTGTACCACGAATTGAGACAACATCTGTTTAAATTTGCAACCGTATATAATATAATAAGGTATGTTAGGAGCAATTATTGGTGATATTGTTGGTAGTAGATGGGAGTTTAATCCCACGAATGACTACAACTTTGAACTATTCTCGGATAAGAATGGCTTCACAGATGATACCATATGTACGGTTGCAGTGGCTGATGCTATTCTTAGAGACAGGGATTTCGGAGAGAGCATTCATGAGTGGTGTAGACGCTATCCACATCCGATGGGTGGCTATGGTGGAAGATTTGCGCAATGGGTTCGAAGTGAGAATCCTAAGCCATACGGAAGCTACGGTAACGGGGCAGCCATGAGAGTAAGTCCTGTGGCATGGGCAAAGCTAAATGCTTTCGGTATGATGCCAATGGCTAAACAAACAGCAGAATGCACTCATAATCATCCAGAAGGGATTAAGGGTGCTCAGACTGTTGCACTGGCCATTCACTACGCCATTGAGATGCGTGTATCAACCAACCAGCCTAGTGCCCAAGATGTCTCAGCTATACTTGACAAATGCGTAAAGTTCTCTAACTATAATTTAAATATTAGAAAAGAGGACGTTATCAACCGATTTGATGAAACCTGTCAAGGTACTGTTCCAGTCGCTTTATGGATTATTGGGCAGAGTACATCATTTGAGGATGCCATCCGGAGGGCAGTGAGTCTTGGTGCTGATGCAGATACCCTTGGTGCCATCGTAGGCAGTATCGCTGAAGCTATTTGGGGTATTCCTGAGCAGATGCAGCTGAATGCCTTGAAGTATTTGCCTAATGATATGAAAAGTGTGGTTCTCAGATTCTATGACCGATTCGTTAAAGACAGCATACTTCATGGTTATGGTGACGAAGGTGCTGCAAGGGAATTGGTGCTTGAAGAGGAAGAAGAGGAAATGAATCGTCAGACATCGAATGATGACGAAAAGAAGCAATTCCAAGCTATCATGCTATGGAAACTGGGCCTTGGTAATATGAGCAAGTTCTTCAACAACGAGAATCCAATGCCGGATAAAACCAAAGTAGCAAAGGATACAAGTTGGAAAACAGAACGGATGCCCCGTACTGATATAAGTAAGGTCAATGTGGATATTATCCTTTCTGTAGAAGACATGGAAATCATACGAAAAGGCCATATTCCAGAGGCGA
>JAEEGF011207392.1_pt1 | contig 15087 bp, 7 predicted proteins | sample 9134171 | NCBI WGS metagenome assembly JAEEGF01 (sample SAMN16246542, study PRJNA631951) | gut metagenome | biome: gut microbiome; feature: rumen; material: AP-attached | host: Bos | place: Iran: Karaj | collected 2018-10 | reverse complement strand
ATAGTAAATTGAAGTCCCTGTTTGGGCTGACAACAAGTTTATTTTTATCCTTCTCCTTAATTTCCTGTGATCTTTTTAATCTGGACTTAGAGGGCTTTTTTGTAAAATACACAGAGACCGCAGCAATCGACAAAGATTTTAAAACGGATTCAATCGGAATAGATATCAGCGGCATTGAATGCGTTGAAAGTAATGAAGATAAAACTGTAACCTTTTACCTTAGAAATCCCCAGCACTATAAACTTATTTTTTCATATGAATTTGACCGGAAGGAAGTAGCCATGCGTTTCCAGGCCGACTCTGTCTGCTCTTTTATACAGTCAGAAGACGGTAAATCAATGACAATGACCTTTAGCCACGACTTTCTCCACGAACTGGAGATGGGGGCAGTTCAGGAACTTGACGAAGAGGGCAATCCAACTGGTAACATACAGAAAAACATTTCGGGTACAATTAAAATTGTTGAACAAGAAACAGAACGCGTATTTGAGCCATATCATCTGGAACTTGCAGTAAACTCTGCACCTCCAAGAATGCGGGGTGCTGTAATTCAGCGTGACAAACCTGTTCCAAACAATTCGGGCGAAACTGCACATCTTGTAGCATGTTTCAACATTAAAAATTTAAGCGGAACTGTTCATCAGGCAGATACAAAAGATTTGTACATTGACAATGAACTTTATCATATTGATTTTTCAAGCGGCTCTATTTCAATTACAGATTCCAAAGGCAATACAACAGGACTTAAACTTTCTGTAACTCCGCCACCTGCTTTATGTCATCTTGACGGCTCAGAATCTGTATTTACGGCCGGTTCTTCTGCTGACGGCTATCTTCCACTGTATTACACCACTGACATCGATGCAGATTCAGAAATTGCTTCAAACACCTTATCTTATACAATCAAACTTAAAGATGATGCGAACTTTAGCACTTCTGCTACTGTTGAAAATGTTATTGACCGCCTGCGACCGCCATCTGTTAATGTTACTTCTACAGCAACGGATTATTCTGCTGATGATGTGACAGGTACTTTTGATTTAGTGATTTCTCACGACGGTGAAAATTATCATAACGAAAACGGACTTGAGGTTGGAGGCAGTAAAATTGCCGAAAATCCGTCTATCACTTATGAAGTTTATGATCAGTCAGGTTCAGTTATTGCAGAAGGAACAAAAAAAGCTCCTGTTACAGTTCCAGTAGAAATCGGAAAATACTATGTAAAAGCATATGCCTCATGCATAGGATATATAGACAGTGATTATATGGCAGATGATGAAGAACACTGTGCAAGTTCAGCAAATACCTTTACCGTTCACCGCAGCGCCAATTTCTACGTAAGCAAAAGCGGAAACAACGGAAGCAACAACGGATCTACAAAAAGACCATACCGCACAATACAAAAGTGTATTGATCAGATCCGCAATATGGCACAAAACGACCCTACTGATAATTATTATTGTATCATCCTGCAAAGTGATATTTCAGTTGATTCAAGTGACACATCTTCCGTCCTTGCAGATTTTACAAAAACCGGGGTTTCTTCTGATGAAGAGCTTGTATATTATATAGAAGGAAATGGTTACACAATCAATGCGGGCGGCAAAAACCTGGCAATGAAGATTTGTGCAGGAACCGAAGTTATACTGGAAGATGTAACTGTTAAAGGCGCCGGTATAAAAGTTGATTCAGGCGTTTTGAATTTTGCAGACGGAAACATAAAGGATATTACAGCAGAAAATAAAGGAAGTGCCCTTTCTGCAGAAAGCGGAGAAATTTATTTAGGCACAGAAGGATTAGTTACAATAAGCGGTAATATCTGCAATTATGAAGAAACCCCTTGTGCAGTATACATTGGCGGCGACGCATCCCTTAATATTAAAAATGCTGTAATCTACGACAACAAAGATTCAGATGAAAATCAGAGAAACCTTTATCTTGCAAAAAATGGTGATGACCAGATAAAGGTAAATATTTCCGGCCAGCTTACAGGAAGTAAGATCGGTATTAACACAGAAAGCGTACCTTCCCCAGGAAATTCTATTACCTTTACTAAAGCATACGGCTATAAAACTGGTAATAATGAAGGCATAACACCAGGAACTTATTTTATTGGTGATGTAGAAGGGGTTGGTTACGATAAGTCCAGCGGAGAAGCAGTTCTTGCTCAAAATGGCGGAAACTTTAAAATCAATTTTGAAGAAAAAATAACCTTTGCTCTTGAATCTATGTACGTTCCATACAACACAGAAAAAGTGATGAAGGTTATTGTAACAAAAACAGAGACCGAAGAAACGGAAACAAGAGAAACTGATATTACTGATGAATGTACAAACTTTTCATACATACTCACTGAATATGGTTCACCGGTTTATACTCCTGACAGTACAAGAAGTTCCTTTACAATGAAAAAGCTGGGCTCAGGTTCCTATAAACTCTTTGTAAGCTGTAATTATAAAAACAGATCTTATTCTCAGGAACTGGATGTTGGCATTCGTGATGTAGATGAATTCTATGTTGCTGCAGACGGAAATGACCATAACAGCGGCACAAAAGAATCTGAACCGGTTAAGACCTTTGGTTATGCACTTAAACTGTTTGAAGATTCAGGCTCAACAAACTTTGCAGCAATTCACATTAAAGGAAATGTTAACCTTGGAACTCTTAACACAGAAAGAACAAATACACTTTCTAAGACAATTCCATCTTTAACAATCGACAGTTCTACAACTGCTTCAATCAACGGCGGAACAGATACAATTCTGAATGTAACTTCACAGACTGCTGTAATAATTAAAAATGTTCAGCTTATAAACAATGAAAATTCTTCAGCTTATGCATTAAAGCTTTCAAATCCAAATACAAAACTTACGATTCATGGAAAAGCTGCACTCAGTAAAGTTTACCTTGCAGACGGAACCTGCATTAATACAGACAGTTCACTTATTCTTCCTTCCGACCGTGAAGACTTCGCTCTTGTAACTCCAGAGAGAAAATACCTTGGTACAAAAATTTGTGAAGGTGACTGGACGAAGTTTGAAAAAATAAAATTAACCTGTACCGACGTATATCAACTGGAAACGATTCCCCGCTATGTTAACGGAGAGGGAAGAATTGGTTTAGGTTATGAGTTTATTCCTACCCAGGATAAGCCTCTTCCTGATTTAGCAGATGAAGATATCATAGGTTTGATTAATGATGGCGGCACAAGCATTGGCGGACGGCGGGTATGGAGCGGAGAGCAGCTTTGCAATGCTCATGCAAATGTCGGCTATGACCAGGAACGCTGGGCAAAAATGGTTGGTACTACTGTAGTATTCAGAACAAATGAATGGCGTTATGGAGTAATGACTCTTAATCGAGTTGCACGTGAGACCGTTAAAAAGAAGGGTAAAAAACATCAGATGATGAGAGCTTACTGGCATCTGAGATTTATTGGAGAAGGCCAACAGTATTCCCAGGGAATGGACTCTAATAACTCAGATATTGATACAGGCTTCCATGGCACCACTGGAAGAACAAATGACATTCATACTGGTAATGGCTATGCTATTAATGGTGCAGCATTCTATGTACTTCATTATGGTAACAAGTGGCCTGCAAATGTTGACGAATGCAGCATGTAAGGAGAAAGATGAAAATGAAAAAAAACAAATTAATTTTAGCAGCAATAATCTCAACTCTTCTTTTTTCTTCCTGCAATAATTTTATAGACAGTTATGAATACGGTAAGGTCTCCGGAACACTTACAATCAGCGGAGCAATTCCGGAAGAATATGCGAAGATTTTATCACAGAATACAGACCTGTCCAAAACTACAGCAGGACGTGCAGCCTTCCCCAGCAGACCAGATCTTACAAGCAGTTCATATACTAAAAAAATTATCGCTGTAAATCAGAAAAAGACATCAGAGACAGTTGAAGCGGAATTTGATCAGGACACAGGTGCCTTTACAGTAAACAACCTGCGCTTTGGAGTTCCATACAAAATTAAGGCAAATATCACAAGCGGCACAAGAGAAATTTTCTCCGGTGAAAGTAAAAGTTTTACCCTTACTTCAACAAATTCCGTAATTCCTGATATCTGCGTTGAACTTGATCCTGTACAAAGCCAGAACGGCACAGGAGCTGTCAAGCTTAGCGTTACTACAAATACTATAGAAATAAAAAAAATAAGAGCAACAGTATTTACAAATGTTGACCGCTGGACCACCAATGGCGCCCCTGATAATTTTGAGGTTGAAGCCTCCAATGGTCAGAATGGATTTGTAACTGAGGTTATTGATGTAAATGATATCCCATCAGGCGCTTATATCATAAGGTTTGATTTTTTATCTGAAAATGTAAATTCAGTACCTCGTTATACAACATACCAGAACATAAATGTTTTTGATGGTCTTATAACAAACCGATGGAGTGGCAATGATGAGTGTATTGATAGTAGCGAAACTAGAACAAGATTATATGTTACCGGAGAACTCTGTGAAAAATTCGGAATAATAAAAGACTTCTATATCGGTGGTAAAAATGCAAGTGATACTAATTCAGGTTCAAAAAATGCTCCTCTAGAAACTATTGAAAGAGCCTTCTCGAGAATGGATGACTCCAATGCTGATTACACTATTACTATTTCTACTGATATTACTAAATCAACAGTAATTGATTTTACCCAAATTTCAGCAAGGTCTATTATCATCCGAGGAGCTGAAGAAAAAGACATAAAACTTTCAGCAGACGGCAACGGAACAAATCTTATTTTTAATACGCCATACAATATACAAATCACAATCGAAAAGCTTACTATTACAGGCGGATACTCAGATATAGGTGGTGGAGTCAGAATAATTGGAAGTTCAAATATAGTATTCGGCAAGGACTGTGTAGTTACAGGAAATAAAGCTGAAAATGAAGGTGCCGGAGTTTATATTTGCGGAAACAGTTCAGAAGTTTATCCTACCCTAACAATTCAAGCCGGTGCTAAAATTACAGACAATCATAATTTCATTGCAAAGGGAAATGCAGGTCTGGATGCTGTTGGTCTTGGCGTTTATGCAGAAAATTATGCCAAGGTCGTAATGACAGGCGGGGAAATCTCCGGTAACTCTGCTGTAAAAGTCGGCGGTAACATGGGCCACGTTCAGGGCGGCGGTGTATATGTTTGCAGCAACGGAAGCTTTGAAATGTCCGGCGGAAAGATTTATGACAATGAAGTTACAGTTCACGAAGCAAGCGGTGCAGGTGGCGGTGCAGCTTATGTAGATTCAACCGGAAACTTTAAAATCAGCGGCAGCGCAGTCATTCCTTACGGAATTACAACTACAGACGGAACAGAAAAAGGTGAAGGCAAAAATGACATCATGCTTCAGAACATCAAGGATTCAGGCACCTGGAAACAGGCTACAATCCAGGTAGGCACCCTCACAGGAAACGGAACAGTTGCAACCATAACAACTCAGACCTGGAGGCGCGGAAGTCCAATACTTTCTGGAAGCGGATTAACCGATGCAATTGTAGAAAGATTTGAACTCTCAGACAGCGACTGGGAAAAAAATATTACAGACAGCTCAAGCAAAGTCCGCATCGACAGCCCGATCTATGTGGCTTCTACGGGAACAGATTCTACAAGAAAGATATGTTCTGCAGCTCCTTCAAGCGGAGCAACCGGAACAAAATCAAAACCATTTGCAAAAATTGCTGATGCACTTGCCGTATTGGATGACACAAACGTTTCGGCAACTATTACAATCGATGGAAATGTAACTGGTGCTCAGACAATCAGCGGCTCTATAAAAGCCAAAGACCTTACGATTAAAGGCTATATTCCAAGCGGCCAGACATCAAGTGCTGCTAAGTTGAACGGCGGTTTCACATCATCTAATATGGGGACAACTCTTGCAACGAACGCAAGTCTCCCGGTAACGATTCAGAATCTGACTATAACCGGCGGTTATGCAGATAATGGCGGCGGTTTGTATGTTGGTGCAGGCGCTGTAAAGCTTGGAACCGGTGCAGTTGTAACGGGAAACAAAGCTTCTACTAATGGTGGAGGTGTATATATTGCAAGCGGTGCCAGTCTCTTTATGTATAGCTCTGCAATAGTAGGTGATACAATAACAGCTACAGCAACAAGTGATACATTAACAACTAGCGGAGATACTGGCTGTGCAAATGCGGCTGGAACATCTGGCGGTGGAATTTACAACTTAGGTAATCTCTATTTGGGTTACACAGCCTGGTCGGGAACATCGGGCACGAAAGCTACTGGAACCGATGCTTTTACAGGAGGAGTCCGTCGTAATTATGCTAAAGCAACAGGTTCGCAGGGTGGTGGAATCTACTCTACGGGAACAATGTATATTGCAGGCGGAGATATCAGTTACAACTGCAATGAGAATAACGGCGGCGGAATTTATGCAGGTGGCTCAATAAATGAAATAACTGGTGCGGTTACTATGACAAGCAATAAGGCCACTGCGGGCGGCGGAGCGATTACTGTTGCAAGTTCAAAAACTTTGAACATTAGCGGAGCGGCTAATTTTACAAGCAACAACTCTAACAACGGCGGCGCCATTATAAATAACGGTACTCTTAAAATAACAGCAAATGCGATATTCGAAAAAAACAATGGATCTAATGCTGGCGGCGCGATTTATAATGCTGGAACTCTTACCATGACTTCCGGCACAATCGGAACAAGCGGAAAACCGAACACCACAGGAGCCACCGGCGGAGCCGTTTATCACGTAGGAACTTCATTTAGCATTTCCTCTTCAGCCACTGTATATGCCGGGGGTCTTAAATCAAATGATGTATATGTTGCAAGCGGAAAAACAATAAGTCCTGATTCTAATTCTTGGTCAGGTTCATTGACAATGACGCCACAGACTTACAGCATTGAAAGCAAATATATTGTAGGCTCTTATGTCTTAAAGCATTATGCAAGTATTTCTGTCACTCATCAGATTGTAAGTGGCAAAAATATAAAATGGATTACCACTTCCACTGGATATATAGAGAAAGGTGTAAGAGTCAGCGCGACCGACGCCGTAACTGAACTTGAGACTCTTGCGAGTGACTCAAAAATTGCCATTACCGGCTCTCTTTCTGCTGACCAAATTACGGCGATTAACGCCGCGATGAGAACTAGGTATACGAGTGATAATACAACTCGTTTTGCTTTGGACCTTACCGGGGTAACTGGACTTACCACCATTCCGAAAGGAGACTACATTAACGGAGATTACACCGTCTTTTACAACTGTAAGGCATTGTCTTCAATAGCCTTGCCGACTACAGTCACTTCGCTGGGAGAAAGCGCTTTTATTGGTTGCAATAATCTTGCTTCCATAACTGGATTAACAAATGTGTCAACAATCGGAAGTAACTGTTTCTGGAATTGCGCAATTACGTCCTTTGATTTCACGCAAACGAAGGTTTCGGGCGATTTGTCCGCTTATGATAATGTGTTTCAAGGTTGCACTAAGCTTACAAGCATCACAATACCAAAGAACATTACAAAACTTGGAGCGAACTTTTTTTCCGGTTGTTCGGGGCTAGTGTCCGTTACTTTTGAAACTGGGTCGCAGATTCCTGAAATACCTACCTCCCTATTCAGTGGTTGTACGTCGCTAAACACAATTAACAATCTTCCTTCCACGATTACCAAAATTTGCAGCAACGCTTTTACCCGCACGGCTTTCACCACATTTACAGTGCCTAGCAACGTTACGGAAATAGAAGGTTCAGCGTTTGCGTCAACCAACAGTCTTGCGGAACTGGTGGTACCGACAAGCGTCGAAACAATTGGATCTCTCATATTTTCTAGAACGACAAAAACAAAAGCGGTAAAATACAAGGGCACCGCATCGCAATGGAACGCAATAACAAAAGATACCAATTGGGATAAGGATGAAACAGGTACTTATGGAATTTCTAGAGCGACTGTGACGTATAATAACTAGGTCTTGAGGCTTGCTACTGCAAGTTCTGCATAAGTGTGGGGGATAAATTCTAACTTAGAAAACAAACGGCTTGATTGTTCAAGCCGCTTTTACTTTATTTTGATTAAATGTAAACGTTAGTCGAAAATACGAATACAACAAACGGAACATCCACCGACCTTGATGTAGCTTCTAAAGTGCACATCGTCGTCGAAATCGAGATAGTATGCTGTAACACCGTCAAAAGTATATGGGTTTTGGGACGACGACCAATAGATGTCGTAATTAAAAGAATAAAACTGAGAACCAACGCACAAAGGATTCTTGGAATCTACAGTGTCCTTTACCTTGTAGATGTCATACAGTTCTGACAATGTAGGTAAATACCAGCCATCCTCATATTCTGTTCCACTTACGTGTGAATTTGGTTGATTTTTGTAATTTTTTGCAAATTCAAAAGCCGGGTAATTACCTTCGATTCCTGTATCATCAGCTTTGCCAGCGGCAATAAGAGCTTCACCTATTTTTTCAAAATTATCGCTTCCGTCTGTATCGCCTGTAATAGACAACTCACCATCATTTTCGGTTACTTTACATTCAAGATCCCTAAATCTTGTATTGTATCCATTTGCCGTTTTTAAACACCATGCAAGACCGTCTACATTATGAACAAGTCCCACACCGTAAGCCTTAGTTCCGTCAACTTTATAAATTACTGCAATGGCTTTTGCCTTGTCATCATTACTTATTCTTGTAACTTCACGTAAAAAACTTCCATCGTTTAACACAATGTCGCCAACCTGATATCCATCGCCTTTTTGACCGCGGATACCGTCTGTCTCAGTGTCAACATTATTTTCACTGGTATCGCTGGAATTGCCTGTAGTTTCCGGAGCTGATGTAGAGCCCGAAGCCGAATGTGAACAGGCAGTAAAACCGAAATCAATCATAAATAAAACAATTGCAAGAAGTAATCTGATTTTTTTCATAGAAGAATCCTTTTTTATAAACTTTCTTCCATATTATTTCCCCCGAAAACCTGTCAACGAAAAAATCCCCTGCACACAAAAATGCAGGGGACCTTTAATTAGAGAATATTCAACTAGTCAAGAATTTCTTTTATAGTTGATACCGTCGTAACATTTCTTCCGCCCTCGCGGATAATAAATTCATCGCCCTCCTTGATAGGCATAGGCGTAACAAGTTCAATTGTTACTGTTGCTTTATCACCGGGATTAATCTCTCCTTCAAAAGTTAACTCACCGGTAATATCAGTTGTTTCAAAATAAATTTGAGGTCTAAAACCAGAACTTATTGGATTAGAGCGTCCACCTTCATCTTTTGTTTTTATATAAATTTCACCAGTAAACTTTTTATGCTGTTTTCTGCTATCTGGAGTAATGAGAGCCATTCCTCTTTTAACATCACTTTTTGTAATGCTCTCGTCTTTTAACTGAATACCCACATTGTCTCCTGCTTCTGCCTCAGAGATCTGTTTCCTGAACATTTCAATTCCAGCAACCTCAGTTTCATATACATTTCCCATACCAATAAGCTGGACTTTATCTCCAAGTTTAACTTTACCAGTTTTAATTTTACCAGTTATAATAGTTCTAGTTATATTTGTTTCACTGTCTGTAATAGAAAAGACATCTTCCACAGGAAGGAAGAAAACATCATCTTCTGCTTTTTTAACAGGGGTTGGATCCGGATCGGGATCTGATGTTGGATTCGGTTGTGCCGGATTTGGATCACAGCCCATAAAAGTCATTGAGACTGCAGCTGCCATAATAAGACTTGTGAGAATAAGCTTTGTTTTTTTCATAAAACATCTCCTATAATTTATCTTTCCCTGACCGTATAGCCTAAACCCAAAACGATAAGTCCATACAAGGCAAGGATATATATATATATCAGTTTTGTCCTTTTTCAACTTTCAGCTGTAAAATAATTCACATTTTATTCCACCGGCCGCAAGCGACTTACAGGACAAAAAGCAAAGTAATTATTATCAGCTTTATTATACAAGATTGTTCAGGACCTTATCGCAGAAGGCACGGACTGGAATCAGATAATTTATATCAATACGGAGTTTCAACAAGAAAAATCAAACACCTGGCAGGAAGTCTTGGAATTGAAAACATCAGTGCAGCTGAAATAAGCCAGATTAATAAAAGCCTTGATGAAATGGTTAAAGAGTTTCATGAGCAGAAGCTTGAAAAAGTCTGGCTTTGTGTTTCAGATGCACACATCGGACTTCAGGCGGCAATTAAGAAATGCTGGACAGGTTCTGTATGGCAGAGATGCAAAGTTCACTTCATGAGAAATATAATGGCTACAGTTCCGAAAAAACAGAAGGAAAGTTTTGGAGCTAACCTTAAGAAAATATGGCAGGCTGAAACGTTTGAACGAGGAAGTCAGAAGACGCAGCCGTGCGGTAGGAATCTTCCCAAGCACAGAATCTTACTTAAGATTAATGAATGCCAGTCTGATTGAATATAGCGAAGCCCATCTGACAGGTGCAAGTTACATCAGCGCAGGAAATCTTCGTGAACAAAAAATTGACTTGGAAAAGGAGCAGAAAGCGGCCTGATTTGAATGACTTTTTTCAGGGAAATTGCGAACAAATCTTGACGCTATCGAGGCAGAACGTCAGGCAGAACGTCAGCAGCCTATGACAATGAAAGCTTGGGCAGAGCATCTGGATAAGATTCTTACAATGAGCGGAGAATAATTATTACCTGCGGTTATCTCGATAAAAACATGAGATAACCGCAGGTAATAATTGCATTTGTTCCCAAAATTTCGCCGTAATAGCCGAAAGAAAGATATTTTTTCAACAGAAGAATTGAACATTTTGTTCAACGAAAGCCTTTGGATGGATATGAGTCGTAATCATTACTCAAAACATCCTCAGTTTGATGAAGGTCATAAAGCCATATATCTTATGTTCTTGTGCTGTGCAAAATGCGGGCTTCGTATCAGCGAAGGAATTGCAATTCAGGCTCGGCAATTTCTGTTCGATGAAGGAATCCTGGTTATTGATAGATTTTACAAATCAAATCAGCTGTACCGAACAAATTACAACAAATGCGGTTCTGAGGATGATAAAAAGCTTCGTGTCACTCCTCTACCGGAAGGCTTTGCTCAGATTATGCGAAATTACATTTTGCAAAACAATCTAAGTGGAAACGATTACGTTTTTATGCGTTACGGAAAGCCAATTCGTAAATGGCTGGCCGATGAATGGTTCAGACGTATTCTTGGCATGTCAGGTATCAATGCAGAAAACAGAATACTTACGCCCCACTCTTTGCGTTACACATATATTACCCGTATGCGTCGCGAGGTTGCTGGAGAAACAGTTCAGAAAATTGCAGGACACAATAGCCTTGCCATGACGGACCATTATACACGTGCAGCAATTCCTGAGATGGTTGAGGCCGTAAAGCCAGCTATGGAAGCAGCTAACAGGTTATTTGAGTAGATTTTGTATAGTCTGATATACAATGTTTGTGAAATTTTGTTTATTGGACTATACAGCTTTATTTTATAGCAGGAAAAACAGTAAAAACACTTTCTATAATGTCTATATTTATATACAAAAATTTAATTTATGTGTATAATTATAGATGTTATGGGAAAGAATGCTGTTGTTTTATTGCCTTCGGTTCAGAAGGTTTTAACAGAATTAGGTGAAAACATCAAACTGGCTCGTTTAAGAAGAGGTTTATCAAGTGAACTTATCGCAGAACGGGCTGGAATTAGCAGAGCTACACTTGTAAATGTTGAAAAAGGTTCACCGTCAGTTGCAATGGGTATATATATGTCGGTTCTTAATTCATTGGGACTTGAAAAGGATATGCTGTTAGTTGCAAAAGATGATGAATTAGGCAGAAAATTGCAGGATTTGAAGCTGGTTACAAGGAAGCGCGCGCCTAAGGATAAAAAGGACAAATAAATGAGTAAAAACATTTTTGTATATGGTGATTGGGAATCTCTGGTGCAGCCTACCCTTATAGGTGTTTTAAATGTTGATTTGCTCAAGGGAAAAGAAATCTTTTCATTTGAGTATGATACAGAATGGTTACAAACGCAGCAGTTCTCTTTTTTTGATCCGGATTTACAGTTATATAAAGGTCGTCAGTATACACAGCAGAACAAAGAATTGTTTGGATTCTTTACAGATTCTTGTCCAGACAGATGGGGTCGACTTTTAATGACTCGCAGAGAAGCCATTGAGGCAAAAGAAGAAAACAGAGCCCCAAAGAAACTTATGGAAAGTGATTTTCTGATTGGAATACAAGATATTTCCAGAATGGGCGCATTAAGATTTAAAACTGAGCTGGACGGCCCTTTTTTAGCAGTGGATTCTAAGAACTCAATTCCAATATGGACCTCAATACGTGAACTTGAACAGGCTTCATATCTTTTGGAAAAAGAAGATATTACACTTGAAGAAGAAAAGGAAAAAATACAAATGCTGATTCAGCCAGGTTCATCATTAGGCGGAGCAAGGCCAAAGGCTACTGTACAAGCACCTGACGGCAGTTTATGGATTGCAAAATTTCCATCAAAACATGATGAAATAGATTCCGGTGCCTGGGAAATGGTAACTCATGAGTTAGCGGTCTTGTGCGGGTTGAATGTTCCAGAAGCAAAATGTGAAAGATTTTCTAAAAACGGAAGTACATTTCTTGTTAAGAGATTTGACCGCACCTCAGAGGATAAACGCATCCATTTTATTTCAGCAATGACGGCTCTTGGCAAGATTGACGGAAATAATGCTCAAGATGGAACAAGTTATCTTGATATAGTGCAGTGCATACAGCAGCAAGGTTCTAAAACAAAAGAGGACCTTCTTGAACTGTGGAAAAGAATTGTATTCAGCATCGCAGTTACAAATACAGATGATCATTTACGAAACCACGGATTCTTGTTTGATCAGAAAGGACTAAGGCTTTCTCCGATGTATGATGTAAATCCAAATCCTGATGGTGTTGGATTGTCACTAAACATTGATGACATGGATAATTCTTTGAGCTTTGATGTAGCAATTGAGGCTGCAAAGTATTTTGAAATAAAAAAGGATGAAGCTTCAAAAATTACAGATGATATAAAACAGAATATAAGACAATGGAAATCTGTGGCTGAAAAAATCGGAATTCCTCGATCTAATATGATACGTATGGAAAATTGCTTTAAGTTTTAATCGGCGAAAATGTTACCAAAACTATACAATTTAGGTAACAAATAATGTCGACTGTATTCGACAACTTAAATGGTTATCTGTCGATTATACTCGACAAAATGTATCGAAAAAAAATACCATATTCAAACAAAACTCCCAGGTAAACCTTCTGTGTGTAACTTATGTAACTTAATTAACTTGCGCAACTAAGTTACATAAGTTACAATATAGGCATGAATGCAGAAGAAATCCTAAAAAAAATCGACTCTCTTCCATCTGGTGGTCTTACTACAAAAAAAATCAGGGGTAAGGCTTACACTTACTATCAATGGACTGAGAATGGTAAACAGCGTTCCCGCATTGTCAAAGAAGATGAACACGAGTATCTGAAACAGCAGATTGAAGAAAGAAAGTCCCTGCAAACACAATTGTCAAATCTTGAAATTCATAAAAACCTGAATACTTCGGAAGCGCAGGAAGAAGCTCCAACTTTTATTACTGATGTAAGAATTGGAAAAAAGATGGAAGATTTCGCTGCCTCAATTAAGGATTACAAGAAACGAGAATTATATTCTGCGCTCGAACAATATGTATATAGCGATTCTCATGACAAAGTTTTCATCCTGTATGGTTTGCGACGAACAGGAAAAACAACCTTGATTCGCCAGATTATTTATAACATGAATGACGAAGACAGAAATAAAACTGTCTTTATTCAGATTAATTCTACAAACACGCTTGCTGATGTAAATAAAGATTTACGAAAGCTAGAGACTCTTGGATATAAATACGTATTCATTGATGAAGTAACAATGATGGATGATTTTATACAAGGTGCAGCTTTATTTTCCGATGTTTTTGCTTCCAGCGGAATGAAAATAGTTCTTTCTGGAACAGATTCTCTTGGCTTTGTTTTTTCGGAAGATGAACAGCTTTATGACAGATGTATTCTGCTTCACACTACGTTTATTCCGTTCCGTGAGTTTTCAAATGTTTTAGGCATCCATGATATAGACCAGTACATAGAATTTGGTGGCACTATGAGCCAGAGTGGAGACAATTATAACAAGGGGATTTTCGGCACAAAGAAAAGTACAGCTGATTATATTAATACGGCTATTGCACGTAATATTCAGCATTCTCTCAAGAATTATCAGTATGGAAGCCATTTCAGAAACCTAAAATCTCTTTATGATAAAGGTGAACTTACCAGTGCCATAAATAGAATTGTTGAAGATATGAATCATGCCTTCACAATTGAAGTTTTGACCAGGACTTTTAAGTCTCATGATTTTGGTAGCGCAAAGGATATTATGCGAAAGGACCGTGAAAATCCTACTGATATTCTTGATGATGTTGATGGTGAAAAAATTACAGAACGCTTAAAGGAGCTCCTTAAAATCCGAAATAAAGAGGAACAGAAAATTGATATTCAGGATGTTCATAGACTTGAAATAAAAGAATATCTTGATTTGTTAGATTTAACCTGTGATATTCCTCTTGTAAACATGAATGACTTAAATAACAAGCAAGTTACTACAGTATTCAGTCAGCCAGGTTTACGTTACTCTCAGGCAGAGTCATTGATAAAAAGTTTGATGATGGATGAAACTTTTAGGAATGTTGATGCACAGGAACGAAAACGAATTACAGAAAGAATTCTTGATGATATAAAAGGCCGTATGCTTGAAGAGATTGTTCAGCTTGAAACAAAAAAAGCAAATCCAAATCTGGAAGTATTCAAGCTCCAGTTTGCAGTTGGAGAATTTGATATGGTCGTTTATGATCCTGAAAATGTCTGCTGTAAGATTTACGAAATAAAGCACAGTAAAGAAAAATCACCGTTCCAGTACCGCCATCTGATTAACGAAGATAATTGTAAGCAGACGGAATTCAGATACGGAAAAATTCTGGAAAAAGTTGTGCTATATCGCGGAGAAAGTTACTCTGAAGAAAA
>JAEEGF010743541.1_pt1 | contig 15087 bp, 10 predicted proteins | sample 9134171 | NCBI WGS metagenome assembly JAEEGF01 (sample SAMN16246542, study PRJNA631951) | gut metagenome | biome: gut microbiome; feature: rumen; material: AP-attached | host: Bos | place: Iran: Karaj | collected 2018-10 | reverse complement strand
TTCTCGCACGAGGCGTTCGTGGACTGTATGCAGCGCGAAATGGAAGTGGCGCTGGCAATGGGACTGCCCCGCCTCGTCCTGAACAGCGGCAAGCGGAGCGAGCTGGCCATCCGTGCCCGCTATCCCGACCTGCCCGACCAGGCTTTCGTCCACTACGGCAACTTCATCGGCGATGCGCTTCGGCTGGCAGAGCGGCTGAAGGTGCCGCACCTGACGCTGGGTGTGATGATAGGCAAAGCCGTCAAGCTGGCGGCGGGCTTCGACAATACACACTCCCACCAGGTAACGATGGACCGCGCGTTCGTTGCCCGGATGGCAGGGGAGGCCGGATGCAGCAGGCGGACCCTCGCCCTGATCCGGAACATTAACATGGCTCGCCAACTGCTCACCGATATTCCGGCAGAGGACTTCCGCCGGCTCGGGGATGTCATCTCGCGCCGCTGTCTTCAGACGGCACGCCGAATCTACCGCGGCGACCTGGAGTTCATTCTGCTGACAAACTTGTAGGAATGTTCAATTGCTTAGCATATAATATAATAATGAGAACAATAGGAAAATGTATCGTCTTCGTCGGCCTGATCGGCCTGGCGGCCTGTAGGGGAGCCGGAAGCCGGACAGAAGACAAAGGAAGCCGGGAGGAGACAGGCCGAGTGCCCGTCCGCATCGAGTACGCACAGAACTTCAGCATCAGGGAACAGGGCCGGCACATACGGTTGCTGACCATCCGGAACGTCGGGAACCGGCACACCTCGGCCTACCGATATGCCCTGCTCGACAACAAGGCACGAACCGATAGCGTGCCAGAAGGCTACGAACCACTCAAAGTGCCGATGCAGCGAATGGTCTGCATGACCACTCTTCAGCTGGCCTCCTTCATCGCCCTGGATGCCACCGACTGCATAAGCGGCATCACCAGCACGCGCCACCTCTTCAACGAAAGGATGCAGCAGCAGCTGAGGAGCGGACAGACCGCGCAGATAGGCATCGAGGGGAACTTCGACCACGAGACGATCATTGCCATCGACCCGCAGCTGATTCTCATCTCGCCCTCCAAGCGAGGCGGATACGACGTTCTGGCCGAGAGCGGTCTCCCTCTGATGCCCCACCTGGGCTACCAGGAACCGACCCCTCTGGGACAGGCCGAGTGGATCAAGCTGGCGGGGGTGCTGACGGGACACGAAGCCGAGGCCAACGCCTTCTTCGATAGTGTAGCGACCCGCTACCAGCGCCTGGCGGAACGAGTGAAAGCCCTGCCGGAAGAGGAGCCGAGGCCCACAGTAATGTCCGGCGACATGAAGGGAGGTCATTGGTATGCCACAGGCGGCCGCAGCCATCTGGCCCGCATCTTCCGGGATGCAGGAGCGCGGTATTTCATGCAGGACAATGAGGATACAGGCGGCGTGAACCTGGACTTCGAGACCGTCTATGCGCAGGGGGCAGATGCCGAGTTCTGGCGCATCAGCAACAGCTTCGACGGCAATTTCAGCTACGAGGCCCTGGCCGGTCAGGACAGCCGATTCCGCGACTTTCGCGCCTTCCGCGAACGCAAAGTCATCTATTGCAACATGGCACTCACCCCCTTCTACGAGTCCTTCCCGGTACGCCCCGACCTCCTGCTCTCCGACTTCGTTGCCATCTTCCACCCCGCCCTGCTGCCCGGCTATGAACCCTCGTACTACAGTCTGATGAAGAAATGAAAACGGCACACCGGCCTCAAGGATTCCACCGATTACTTTAGAAAAAGACAAGAAACGAAATGAGAACATCCCTCTTCCTGCTGCTACTCCTGCTGCTACTCCTGCTGCTGAACGTCTTCGTTGGCTCCGTTCCCCTGTCGCCGGGCCAGGTCTGGGACGCTTTGACGGGTGCCGACGGAGTGCCTGTCGTCACCCATAACATCATCTGGAAGAGCCGTCTGCCACAGGCCCTTACGGCAATGCTTGCCGGAGCGGGGCTTGCCGTCAGCGGACTGCAGATGCAGACCGTCTTCCGCAACCCACTGGCGGGTCCCACGGTCCTGGGTATCTCGAACGGCGCATCGCTGGGTGTCGCCCTGGTCGTGCTGCTCAGCGGCGCCCTGGGCGGTCAGGCCCTCTCGCGGCTGGGACTGGCAGGCGAGATGGCTACCACCGCCGCAGCCATTGCCGGAGCGCTGGGTGTGATGTCCGTTATCATCGCCGTCTCAGCCCGGGTGCGCTCCTCCGTCACGCTCCTCATCCTGGGTGTTATGATAGGCTATGTGGCCAATGCGCTCATCGGCGTGCTGAAGTTTTTCTCGATCGAGGAGGATGTCCGCACCTTCGTGGTCTGGGGCCTGGGCAGCTTCTCTCGTATCAGTCCCGACCGTATGCCTCCGTTCCTCTGCGCCATGAGTCTGCTGCTTATCCTCAGCCTTCCCCTTTCCAAGTCGCTCAACGTTCTGCTGCTTGGCGAGCACTACGCCCGCAACCTGGGACTTAACGTCCAGCGCGCCCGCCAGCTCATCATCCTCAGCAGCAGCGTGCTTTGCGCAGTCGTCACGGCCTACTGCGGCCCTATCGCGTTCCTGGGCCTGGCCGTTCCCCACCTCTGCCGCGGCCTGCTGCGAACGAGCAATCATCGCCGCCTTCTGCCCGCCTGCATGACAGCCGGAGGGGCAATGGCCCTGCTGTGCAACCTGCTGGCGCGGATGCCCGGCCTGGAGGGTGCCCTGCCCGTCAACTCCGTAACGGCACTTATCGGCGCGCCCGTTGTTTGCTGGGTGCTGATGAAAAAGAAATAAGACCCGGGAGTTTTTTATGTTGCCAGGCGAGCAACATAAGTTGCTGGGCGAGCAACACAAGTTGTTGGGCTGGCAACATAAGTTGCTGGGCTGGCAACAAAAAAGTTATAGGGGCTTAAGGAATTTTACACTTCCATTCGGGATAAAAAACATAATCGTTGCATTTATTTTGTTTATCTCTCGCTTAATTGCTCCTTTGAGCTGCGCTCTAAAGTACTTCCGCTCGGAAAAACTCAAATAAATTTGGTATTTCGCTTACTTCTCCGTACCTTTGCAGGCAAAACCAAAGTGTATGAGTACTTCAGACATAAACGGAGAGGGGTCTGCCCCGTCTCAGCCCGCAGGACAGGCACAGGTACGACGCATTAGCGCCGGGACGCGCCAGGTGATCATGAATCCGCAGCAGCTGGAGCGCGCCAGGGAAGCCAAGCGGCTGGCCGAGGCCAAGCTGAGGAACACCGAGGAGGCGCTGGAGAGCCTGCGCACGCAGCAGGAGTGGATCAGGCGATACAACGAGGTGGTGATGGCGCTCGACCTGGAGAAGCAGCGGCTGAACGGACTTACCAAGCAGATGGCCTCGCTCGCCGAGGAGAGCTATGCCCTGAAACGATACGAGGCATTCGAGAGTGTGCAGGGCACCTTCCAGCGCCTGCAGATCCTGGAGAAGCTGAAGGAGCAGAACGCAAACTGGACAGCTGAATCGGAACGGGACTACGCTGCCATCCAGGACCGCTGGGACGGACAGCAGATCAAGCAGAAGGAGGCTTCCACCCTGAGTGCCGGAGCGGAGGAAAGACTCTACCACACCATCGCCGACGCGATAAAGGGAAGCTGGACGGACGGCACGATAGACGCCCTGCACGAAGAGGCGGAGCGGCTGACGAAGGCGGTGGAGAAGCTGAGGCAGCAGGAAGACAACCTGCAGAGCATCATCAACGAGGGAAAGGACGAAATTGACATGCTCGCCGGTGAGCTGGAACGGCAGCGCGCCGGGCGGCAGAGCATGGAGATGCACGAAAGGATGCTGGAACACGGCGAGGCCATTCTGCAGCTGCTCGACCGCCTGCAGGAGATCGAGGAGCACCAGCAGACGCTGAGGGTGAAGCAGGACGAGTCGGCCAGGCGGCAGGACGAGGAGAACGAGATGCTGGGCCACGTCTTCCGTCAATACCAGGAGGTGGAGGCCGAGATAGAGGCGCTGAGCAAGGAGATGAGCTCGCACCGCTTCAACATCCAGGGCCAGAACAGCTACGCCCTCCAGGAGAGGACTATGTCGCTGAAGAACCGCAGGCAGATGCTGCTCTCGGCACAGTCGCTCTGGAACAGGATATCGACCGGATATAACCTCATCGAGGAGAAGTCGCAGGAACTGAATGCCCTGCGACTGCACATAGAGCAGACGGAAGCCAGCATAAAGGAACTGGAGTCGGTAGTGGGGCGGCAGGAGATGCTCTGCCACGAAAAGGAGTACACCTTCCTGCTCAGCAAGAGCCAGAACGTCATCCAGCTGCGGTCCGACCTAAGGGAGGGAACGGGATGCCCCGTCTGCGGAGCACTCCACCATCCCTACCACAGCGATACGATGCTGGAGCAGAGCAAGCTGATAAACGAGTTCAAGACGGACTTCGAGCTGCTCAATACAGAAACGCGCAGCAAGAAGAGGACGCTGGACGAACTGCGGCTCGACCTGGCCGAGAGCAGGGGCAGGCGGCAGGCGGAGGAAGCGAACCTGACCAGTGTGCGGCGAAGGCAGGCAGAGGACGTCAGGGAATGGCGCGTCTTCACCAGCCTCGACCAGTCGTTTCAGGACTGCTCGCCAACAACGAACCTGGAAGCCAGGCAGGCCCTGCTCCGGCAGCTGATAGAGAACACCACGAACGACGCCGAAAAGGCACAGAAGGAGCTGGACACGTTCAACTACCACCAAGGATGCATCTACGACCTCTCCGAGAAAATCCAGATCCTGGAACAGAAGAAGAACGAACTCAGCACCCGCCTGAACGAAGTGAACACCGGATGCCAGGTGATGGCCGGGCTGACCGAGCGACTGCAGCAGCAAGTGGAGCAGGAAGGCAAATACTACAGTCTGACCTATGCAAAGCTGGACAGGCAGATCACCATCACCGACTGGCTGAAGGAATGGCGGCAAAGCCACGAGACGCTCAGGGGACGCATTCAGAAGCTGATGAACATCTGGCAGAGCGTGAACCGGCGGATAGAGGAACTGAAAGGCGACCTGGAAAAGGAAAAGGCACAGACGGAGAATGCCGTCTCGACACAGAAACTCATAAAGGCACAGATAGAGGCGATGACGGAGAGAAAGACCACCTGCGCACAGCTCATAGGCGAATACCAGAAGGAGAAGGAGCGGATACTGGGCACGACAGGCGCCAAGGAAACCCTCATGCAGCAGTACGAGCAGATGATGAACTGCCGCAGGGCCGAGCAGACGGAGCAGAAGGAGACCTCGCAAATGCAGCACGAAGCCGACTATATACGCGGACGCATCGACAACTACAACCAGGAGAACACGCTGCTCTCGGGGGAGTGTCAGTCAGAACGCATCCTGCTCGACCACTGGATCAGAGACTTCAACGCGCAAAACGCACCCGTTCAGTACAGCGAGCTGGAACAGATCCTGAACCAGGGGCGCGACTGGAATGCGCTCCGCGAAAAGCTGAACGGCATAGAAAAGGAGATGATCATGTCGCAAACACGATTCGACAGCCTGAACAGCAAGCTGGTGGCGCTCCAGGCCGAAGGGGGAAGAGGGCACATCAACACTGACGAGATGCAGGCCATGCTGGTCGTGAAGAGAGAGGAAGCGGAAGGAAAACGAAGAGATATAATGATAGAAATAGCCCGCCTGGACGTCGCATTGGAAGAGCACCAGAAAGCTGTCGGCCTGAAAGAGCGGCTCGAAAACGATTCTGTAACCTAAAGGGGCTTAAAACAAACCAAATTAACACAAAAAGCATGCAAAAAGGGACAATCTCGTAGAAAAAATCGCAAAATTAACATTTTTTATTAATTGGAGAACGGCTATTTGTACAAGTAATTAGTATATTTGTAGGCGATTTTCTACGTCATATATAAATTCGAGCTTATGTCTAAGTACAATTTAACAGAAAAAAAAGTGAAAGCGCCCCTTTACCGGACTATGCTTAACTCAAAAATGGTAGAGGAATTGTACCAGCGGATCATGGCCAAATTCATCGTCGAGAAGAAATACCGCGACCCTGACTATTCCGCACAGAAACTGGCTACCGAGCTGGGCACAAACACCCGATACATCAGCGCAGTCGTCAACCTGAGATACCAGGACAACTATTCGCAAATGGTAAACGAGTTCAGGATAAAGGATGCCATGTATCTGTTAAAAGACAAACACGCACAGAAAATGACGATGCAGGAAGTGGCCACTTCCGTAGGATTCGCCAACAGACAGTCGTTCTATGCGGCATTCTACAAACGTACCGGACTAAGCCCGAAAGAATTTCGCAGACAGAACGTAAAGGAACTGGACAGCAAAATGGCACAACGCAAAGTGCAGCAACAGACCCAACAAGCAGAAAACGAAAGCGAAGCATGACAAAAGACACATTCCAGTACACCGACGAACGCTTTGCCGACCTGCAACTGCTTCGATACAAGGTTTCTGGTTTTGAACATCTAAGTCTTAAACAAAAAATTCTTATATACCACCTCAGCGAGGCAGCACTTTGGGGAAGAGATATCCTCTGGGACCAAAACTGCAGATACAACCTGCGCATTCGCCAATTGCTGGAGGCCATCTATACCGACTATCCCGGAGACCGGCAGACAGCCGACTTCCGGGAATTTACGGTCTATTTGAAGCGTGTATGGTTCAGCAACGGCATTCACCACCACTACGGAAGTCAGAAACTCAGACCCGGCTTCAGCAGGGAATTCTTCCGCCAGGCCGTAAATGCCGTCCCCACCGGAAAACTGCCGCTCGGGGAAGGGCAGGACAGCGCAGAGAGCCTCATCGAGGAACTTCTGCCTGTACTCTTCGACCCGCAGGTCATGAGCAAGCGCGTCAATCAGGCTGAGGGCGAAGACCTGCTACTTACCTCGGCATGCAACTACTACGGACCGGACATCACACAAGAGGAAGCAGAAGAATTTTACCGTTGCCAGAAAGAGCTGGGCGATAAGCTCCGCCCTGTTATGTACGGCATGAACAGCCAGCTGGTGAAAGAGGACGGCACCCTGAAAGAGCGCATCTGGCGAAGCGGCGGGATGTACGGCCCGGCTATCGACCGTATCATAGAGGAGCTTCAAGCTGCCATTCCCTATGCCGAAAACAAGCGGCAGCAAGCTGTCATCAAGAAACTCATTGCGTTCTACCGGACCGGAGACCTGAAGACATTCGACCAATATACGATTCTGTGGGTTGAGGACACAGAGGGAGAGGTGGACTTCACAAACGGCTTTACCGAGGTTTATGGAGATCCGCTGGGCCTGAAAGCGAGCTGGGAGGGCTACGTTAATTTCACCGACCGCGAAGCCACCCGCCGCACACAGATCCTGAGCGAGAATGTGCAATGGTTTGAAGACCACTCGCCAGTCGATGCCCGCTTCAAGAAATCCGTCTGCAAGGGTGTATCGGCCCGAGTAGTCAATGCAGCCATCCTGGGCGGCGACCTGTATCCGAGCAGCGCCATCGGCATAAACCTGCCCAACAACGACTGGGTAAGAGCCGAGCATGGCAGCAAGAGCGTAACAATAGGCAACCTGACCCACGCCTACGACGAAGCGGCCAAAGGGAGCGGCATGCGCAGGGAATTCGTCATCGATGCCCAGACAGTCGGGATGTTCGACAAATATGCCGATGCATGCGACGACCTTCACACCGACCTGCACGAATGCCTGGGACACGGAAGCGGCAGGATACTGCCAGGTATCGATCCGGATTCGCTGAAAGCCTATGGAAGTACAATTGAGGAAGCGCGAGCAGACCTCTTCGGCTTGTACTATATGGCTGATGAGAAGCTCATTGAGCTAGGCCTCCTGCCAGACAAAGAGGCCTACAAAGCCCAATACTATAGCTATCTGATGAATGGCCTGCTTACACAGATGGTACGAATAGAGCCAGGTCATCAAATCGAAGAAGCGCATATGCGCAACCGCGCACTTATTTCACGCTGGACGCTGAAACACTTTCCTCAGGCTTTGCGCCTGACCGAACATCAGGGCAAGACTTATGTCGAAGTTCTGGACTACCCTACCCTACGCACCGCTTTCGGCACTTTGCTGGCCGAAGTTCAGCGCATAAAGAGTGAAGGGGATTACAATGCCGCAAGAACACTAGTGGAGAACTTCGGCATCAAAGTGGATGCAGAACTACATGCCCAGATACTTGAACGATACAAGAAGCTAGACTTGGCGGCTTACAAGGGATTTATCAATCCACGTTACGAACCGGAAAGGAATGCCGCCGGAAAAATCACCGACATACGCGTCATTTACGGTGAGGCCTATGATCAACAGATGTTACGCTATAGCCGAGTTTATCACACTTTATGACAACCGAAGAACAAATTCGTGATATCAAGAAGGAGCTACGAGCTTCCATGAACGGTGTGCTCTCCGCTCAAATGCGGCAGGCCAAAATGCCATACAAGCTTGTTTTTGGAGTAGAATTACCCCGATTGCAAGCCATAGCTGCAGAATTCGCCTGTAACCGTGAGCTTGCCCAAGCGTTATGGAACGAAAATATCCGCGAGTGTAAGATTCTGGCAACCCTCCTGATGCCGCGCGATGAGATGTGTCCCGAAATTGCGGATATATGGGTGGACGAAATGCCCACTGCCGAAATAGCACAAATCTGCACTATGCACCTATTGAGCCAAGAGACCTGGTCGGCCGAACTGGCTTTTCAGTGGATTGCCACCAACAATACGATGCGCCAGCTATGCGGTTTCCTCATCATTGCACGCCTGCTTCAGCGAGGTGTTGAATTAAACGAGAGGGCCGAAATGGAACTGCGCGACCAAGCCGAAGCGCTTCATGAAAAGGCCGACCTCCACCTGAAAAAAGCCATTCAAGCAGCTCTGGGAAGATTGAATTCATAAAAACTATTGAGAATAGTTGCAATAATTCAATTATTTTCACTAACTTTGCACCCCGTAAGAGATGGAATACAAAGAAGATTTGTATCAAAAGGCTCAATCGCGGCTGACCGAATACCTGGAAGTCCGGCGAAAGAGAAAGACACCTGAACGCTACGAGGTGCTGAAGGTCGTATGTCAGATGAAAGACATATTCACCATCGACCAACTAGCCGAGCAGATGCAGGAGGCTGCACCATTCTGCGTCAGCCGCTCAACTCTATTCAATACGCTGGAAATGTTTGCCGAAGCCAAGCTTGTCATCAAGCACAACTTGGGGAGAGCCGGACTGTACGAGTGTAACGTTGAGCCTCAAGCCCGAGCCTGTCTGGTATGCGAATACTGCGGAATGGTGCGACGACTGGACAAGATAGAGGTTATAGAATACCTGTCAGGCATTAAAGCTCGCTTATTCTCGGTTCGGCAACCTGTACTCTATTTGCACGGAACATGCAGAAAATGCGCTATGTTAATCATACGCGCCAACAGAAAAAAGAAAACCAGTTAACTATACATTTATTATTATATCATGGCAAAAGGAAAAGTGGATGCCCTGCTGGGCATTGTTTTCGGAGATGAAGGAAAAGGAAAAGTAGTGGACGTGTTCACTCCCAAATACGATATTGTGGCCCGATTTGCAGGCGGCCCCAACGCTGGGCATACCATCATCTTTGAGGGCAAGAAGTTCGTACTGCGTAGCATTCCCTCTGGAATATTTGATGAAGGCAAGCTCAACATCATTGGCAACGGATGTGTGATAGCTCCAGACCTTTTCATGGCTGAAGCCCAAGAGCTGGAAACCGCAGGTTACAATCTGAAGGAGCGTCTGCACATCAGCAAGCGCGCCCACCTCATCCTGCCCACTCATCGCGTTCTGGACCGGGCATACGAAGCAGCCAAGGGAAAGAACAAGGTGGGGACTACAGGTAAGGGTATCGGCCCCACTTATAGCGAGAAAGCCAGCCGTACTGGTCTGCGAGTGGGAGACATCCTGGAGAACTTCCAGCAGAAATACCAGATGCTGAAAGCACGCCACGAACAGATTCTGTCCGACCTGCACTATACCGATTATGACATAGCCGAAGAAGAGCAGAAATGGATGGAAGGCGTAGAGTATATGCGTCAGTTCCCCCTCACCGATACGGAAACGGAAATCAACCAGGCTCTGCGGCAAGGCAAGAATGTCCTTGCTGAAGGCGCACAGGGTACAATGCTCGACATCGACCACGGTACCTACCCCTTCGTGAGCAGCAGCAGTACGACTTGCGGTGGTGTCTGCACTGGCCTGGGCGTTGCTCCCAACACGATTGGCGAGGTCTTTGGCATCTTCAAGGCCTACAGCACCCGCGTCGGTAGCGGTCCATTCCCGGTAGAGCTTTTCGATGAAACAGGCGACAAGATTCGCGAGATAGGTCATGAATACGGGGCTGTGACGGGTCGGAACCGCCGATGCGGCTGGTTGGACCTGGTAGCCCTGAAATATGCAATTATGGTGAACGGCGTGTCGCAACTCATCATGATGAAGAGCGATGTGCTGGACGGCTTCGATACGATTCGGGCCTGCATAGCTTATGAAAAAGATGGAGTACAGACGACAGACATGCCCTACGACACCGAAGGCTGGACCCCTGTCTATCGCGATTTCCCAGGCTGGGAACAAAATCTCACCTCGCTAACCAGCGCCGATCAATTCCCTCAGGAATTGAAGGACTACATCCGCTTTATAGAAGAAGAGACCGAAACCCCCGTCACGATTGTCAGCGTAGGTCCCGACCGTGAGCAGACAATCAGCCGGTAGTTTCCTCCCCCCGCCCTCTCTGCACTCAGGGCACATCCCTCGGGTCAGCACCATAGGTCAAGGCTTTCTGAAAATCAGCCTTGGCCTTTTTCTTTCTCTTCTGTTTCTGATAGAAATTGCCTCGCAGCAAATAGAAGTTGGGATTCTCGGGTTCCAGTTCTATGGCATGGGCATAATCGGCCTGTGCCATCTCATAGAGTTTGCGGTCAGCCTCCATACCAGCCCGAACAGCGTATAGATTGGCGTGGGTGGGGAACATCTGCACAAGCAGATTCATTTGCTCCATCGCCTCTCGCGGACGGCGGTCCTTGTCGTTCAGCAAAGCCAGCCCCAATCTTGCCTGCTCGTGTTCGGGCTCCAGACGAAGCAGATGTTCGTAGTCTTCGCGCCCCTGCCGATAAAGACGCTGTTGCGCATAAATATAAGCACGAAAGAACAATGCCTCTTTCTGGTCGGAATTCTTTTGCAACACCAAATTGTAGTCAGCTAAAGCCTTGTCCTCGTTCTTCAGCCGCATATACAGGCTGGCTCGATCCAGCAGAATGCTCTCATTCTGTGGCGCCGCTTCAAGACCTTTCCCGTACGACTTCAAGGCTTCGGCTGTTTGTCCGCGCCGCTCCTGGATACGTCCCAGATACTGATAGAGTATGGCATTCGACTGCAAGGCCGGTTCCAGGCGAAGAGCTTCGCGCAATTGTCCCTCGGCCACATCAAGGCTGTCTTTCTCCAGCGAGGCCAGAGCCATTTGCACATAGTCTTTGTAGGACTGCGCCCACAGGCCACAGCTGTACATTATTATATATAGAAAGGAGAAGAACCTTAGCATCTTTGCTTCAAACTTATACTATTTCCCATATTATCTTACCAGTTTCACCGATTTCTGTCGTCCTTTTGCATTCCAAGTGATGATATAGAGACCGCGAGGGAACTGGCTGAGAGACGCGCCTTGGGATGCCTGGAAAGTAGTGACAAGGCGTCCTGACTGATCATAGATACGGACGGGGAAGGTAAAGGCCTCGAGGTTGTCGGCTCCAAAGTGGAGGCGTCCGCTCTGGGGATCGAAAGCGAGTGCGTAGTCAACATCTTCATCTAATCCTTCGATGGCTTCACCGCTCTGGTTGCGTGCTTCCTCGATAATCCACAATCTGTTGTTCGACGAGCTATTGCGCTCATCACTTGTATAGCTCAGGATAGCAGTCCCGTCATCCGTTCCGCCTCCGCTCAGGTTGGCAGCGTGCTCGCTAAAACGATTTACAAGGTTGTAGCGCCCTTCATCCTGTTTGACAATATCCCATTGCTGCCGTTCATCGAGAGAGTCGGCGGGGGCAGTATTGAGCTGGGTGCCAGTCAGAGTGGTAGCAGTTGGTTCGCCTTCTGTCGGGTCATTTAGTGCGTGGCCTGTAGCTCGGTTGGTGATGAACATAAAGCCGTTCTTCAGAGGTGTGATGAGCCATTGCTGACTCTCACTCTCCTCGTTGCGGCTATTGCCACAGACAGCTTCAGTCTGAAGGTTAACATCAACGAAGGTGCCAGAACCGACGTTACTGATGGTGTAGAGGATATCCTTCCTAGCGTCGAAGTCTGGAATCTTAGGCTCCGGTTCAGTCCCTTCACCGATTCCAGCCTTTATAGCAAAGGTTTCCTTCAGGAAGGGAATGTGGACGGCCAGGAACTCGCGCAGGTCGCTGACGTACTCATCATAGGTAGAATAGAGCACCATTTCCCTAAGCGTTGGCGAATTGATGCTCCATCGCTGATAGTTCAGCTGAACAGAAGCGTCCATAAGCTGCACCAGGCTATCTATCTTCTGGTTAAGATAATCCTCCATGCCGCCGTCTATGAGTTCTGTATAGCGACGGTAGATGAGTTTCTGGAACCAGGGGTCTCTCCACATACGCTGCACCCAGTTCCTGACATTGCCATAACCTACATCGGACATCAACTGCAAGGTGGTATTATTACCTCTGCCGACCCGTTCGCGGTTATCGTTGTTGTAGGCTATATCATAGTCCCACAGAGGGCCCCAGAAAAGGCGTTCATCGGTCTGTTCCTTATAAAAGTAGGTACTCCAGAAAGCATCCACATTGGCGGAGATCTCCGAGCAGATATACCAATTGGCGAGCGATATGGAATCCACAAGCGGGCGATAGCCCTCGATGGGATCGTCATAATTGCTGGCAAAGAGCCTCTGGTCGAAGCGGTTGATAAACTGACGGATATAGGCGACCTGCCTACGGTCGAGTTCCTCTGCATCAGGATAGTGGATACGAACGGGAACATTACTCCGACTGGAATAGAAACCATCAGGAGGTAGGTTCCGTTGTGCTTCATCACTCCAATAAGTGCTGGTGCGGAATTCAGCTGAACCGTCACCCTCCAGCAAATAGCCGCCACTAATGTCTGAGTCATCAGTCAGGGGAAAATCCTGTTCAGCTATATTAACGCGATGGGGACGCACTTCCACTTGATCGGAGATCTGGTAATTCCCTTGATATCGGTCGTTGAGCGTAAGGTCGACAAACTTGGCAGCCGGATTGAACTTGAGGCCAGCCCGCTCGCCCATAAGGTTGGTTACGGCGTTGCGGATAAGCGTCTTGTCGCCATGATTAGCCAGCAACGTCCATTTCTTGGCGTTGGCGTATCCCTTGCCCAGCAGTTTCTCCTTATTCTGGAATTTCAGTTTGTAGGGTCTTTTAGCCAGGCCCCAGGTAGCATTTCCTCGCCCGCGAATCATCAGGGAATCATAGAACTGCACATTATCCTCCTCGTCAACGTACCACATTCTGGCGTAGACATACTCAGTCTTGCTATAGATGCCATATCCGTCGAAAGTGTTGATGTAAACGTGGGGCAGGTTGGTCAGTCTCCGCACATTCTTAACGGAGGGATCCTCTTGCGCATTTACCTTGCCCGTAACGCTGAACATCAGCAGACAAGAGAAAAAAGTGATTAAATATTGTTTCATAAACATCGTTCTCGTTCTACCATTCTATCTTCACTCGCACACCATCTGGCCTGTTCTCGAACTGCAGGAGCAGGGTATGCGAGGCCTCATCCCAGCAACTTCGGGAGCTGACGTCCGCATCTACGCTCTTAGGCTCTTGGGGCAAGAGAATGCGCATGACATTATCCGTATTGGCAGGACTCTTGGCTGTGAAGGCATAGGTGTGGCGAGTCCTCTCCTCGTCATACTGGCGCGAGGCAGCGGCCAGCACTTGTGGCCTACGACGGTTCTTCACCTTCTTCAGGTCGTAGAGGAAGGTCTGTTCGCCTGGCTTTACCACTTTTTCGTCGAGACAAGGCAACTTGGGATCGAAGAGGTCGATGTAGCGGCCTCTGATTCTCATTGGCTCGCTGCCCGTCACATTCTCGTCCAGGACGGCTCCCAGTACGTAGGGTCCGCGCTCCAGATAGAAACTGTTCTTCTGCTCCAAGCGGCCATAGGCCTGCTCTACGGCTTCCATCAGGGGAGCATCTCCGCCTGCTGTCAAGACGAACTCCTTGGGGTCCTGCCGGATGATTTGTACTGAGCCGCGGCCGAAGCGGTAGCTGCCCTCTCCTGGTCTTCGCGGCATCTGCATCAGTTCGAATAGGTGTTCCGAGGGTGCAGCATAGTCGTTGCCCTGCTGGTTCCACCACTCCAATACGCTCTGATAGGGGTCGTCGTCGCGCCCGCAATAGATGAGTTTTCCTCCTCGCCTCACCCAGTCGGCTATGTGCTGGTGGCTGCTGGGGTCAAGGGGTTTCATACTCGAGTAGGTCATCAGCAGCACCTTCGTATCCTTCCAGGTATCGGCATAGCCGGTATTCTCCAGATGAGTAATGCTGACAGGCACGCCACGCTTTACGAGCGGAAGGGCCAGGCCGTAGAAGTTCGAGAGCTGCGGATCGTCGTAGCCCTGCACCTTGACGGGCGAGCGCTGGAACATGAGGGAGTTGCCCATCATCACACTAATGCCCTGCGAGCCGCTCACCTTCGTACTGGCCAGCGGCATATCGTTCAGGGCGTTTATCATCACCTGCATCTGGGTGGAGTAGAAACGGGGTATGAGCGCTTTCTCCTGACTGTTGGCACTGACGAAGTACAGACGCTCATAGATGCGGTCGGGCCAGGGCATCACCTCGTAGTCGGCTATCTGCGGATAGAGAAGCTGGGCGGTGAAGGTGGCCTGATAGTTGCGTTTGTAGTCTTCCCAGTCGCGTGCCCGATCCTCGATGGGGTCGGTCAGGAAGAACATCTTGCGGCCCGTCGGGCGCGTCATCGATTCCATGCAGCCGTACTCCAGGAAAGCGGCCTCGAAGACCCTCTCGCGCGAAGTGCCGTTGAAATAGTTCGGTACGCGCGAAGTACCCGTCCATACCTGTGCGATGTAACCGTCGCAACTCTCCAGTGA
>JAEEGF012177062.1_pt1 | contig 15088 bp, 13 predicted proteins | sample 9134171 | NCBI WGS metagenome assembly JAEEGF01 (sample SAMN16246542, study PRJNA631951) | gut metagenome | biome: gut microbiome; feature: rumen; material: AP-attached | host: Bos | place: Iran: Karaj | collected 2018-10 | reverse complement strand
TAGAGAGTATGAGGTTAGATAGGCACAGGGTGTAAGCATGGTAACGTGTTCAGCTGATGTGTACTAATAGGTCGAGGGCTTATCCAAAAGGTAAGCAATAAAGTATAGAAATGGATTTAGATAAATCAGTGTTCGGTTTTGAAGGTATAAAATAGAATTTCTAATTCAGGAATGTATAAATATTTAAACTAAAAAATAAAAGTATAAAAAACTTATAAATGAATTCTTAAAAGACGGTCAAATGCCCGTCTTTTTTGTTTTTTTATATTTATTTTAAAAAATCTATGCTATACTAAATGAGGATATTCAATTAATTTTCAATCGGTTTTATGTTAGTTTTTCTATTTGTCAGTCATCACTTTTTAACCAATTTTATACGAGAGGTGAGAGAATGGAATCAAAAATCCTGCTTGAAAGTGGTAACAATGAGTTAGAAGTCCTGGAATTTAAGATTGATGATCATTGCTATGGAATAAATGTAGCAAAGATTAAAGAAATTATTGTTTACCAGGAGGTCACACCTGTACCAAATGCGCATCCTAGTATTGAAGGTATATTTATGCCCAGAGATACTATGATCACTGCGATTGATTTAAGAAACTGCTTGCAGCGAGGTGCTTCTAAAGCAGGTGGATTATTTATTATAACCAATTTTAATAAATTGGATATAGCATTCCATGTAGATTCCGTTATAGGTATTCATAGAGTTTCATGGGCTGATATCATAAAACCAAACGCAACTATTTCGAAAGCAGAGGAAAGTATCTCTACTGGTATAATCAAATTTGATAATCAGCTTATTATCATTCTTGACTTTGAGAAAATTGTATCTGATATTAATCCTAATACCGGACTTAATATGGATGCTCTCGGAGATATTGGTTCTCGTCCTAGAAATGAAGTTCCGATTGTTCTTGCAGAGGATTCACAGCTTCTTAATAAGCTAATTGTAGATTCTTTGAACAAAGCGGGATATAATAACGTAAGACACTTTGAGAATGGTAAGCTTGCATATGATTACATAAAGGCATGTAAGGACAGAAACGAGTTGAACAACATCAAGTGCATTATTACAGATATTGAGATGCCTATTATGGATGGTCATAGGTTAACAAAGCTTGTTAAAAGTGATGACGCCACCAAGGATATTCCACTTATTATTTTCTCTTCTCTTGTAAATGAAGAAATGAGAAGAAAAGGAGAATCTCTTGGAGCAGATAGACAGTTATCAAAGCCAGAGATTGGAAATTTGGTAAGTGTAATAGATGAACTTGTAAATGCTTCTGATGCAAGCTAATATTAACTGATAATTTTACTCCCTTTGCCTCTCAGTTAAGAAACATGTTTTCAATGACTGTTTTGACAAAGGGAGTATTTTAATATTACAGCTAAGGAAGGTACTGTTTAATGACACAAAATCTGATCGACTACATTGAAAATTCTGATCGTATAATTATAGGAATTGGAAATGAGTGGAATTGGGTTACTAAAGGACTAAAAAGTGACGAGCGATATGCTAAACTTTTGGCGTATTGCGAAAATGAAAATCACAAATGGCTTTTACCGATTATTGAGTATGAATATGCCTATTATCATACAGACACAAAAATAGAAAATGCGTATAAAGCACTAAAGGATATGATAGGCGATAAAAAATATTTCCTGGTTTCGGATATTTTTTTACAGGATGCTCTTATACATGGATTTGATCCATTAAAAAGTGTTTATCCATGTGGCACATACATGTATCTGCAAACTACAGATGTAGATGACACTTTGACATTATCAGAAAAATCTCCGGAATTCATGGGACTTGTTAACGAAATACACAACATAATAATTGAAAAAGATGGAGAAATTGATAAAAGTACTATTTTTGTTAAACCCATGAACGATGGTAAGGAATTACTCCTTAACCAAAAGAGAAATGAGTATAGAAACATCAAGTACAATGAAAGTGGTTATCAGGATAGATGGACCGATTACATGAACTATCTAACCGGTACGTTAAATTCAAAATTACTGATACTTGAACTAGGTGTAGGACTTGAATATCCTACGGTCATCAGATGGCCGTTTGAAAAAGTTACATTTATAAATAAACAGGCACGGTTAATAAGAGTGCATGAGAAGTTATACCAGCACACCCCAGAAATACAGGATAAAACAGAATCCATTCAGATGAATTCTGTTAACTATATTTTGCAGGAGAGTAAAGGGCTATGAATTCCAACAACGAAGAGTATCTCGATAGTTTGCTAAATTCAGCTAGATCTACTGATAATAACCCTCACTCTGCTCTTAGCAGAATGGCAATGAAAAGTAAAGACATTTCCTCTACAGAACAGGATAGTGGTGATGTAGGGGATATTGGTGAGCTTGTAGATAATTCTAATGGAAATGAAGATTTAAATGAAATCGGAAATCTGTTAAATAAGCTGGATAATGATGAGATATTTGACGACAGGATGTCTGACTTACTTAGTAGTATTGAAAAGCCTGCAGATCCGGGTATTCCCTCATTCCGAGTTGGGAGTGAACCGACAAGTGATGATGTAAGAGATCCTGAAGAAATAGCTTTGGATGAAGCCATAGCAGATGCGGAAAGGATGGATGCCGAGATACAAAGTGGCAAATATTCTTTGCCTAAAGAAAATGCAAAAGCTTCTAATGATGCTGTTGTTGAAGAAATAACACCTATTATTGATGAATCAGTGGAGACTGACTCTTTTTTAGAAATGGCTCCGGAGGTTACGCTTCCGGAGGATAATGCTGCTAATTTTGACGGAAATACATTTTCTGATGCCAGTGAAACACCTGAAGAAATACTTACAGATCTTTTAGATGAAGATACGAGTAATCTTATAGAATCTGAGGAAAGCTCCGGCAGTAGTCTTGAAGATGTTCTTGATAACATGCAGGACGAAAGCTCAAAATCAATTGATGTAGGTAGTCTGGATGATCTTTCGCTGGATGACCTGGCTGGAGTTTTGTCCGGAAATGGTATGGAGAATGAGCCTTCAGGAGAAGTAGATAGTGATGATGCTATACCTGATCTTTCTGAAATTCAACCTCAAAGTGAAGAAAGTCAGGAAAATGAAGAAGTTAATGAAGAAATAAAAGAAGAAATCAAGGAAGATGAAAGTGGTTCTGATTCCGGCGAAATAGATTTGGCTGAAATGGAAGCAATGCTCGATATGGCTGGAATATCAGATGAGGATATTGCTGCAGATGACAATTCTTTAGGAGATACTCCTACAGACGAAATGCCTTCAGGAGACGATCCTGTTGGTGAAGAGGAAAATTCCATGAGTGATCCTACTTTAGAAGAAGCTATGGAAACGCCAATAGAAGAAATGCTTTTAGAAGAACCTATAGAGGAATTGGTGGACAGTAGCGATGTAGAAAATGCGCCTGATATAGACTTAAATGATATGGAAGCCAGTCTTGACAGCCTTCTTAATGCCGAAAAAGAAGGCGGTTCAGGAGGCGAGTCAGCTCAGGAGGCGAGTGAATCGGATAGTGATATTTCGATTCCTGATTTAGATGCTCTTATGGACAGTCTTGCCAATGATGAAGTGGAAGATATGGAAAACACTGCTCATTTGGACGAGGAGTCCGGTCATGCCGAGGAGTCAGAGATTCCAAAGCAGGATATTCTTGAGGCTTTGACTGAAGAGGGCTTTGAGGGAGAAATGGAACCCTCACTGGATGAACTTGCATCTATTCCTGATATTGACCAGGAGGAAGAAACTGAAGAGGCCGAAGAAGGCAAGGGTAAAAAGGGAAAGAAGCCAAAAAAAGAGAAAAAGGAAGGCTTCTTTGCAAGACTGCTTAAAGCTCTTACCAAAGAAGACGAAGATGATATAAATGAAGGACTTGCAGGTCTTACAGATGAAAATCAGCAGGTTTTAAAAGAACTTGGTGAAGAAGGAAAGCCTAAAAAAGAAAAGAAAAAGAAAGAAAAGAAACCGAAAAAAGAAAAGGTTAAGAAAGAAAAACCACCAAAGAAGGAAAAGCCACCAAAACCAAAGAAAGAAAAGAAGCCAAAGCCGCCTAAGGATCCGGGAGTGCCGGAAAAGGCTATTTCTCCAAAGAAAATTGCAGTTTGTAGTCTTTTTGCATCTTCACTCGGAATTCTTTTCCTGATTCCTTCTCTTGTAATGCCTGCTAAGATTACAGCTAACAGGGCAAGTAATGCTTATAAACAAAGAGAGTACTCTACAGCCTATAAGCTTCTTTATGGAAAAGAGCTTACAGAAGAAGAGAGCATGGTTTATGAGCAATCAAGAGTTCTTGCCTGGGCACAGAGATATCTGACAGGTTATGAAAACTATACTGCTATGAATATGAAGGAAGAAGCGCTTGATATGCTTCTTATGGCAATGCGAAATCAGGATAGTCTCTTGATGCAGGCTGAAGAATATGGTGTTGAAATTCAGGTTCAGAGCGTGTACGATAGTATACAATCGTTGCTTTCTGTGAATTATGGCTTGGGATCTGAAGAAATAAAAGAAATAAATTCCATTAAAAAGGAAAGAGAATATACTATCAGGTTAATGGAGATTGTCGGTACGCTTGAATCATGATAAACTTGAAAGCATCGAATTGGTTGAAGGGAGTTTGATGCTGGATGGTAGCTATTATTGATTACGATGCTGGAAATATTAAGAGCGTAGAGAAAGCTTTTGACTATCTGGGAACTGAGACTGTAGTTACCAGAGATCCAAAAGAAATCTATAGGGCAGACCGTGTTGTTCTTCCCGGAGTAGGTTCTTTTGGCGATGCAATGAACAAAATAAATGAATACGGACTGCGAGAAACGATTAATGAAGTAGTTTCTCATGAGACTCCGTTTTTAGGAATATGCCTGGGCTTACAACTTCTCTTTGATTCAAGTGATGAATCTGAGAATGTCAGTGGTCTGGGCATTTTGCGTGGTACTATTAATCGTATTCCAAACGTAGATGCTAATAATAATACATACAAGATTCCGCAGATTGGCTGGAATAGTCTGTCGTTTCCAAGGGAAGGAAGACTTTTTAAAGGAATAAGCGAAGATGCATATGTGTACTTTGTTCATTCTTATTATTTAAAGGCTGCCGACCGTGATCAGGTTGTGGCTACTACAGATTACTCTGTTACTATCGATGCTTCAGTTGAAAGCGGTAATGTTTTTGCCTGTCAGTTCCACCCTGAGAAGAGTGCAGAGGTAGGCATGCAGATACTGAAAAATTTCCTTGAGATATAAAGAGAGGTTCCTATGCTGACTAAGAGAATAATACCTTGTTTGGATGTAAATAATGGAAGAGTTGTTAAAGGAATAAATTTCGTCGACCTTAAAGATGCAGGGGATCCTGTGTCCGTCGGAGAAGCTTATTCCAAGGCCGGAGCCGATGAACTTGTTTTTTTGGACATTACTGCTTCTAATGAAAGAAGAGCAACAGTTGCTGATATGGTAAGAGAAGTCGCTAAAAAAGTGTTCATTCCATTTACTGTAGGTGGCGGAATCAGAACTGTAGATGATGTTAAAAATATCCTAAGAGAAGGAGCCGATAAGGTTTCCGTGAATTCAGCCGCAATAGACAGACCTGAACTCGTTGCTGAAGCAGCAGATAAGTTTGGAAGTCAATGTGTTGTAGTTGCTATTGATGCCAAGAAAAGAGAAGATGGCAGCGGATGGAACATATACAAGCATGGCGGAAGAATAGATACAGGAATTGATGCCATTGAATGGGCAAAGAAGGTTGTAAATTTAGGTGCAGGCGAGATTCTTTTGACAAGTATGGACTGTGACGGTACAAAAGCCGGTTATGATATAGAGCTTACAAGGAAGATTTCTGATGAAGTTAATGTACCTGTGATAGCTTCAGGCGGAGCAGGAACATTAGAGCATTTTTATGAGGCACTTACTATTGGAGGAGCTGACGCAGCACTGGCGGCATCACTATTCCATTACAAAGAACTGGAAATAAATCATGTAAAAAAATATCTGAAAGAAAAAGGTGTTCCGGTTCGAATTTAAATTATTAAGATAAGAGGCATTTTTGAATTATGGCAATGATTTCAAATGATTGGCTCCCCGCACTTAAGGAGGAGTTTTCAAAGGACTACTATAAAAAGCTTTTTGAATATGTAAAGGAAGAATATGCTCATCATGTGGTATATCCTCCGTCTGAGGATATATTTAATGCGTTGCATCTGACACCACTTAAAGATGTTAAAGTTTTAATACTTGGGCAGGATCCATATCATGAACCCGGACAAGCTCATGGATTGTCTTTTTCAGTTCTTCCAGGAAAGGCTGATACACCACCTTCACTGGTGAATATTTACAAAGAGCTGCATGATGATATGGGCTGTGAAATCCCTAATAATGGATATCTTAAAAAGTGGGCTGATCAGGGTGTTCTTATGCTTAACACAGTTCTGACTGTTCGTGCTCATCAGGCCAATTCACATCAGGGCAAAGGATGGGAGAAGTTTACGGATGCCATTATCAGGGCTGTAAATGAAAAGGATGAGCCTGTAGTTTATATGCTTTGGGGAAGACCTGCACAGATGAAAAAATCTATGCTAAATAACCCCAAACATTTGATTCTGGAAGCACCACATCCAAGTCCGTTATCAGCATACAGAGGATTTTTCGGATGCAAACATTTCAGCAAATGTAATGAGTTTTTAGAAAAAAATGGATTAGAACCAATTGATTGGCAAATTGATAATATATAACTTTAAAAATAATTCTTGTATTATGCTACATTACCATGTTAAAGTGTGTAAGAATTATTTTTTAAGCGGAGGATAAAGTTTATGAAAAAACCATTTGTGACCAAGTCTCAGGTAGAAGAAATCGTAAAGAAGTTTCCTACACCATTTCATATTTATGATGAAAAAGGAATAATTGAAAATGCTAAAGCAGTATATGAAGCTTTTTCATGGAACAAGGGCTTTAAGGAGTATTTTGCAGTAAAGGCTACTCCTAATCCGATTCTGATGCAGGTTCTCAAAGCTCAAGGCTGTGGATTTGACTGTTCTTCACTCACAGAATTGATGCTCAGTGAGGCTATCGACGCTACCGGTGATAATATAATGTTTTCATCAAACGATACTCCCGCTGAAGAATTTGCATATGCCAATAAAATTGGAGCAATCATCAATCTGGATGATTTTACTCACATTGAATTCCTTGAGAAAGTTTTGGGTAAGATTCCTGAAACAATTTCATGCAGATATAATCCCGGCGGAGTATTCCAGATGAGTAACGGAATCATGGACAATCCGGGTGATGCTAAATACGGTATGACAAAGGATCAGCTCTTTGAAGCCTACAAGCTTTTAAAAGAAAAAGGAGCTAAGAGATTCGGTATTCATGCTTTTCTTGCAAGTAACACAGTTACAAATGAATACTATCCTCAGCTTGCCGGACAGCTCTTTGAACTGGCTGTAGAAATCAAGGAGAAAACCGGAGTTCAGTTATCATTTATAAATCTGTCAGGTGGTGTTGGAATACCTTATAAGCCTGATCAGGAAGGCAATGATATTTTTGAGATTGGTAAAGGCGTAAAAGAGCAGTTTGAAAAGATTCTTGTTCCTGCAGGAATGGGAGATACAGCTATTTTCACCGAGATGGGCAGATTTATGATGGCTCCTTATGGTGGTCTTGTAACAAAGGCAATTCATGAGAAGCATATTTATAAAGAGTACATAGGTGTTGATGCCTGTGCAGTAAATCTTATGAGACCTGCAATGTATGGCTCATATCACCATATTACAGTTCTTGGCAAAGAAGATGCACCTTTAGATCATGTATATGATGTAACAGGATCTCTTTGTGAGAACAATGACAAGTTTGCTATTGAGAGATCACTTCCTGAAATTGAAAAAGGTGATTATCTGTTCATTCATGATACAGGTGCCCATGGCTATTCAATGGGTTATAATTATAATGGTAAGCTTAAGAGTGCAGAGCTTCTTTTGAAGGAAGACGGAAGCGTACAGCTTATCAGAAGAGCTGAGAAACCCAGAGATTATTTTGCTACTCTTGATTGTCTCTCAGTTATGGAAAAATTATATAAGATAATGGATGAGAGGTGAAAATAAGTGCTTTTAGCATTTTTTGCTTGTTGGTCATTACAGTTAATATTAGGAATTACCGTTAGAAATCCTCTAACGGTAGTTCTTTTTGTAGGGCTTTATTTTTTAAACAGAAAGAGTGACGAATTTAAGACAGAAAAGAAATATGGGGCTATTATCTCAGGAATACTTTCAATTGTCTGTACTTATTTTCTAAAGGATAATGTGACGAAGGCCTTTGACAGTTCTTTGTTTAAATTGTTATCCTGCGCTATTATGTGCGCCGGTCTGTTTTGTTTATTGTATATTCTTTATAAAAGTGTCTTCGGTTTTATCTCTAAGAATAAAGAATTATCCGATGTAAGAAAAAAGAATTTTTGGGAGCGCTTAAGCACCGGATATTTGCACTATATAGATTCTCCTAAAAAAGTATTTGTTCTGTCTTTTATAGTATGTATTATTGGGTGGCTTCCGTATTTTTTATATGAATTTCCGGGAATAATGACGGCAGATTCACTAGTTCAGTACGAGCAGATAGAGGGAATAAGACCATACTCCAATCATCATCCTGTGGTACATACATTACTTATCAGGCTCTTTTACAGGATTGGATTTGCTATAACTCACAATCCCAGTGTTGCCATAAGCTTTTATACTGTAGCTCAGATGCTTTTCTTTGCTGCATGCCTGGCTGTAGCTGTAAAAGAGGTGCGTATGCTTCTTGGTGAGAATGGCGCAATTCTTGAAATGATCAGTGTTCTTTTCTTTGCTTTTGTTCCGTTTAATGCAGTTTTTGCAATTACTATATGGAAAGATATTCCTTTTGCGGGAATTGCGATTCTTTTGGTGTGTCATATTATCGAACTAAAAAAAGGCAATAGTTCCTGGATTAAAATTACAATTCTCTGTATACTGTTTTCTTTGTTCAGATCAAATGCATGGTACGCGTTTATCTTATGGACGCCTGTATTCATTTATACTTTCAGAAAAGATATCAGAAAAGCACTTATATCTGCTGTGATAGTTCTTTTGACAGTTGCTGTTATAAAGGGACCTGTTCTAGATAGCCTTGGTGTTAGCAAACCTGATTTTGTTGAGTCTTTGTCCGTACCGATCTCTCAGATAGCCAGGGTGCTGGTAGAGGATAGGGAGCTGACAGCAGGCGAACAGGAACTGGTCAATGCTGTAATCGACACTACATATATACATGAGCTTTATGCACCGGATTATGCTGACAATATCAAAGAACTGGTCAGAGCCGGAAATGTTTCTTATTTAGAAAGCCATAAATGGCAGTATTTCAAGCTGTGGGCAGGTCTTTTGCCCAGATATTTTGGTGATTATGTAAGAGCATGGTTTGATCTTTTGGGAGGCTACATTTATCCGGACTTTGCCTATGCAGTAGGAGATATTGATGGCATTATGGGCAATGACTATGGTCTTGTCTGGATGCCGCAGATTGGTGGAAAAGCAGTTGTTAAGTCAAAAGAGATTCTTATAAAGCTTGGGGGATTTATCCCTGTTTACGGAATGCTTTGGAGTATAGGAACTTATTCATGGATACTTATGTATTCTCTTATTGTCTGTATCAGAAAAAGAATTTCAGTACCTGAAATGTGGCTATTGTTATTTATGCTTGGAACACTTTTAATTGCTGCTCCAAATCTTGAATTTAGATACGCATATGCTTTAGCACTGATCTGGCCGGTTCTGATTAGTGTTTCAAAATCCACAAAATAGGCTTGAAATGGCTGCTGTTGTGTAGTATCATAACTTAAGTGCATATTTGTATACAATTATCCAATTAAACACATTGAGATCAAAAATATGAATTTACAGATTAATCAGTTTGTCGAGCATCTAAATAATGTAAAGAGGACTAGCAAGAATACCTGCCTTTCATATAAGCGTGATCTTGAACGTATGGCAGCTTATATGCATGAGCGAGGCATCGATGATGTAAGTGAAGTAACAGAAGATAAGCTCACTGAATATGCTGCTAGTCTAAAAAATGAGCATTTTGCTGCTGCATCCATTACAAGGCATTATACTTCCATAAAGGCCTTCTTCCGTTATATGGTTGAAAATGGAAATATAAGTGATAATCCTGCTGAAGTATTGAAAAGTCCCCATGTGACCAAGAATCCACCCAGGATTTTGTCCACTATGGAGATTGAAGGCTTATTATCACAGAACTTTGCCGGGGATGCTAAGGGGAAGCGAGATAAGGCTATTTTGGAGCTTTTGTACGCTACCGGGCTTAAGGCTTCTGAACTTGTTAATTTAAAGCTTTCCAATATTGACCTGGGGCTTGGATGTCTTCGTTTGCCAAGAACCGCAGGAGATTCTCAGGAGAGACTTATTCCATATGGCAAAAAGGCAAAAAGGGCGTTGCATGATTATTTATTGGATGCCAGAAAAGAGCTTCTTGGAAGCCAAACCGATGATGATACGGTTTTTGTAAACTGTAATGGTACATCCATGAGCAGACAGGGCTTGTGGAAACTGATTAAAACTTATGTAAAAAAAGCCGGAGTTGATTCCGATATTACCATATTTACCTTAAGGCATTCTTTTGCCGCACATCTCGTAGAGAATGGTGCTGATGTAAGTTCTGTTCAGGAACTTATGGGATATGCAGACAGTAATACAATTTCACAATATATATCCAAAGATGAACAAGTTAATGACCCATATCAATGGGCTAGAATAAGAAATTAAGTTTTAAGGAGAAGGATAATGTCCAAAACTCAGACAGTAACCAAAAAGTATTCTGAAATGAACAAGCAGGAGCTGGAGCAGGAGAGAGCAAGGCTCAAGGCTGAGTACAAAAAGTACCAGGATATGGCACTTAGTCTCAATATGGCAAGAGGTAAGCCATGTAGAGAACAGCTTGATCTTTCCATGGGAATGATGGATGCCCTTAATTCAGAGGCAGATCTTTCATGCGAGGATGGAACAGACTGCCGTAATTATGGTGTTCTTGATGGTATTCATGAGGCTAAGGTTTTAATCGGAGCCATGATGGAAAATAAGCCTGAGAATATTATAATTTACGGAAATTCTTCACTTAATGTTATGTATGATACAGTTTCAAGAGCATATACACATGGTATCATGGGTAATACACCTTGGTGTAAGCTCGATAAGGTTAAATTTCTTTGCCCTGTACCCGGATATGACAGACACTTTGCTATTACTGAGTATTTTGGCATTGAAATGATTCCTGTACAGATGACTCCAACAGGTCCTGATATGGATGAAGTTGAGAGACTTGTTAAGGATGATGAGTCGATAAAGGGTATCTGGTGTGTTCCAAAGTATTCAAACCCACAGGGTTATTCATATTCCGATGAGACAGTAAGAAGATTTGCAAGACTTCGTCCTGCTGCAAGAGATTTCAGAATTTTCTGGGATAATGCATATGGCGTACATCATCTTTATGACGGAAGTCAGGATTATCTTATCGAGATTCTTGAAGAATGTAAGAAAGCAGGAAGTCCTGATCTTGTTTACAAGTTTTCTTCAACTTCCAAGATCACATTCCCAGGAAGCGGAATAGCAGCTATTGCAACTTCTCTTAATAACCTTGAAGAGATTAAGGCTCAGCTTTGCCATCAGACAATTGGACATGATAAGGTTAACCAGCTTCGTCATGTACGTTTCTTTGGTGACATTGCAGGAATCAAGGCTCATATGAAGAAGCATGCAGCAATAATCAGACCTAAGTTCGAAGCCGTTATCGAGGCACTTGAAAGAGATTTAGAGCCTGTTGGAATCGGGTCATGGACAAATCCTAAGGGAGGATACTTCATTAGCTTTGACGCTCCTGATGGATGTGCTAAGGCAATTGTAGACAGAGCTAAAAAGGCCGGTGTTACAATGACAAAAGCCGGTGCAACATATCCATACGGTAAGGATCCACACGACAGCAATATCCGTATTGCACCGACATTCCCTTCACTTTCAGACTTAAAGACTGCTATGAACGTATTTACAGTATGTGTAAGACTTGTAGCAATTGACAAATTATTACAGGAAATGAACTAAATTATAAAATGATAAAAGCCACCGGTTTGCCGGTGGCTTTTTAAATGAAATGAATTATGATAATTCGTAAACGTCAAAGTCTGCGCCTAGGATAGTTAGCATAAATGTGAGAAACTCTAAAAAGACGAAAAAACTAATAGCTTTTTAGGGAGGCCTAACTATCATGGATCAAATTACTCACGATGTGCGCAGAGACAGTTGGTTAAATATCATTCAGCAATGCCAGGCTCGTCCAGAGGGCATCACAGTCAAGAAGTGGTTGGACGACAACGGCATCAAAAACAAAGCTTACTACTATTGGCTCCGAAAATTCCGTAAAGAAGCCTATGCAGAGATGAATCCTCCAATGGTCACAGAATCAACGGATGTGGCTTTTGCCGAGATTCATATGCCCATGCAACAACCATGTGAGTCCTCTGAAATATATGCAGGTAATACCCCTGTTGCTATTATCAAATGTAATGGCATTTCATTAGAGATAACCAATGGAATCTCTGCACCATTACTGCAGACTCTTATCAGGGAGGTGACACATGCTTGAGGATGCAGCCGGCATACGCCGCGTGGTTCTGGCCTGTGGAACTGTTGATCTCAGAAAGGGCATAGATGGTCTTTCCATGATCATCGGTGATAAGTATCAGCAGAATCCATTTGAAAAAGGCACGTTGTTTCTGTTCTGCGGCAGACGATCTGACAGGATCAAAGGCCTTTTGTGGATGGGAACAGGGTTCCTTCTCCTGTACAAAAGATTTGAATCCGGATCATTGTCCTGGCCGAGAAACACTACTGAAGCAGCTGAGATTACTGAGGAAGAGTTCAATTATCTTATGCTGGGACTCAATCCTCTGGATCCTAAGATCAAGCAGGTGGCACCTGAGAGCACATACTGAATTGTGCAAAACAGAGAAAATTCAATCCTGCTTCAAAAGCCTATAAGTATGCTAATAATAACGGTTTTATCCCACTGATACAGTGCTTAATGGCGCTTATGGTGGCTTAAAATATATATTTTCGCACATTGACAATTCTATATTTCCTTCCGTATATAAAAGCTGTGTACTCATAAAAGCATAGGCATAATGACGGACACACAAAACCGTTAAAGTCGCCATTTATCTGCGTTTTCGGTATAATAGTTATATCGAAGGAGTAGACAAATGCAATCATCAAGACCTACAATTGATGAACTAAATAATTACAGCCACGAAGAGCTTGTTACATTCATCGTTTCAATGTATGGGCAGATGGACAGGCTTAACGAGAACATTGAGGCTCTAATTGAGCAGGTACGTATTGCCAATAGCTATCGTTTTGGCAAGCACACCGAAAAACTTGATGTTATCGATGGCCAGCTCTCATTCTTTGATGAAGCAGAAGCTTATTGTGATGAGTCTGCCCCTGAACCTGATGAAGATGAAGTGATCCAGTACGTCCGTTCTAAGAAAAAGCGGACCCGCGAAGAGAACCTTGAAGGATTCCCAGTTGAAGAGATTCCTCCTTATAGTGTGTCTGAGCAAGAGCTGGATTCGCACTTTGGTAAAGGTAACTGGCGCCGCATGCCTGATGAGACTTATAAGCGCCTTCGCCACGAACCTGAATCCTGGACAGTTGAGCTTCATACCGTTGAAGTTTATGTCGGAACAGGTGGCGACCATCAGGATGATTTCATGAGGGGCAAAAGACCCAATGATCTTTTGCGTAACAGCATAGTGACTCCTTCTCTTATGGCATCAATACTCAATGTAAAGTATGTCAATTCATCTGCGCTGAACCGGATTGAGCAGGAATTCAAACGCAACGGTGTAAACATTTCCAGGCAGGATATGTCCAACTGGATAATGAAATGTTCCAAAAAGTACTTTGCTCCATTTGTTAAGAGATTACAGCAAGAACTTCTGACACTGCATGTCAATCAGTGTGATGAAACTCCTACACAGGTGATAAAGGAGAGCGAGCGCCCTAACAGCAAATGCTATATGTGGGTGCACCGTTCCGGTGAGTTCTACAAGGACCGACAGATTGTTGTCTACGAATACCAGAAAGGGCGAGATCATCACATCCCTCTGGAATTCTACAAGGACTACAAAGGTGTCCTTGTCACTGATGGCCTTGGCCAGTATCATCTGGTAGATAAGAAACTGGACGAACTGACAAACGCGAATTGCTGGGCACACGCACGAAGGTCATTTGCCGATGCAGTCAAAGCTGCAGATAAAAAGAACCCGGCCGCTGTTAAAAACTCAGTTGCCTATCAGGCGCTGAAGAAAATAGCAGTGTTCTATAATGCAGATACAGAGATCAAGGAACTGACATCTGCGGAACGTCTTCAAGTACGGCAGACTGATATAAAGCCGAAAGTTGAAGAGTTCTTGGAGTGGGCAAAAGAACAAATCGTAAATGGAAAGGTTCCGCCCAAAAGCAAGACCGCTCAAGGACTCAATTATGTAATAAACCAGGAAAGCTACCTGAAGAAGTTTCTCGAAGACGGCGATATTCCAATCGACAATTCGGCGTCCGAAAGAGCTATCAGGACTTTCTGCCTCGGAAAGAAGAACTGGTTATTCCACAATACAGCTAAAGGTGCCAATGCCAGCGCTCTTATATACAGCATCTCAGAAACAGCCAAGCTAAACAATCTGAGACCTTATTACTACTTCAAATATCTGCTTACCGAACTGCCTAAGCAGTGTGATGTAAAAGGAAATATAGATCCTGCAAAGCTCGACTACCTAATGCCATGGTCAGATAGTCTTCCAGACGAATGCAGGAAACCACGCCACTAATAAAATAGTGGCGTTAATTTTACTTCATGGCGCAGACATTGACGCTTACGCATATTATTCAGCAGAAAAGGCATTAAAAGCAGTTCTAGCAGTGAATGGAAAGGATTCCGACTCACATAATGGAGTTATAAGAACATTCAACAAAGACTTTATACACGAACCGAACAAATACTTTAACC
>JAEEGF010979374.1_pt1 | contig 15090 bp, 13 predicted proteins | sample 9134171 | NCBI WGS metagenome assembly JAEEGF01 (sample SAMN16246542, study PRJNA631951) | gut metagenome | biome: gut microbiome; feature: rumen; material: AP-attached | host: Bos | place: Iran: Karaj | collected 2018-10 | reverse complement strand
GGCGTTTTTCTGGACTACAATACAGATAAGCAACTTCAAGGCTGGCAACATAAGCGACAACACCTTCGTCTTTCCACGAGACAGATACAAGGGATGGAAGTTCGTGGACAAACGACGGGACTAATATTTTCATAACGGATATGGACAAAAGCAGATGGATGCGCAGGGCTATTGATCTCAGCATCGAAAACGTGAAGAACGGCGGCGGACCTTTCGGCGCCGTGATAATAAGGGACGACGAACTGATTGCCGAGGGGGTGAACCGAGTGACAGCCAACAACGACCCTACGGCGCATGCAGAGGTGAGTGCCATACGTGCGGCATGTCAGAAGGTGGGCAACTTCAAACTTGAAGGGTGCACCATCTATACTTCGTGCGAGCCTTGCCCTATGTGCCTCAGTGCCATATATTGGGCTGGCATATCACGCATATACTATGGAAATACGAAACAAGACGCAGAGCACATTCACTTTGGCGACAAGTTTATCTACGACGAGATAGCAAAACCATACGACAAGCGCTCCATCCCCATGAAGATTCTGATGAGAGATGAAGCGCTGGAAGCTTTCAAGGCCTGGGAAGAAAAAGAAGACAAGGTGGAGTATTAATATGAGGTCGTTACCTCACCACCATCTTTTGCACTCCTGGCTCTAACGGGCCTTCTACATTCTTTATGTTATAGTTTACGACATCATCAAGCATTATCATAGGACGCTCATCCTTTCGCTTGACGGTGAAGGATATATTACTCAGGCGTAAGCCGTCGACATGGCGGGCATATACTCCGTAGGACGGAGTGAAGCCGGCAAACTTTGGCTCTGGATAATTGGTGCCTTGCTCACGATATTCGCGCACGGCATGCTCTGCCCTGCCACCGCCGGCATACTCTACCCTGACATTACTGATATCAATATTACGCAGAGGAGTGCCTTTCATTCCTGTTATTATTATTCCTGCTATAGAGTCTGCATTGAGGCAGGTTACATTCCTTATCTTTATATTCCTGCCCGACGATATGTCTTGGCGTTCCTTCGGACCGCGGTTGCGACATCCTGTGGTGATGTATATAGGGTAATGATGTGTATGGTCTATGGTCACGTTATTTACATACACATCTTCCATCATTCCCTGGTCAACGCTTTCGAATGCGAGTCCGCTGCTATATTCGCCCTTACAGTCGAGTATCTTGATATTTCGGTAGCCTCCGTTACTCTCCGTACCGAGTTTTATCCTTCCGCATACCCATCCCACCGGCTCTGGAATCTTGGTTCCGTCAAGGTAGGTACCGCACTTATAGCCGGTTACGGTGCAGTTCTTCACCGTAACATTCTCGCATGGCACGACGGCCTTCAGTGCGTAGGAACTCTTCAATACTATTCCATCATCATGCGAAGTATTCACCACACTGTTCTTTATTACAAGATTCTTGCAGCAATCTATATCCACACCGTCACGGTTAGTATCAACGGTGATGCCATCTATTATTGTATTCTCACATCCGGTAACGATAATGGCAAAATGTCCGCCACGATATATCGTCACGTCACTAATCCTTACGTTCTTACACAGTTTGAATGCTATGGCCTTATCACCGGTATCTACACCGCCGCCTTCAACTATGCCTGCCTTTTCCTTATCTTTCTTGGTCAGTCCCACACCGTCGATGAAGCCTTTGCCCGTCACTGCTATATTCTTTTCTCCATCGGCCCATATCAGGGAGTTATGAAAGAAGGTATGGCCACCATCCTGATACTGCGGACCTTCCCATGACTCTCGTGCATCATAAGCATTGGATGATTCCGGTGCAGCAATTATCTTGGCTCCTTCCGTAAGGTGCAGTTCTATGTTCGACTTCATCCGTATGCTACCGCACAGATATTCTCCATTTGGTATCACTATCCTGCCGCCACCCTTTTCCACTGCCGCCTCAATGGCGCGGTTGATGGCATCGTGTGTCAGGGTCTTGCCATCGGCTACGGCTCCATAATCCATGACGTTGAAATCCGCCTTTTGTTTCGCCATAACACTCATCGTACCACACAGCATTAGCAACAAGACAGCCATGTGCCTCTTTGCCGCAAACATTTTTCCCAATCCTACTACATTCATAATGATTACACTTATAATAAAAACTGTTGCAAATTTACAGATTTACTTTCAATTCTGCAAATTTACAACAGTTTTTATATAAGATGACATTAAACATCATAGGTTTGCATAAACTTCATCTTTGCATTTCCTGTCAAAGCATAACTTTGTTTGTTAAATATCATCGTATTTGGATGCTTCATCTTTTTCAAAGTTCACTGCATCTCTATAGAATATAGATAACCAATAACCACTGTATCCATTTTCTTTTGCTATAGTAATCCAACCAATAATTTTTTCGCTGTCATTTTGGATATTATAGTCATACGAATCTGTACCATCGGTTAATTTTCCTGTTTCTGTAGATTTTACGTTATATTTATTCTTTATGACTTCTGATACATCATCATACATCAGTTTGGTCTCTTCATAGTTCTTCCCATATAATACAACTTTTACGGTGTGGACTATTTTTGTCTTTGGATTGAACCACACCCAAATATGAGCCTGTTTATTCATAAACTGACCATAAAATTTTCGATTGTCTATTCCACTTTCTCTAGCGTTGTTAGGATGTACCTTTATACCTTTTGTCGATAATTTCTGCGTAAACTGGTTTATAGTACCATCAATAGGTATTCCCAGGAACTTCATATGTTGTGCGTGACATGTAATTGTCAGCATTAAAAATAAAAGTGCAAGTAATTTTCTCATAGTTTCTATTTTTATATGTTATCATAATGACGGTTCTTTAACATAACATCATATAACCGAGTTAGGGTCGTCATTTTTTTTAGTTAGTTACTCTCATTACTATCTTTTTCTTCTTTAGCCTTCGTCTTATCTTCATATTCTTTAGCTTTCTGAGGATCTTTACTGCATCCTATACCGTTCTTATAGAAATAAGCCAACATACTACATGCATCTATATCACCTAAATCTGCAGCTTTTTTTGCATATATGAAAGACTGTCTATGATCTTTTTCCACAAGATCACTACCATTATAATAATGCCGAGCTATGTTTCTACAACCGACAGCATCATTAAGTTGAGCAGCTTTAATTAAGTATTTTTTTGCTAATTCAATATTCTTCTTTCCTCCAAAATCCCCCGTATAATAGTAACAATATAGATTATTTGCCGCATCTCCACTTCCATAATCAACAGCACGTTGCCAGATTTCTATTCCTTTTTCTATATTTTTATTGCATCCTCTACCATCTATGTAAGCGAATCCTAAGTTGAAAGCGCCTCCTGCATTACGTAATTTTGTAGCTTCTTGCCAACATTTTAATGCTTTCTCATCGTCCTTTTCCAAATATTCACCTGAATAATACAAATTGCCCAAATTAACATAAGCCTCACCACTTCCATGTTTTGTCGCTTTTTTGTAAAGTTCTATTCCTTTTTGAGGATTATGAAAATCTTTCAATATAGTATCTTCTGATAGGTATATTTCAGCTAACTCGACCATGCAATCAACAGAATTTGCTTTTATCCCTTCTTGATAGCATTCTATCATTTTATTTAAATCTTGTTTTGTATCACCATATCCATAATGATATATTCTCGCCATATTTTCCGCTACGAGATGTGGTTCTTTACCATATGCTTTCTTTATATACTCTACAGTCTTATTCTCGTCAATTTCTATTTCATCTGTGCCATTAGCATAAACCAATGCCATTGTCCAAAGATATCTCGCATCTCCCTTGTCATTGATTTTTTTAAGAATAGAAACTGCTTTAGACCTATTTTCTTCATACCCTCCGCCTCCAAATAATAACAGACCAGCATAACGGCATAAAACATAGTCATTGTTTGATTTCTTTACAAGAGCATCTAACTTTTTTTTTCCTTTTTCCTCATCCAAGCCTATATTATACCAATCAAACATATACGCAAGTGCCAAATCACATTGTGCTTCCTCACAACCTTCTTCTGCAGCTTCTTTTAACAATCTCAAAGATTCCTGCTCATCAAAATCAACTCCATCTCCATTTGCATAGGCTTTAGACAGTCGCCACTTTGCGTATGCGTTACCTTCATCCGCCGCTTTTTGATATAAATCAGCAGCCTCTTCAAATTTGTTTTCCAAACGTAATTTATCCGCCTTTGATACATCATCACAGGATACGAGAGTTATTAACGCTAACACTAATGTAAACAGAATCTTCTTCATGGCCTCAATATAATTATGAGCCTGCACCCTATTGCTCCGTTAATTTTATATCGTCATGGAATGAAAAAGGCGTGGGTGCCATTACTTTGCCGCAAATCCTTCAACAGAGGCTCTGGTAAAACCCATATACAAGGATAAGCAACCAGCCAGCCCACGCCGAGAGGATTATGTAATACGCCATAAGTTTCTGAGTATTTTGCACAAAAAATCTTGTACAAACCCAGAAATGCGGCTGAATACAAATCACCCACGTGGACGCTACGTTGCGTTATCTCCTTGTATATTTAGACAAGTTTACCAGACTTTCTGTTGAAGAAGATAAACGTTTTAGTAAACGTCCTTTCCAATATGTCTTGACTCGCCACCCTTTTACGGACTGACTGGTCTCAATTGCAAAATTATTAAAAAGTTTTTATTCTTGCAAACTTTTTTATAGAAAAAACGTGTACGTACTCAGATTATTCAATCTGTGTACGTACACGTTCTATTGTGGGGTCCTCTCTCTTAAAATCTGGTTGTATGTAATGGGCAACGTATCATAAGTCTATATGCTCCACGTTGATGTCTTCGTGTAGGAAGATGCGGGCACATTCCTTGAAACGCTCTGGCGATTCGGTGGTATAGTAACGCATGGTGGCGCCACGGCTGCAGCGGCTGTCCATCTCAGGATGACGGTGCAGGTAGTCAACTAATGAGTTTGCTACATACTCTCCCTGTGGCACTATTCTTATTCCATCGGGCACCGCCTTGCGCAGGGCTGTCATTAGCAAGGGGTAGTGCGTGCAGCCGAGGATGATGGTGTCAATCAGCGGGTCGCGCTCCAACAACTGGCGGATGCGCTTGCTGACGAAATAATCTGCTCCCTCGCTCTCAGCCTCACCGGCTTCTACAATGGCAGCCCACAGGGGGCATGCCTGTCCGGTGACGGTGATGTCGGGATGCAGTTTTGCTATCTCTAATTCGTAACTCTTTGAGCGTATGGTTCCTTCCGTTGCTACGATGCCTACATGACGGCTGTTGGTAAGATCGCCGATGATTTCTACTGTCGGGCGTATTACGCCGAGCACGCGTTTGGCAGGATCGATTAAAGGAAGATCGTTCTGCTGAATGGTGCGCAGGGCCTTCGCTGATGCCGTATTGCAACCGAGAATGACGAGGTCGCACCCCATATCGAACAGGCGCATGACGGCTTGGCGCGTAAATTCATATACCACGTCGAAACTACGTGAGCCGTATGGAGCTCGTGCGTTATCGCCAAGGTATATGAAGTCGCGTTCAGGCAGACATTTACGCAACTGCTGTAATATGGTCAGTCCGCCGTAGCCAGAGTCAAATACGCCTATAGGTCCCATTATGCAATAAGCGCGAAGACATTGCCATCTCCGCGCATGACTTTTTTACTTAAGATTAGCTTCTATGCGAGCAGATACGTTCTCTGAATTATGCGGTGAGAGGAACGGACATGCCTCGCTGTCGGTATTGACAATCATGAGATAGTCGCCCATGAGGCCAACGGTCTGGATGGCCTTGTTCAGTTTCTGCTTAACCGGAGCCAACGCATCTGCCTCAGCCTGTTTCATCAAGCGTTCAGACTCCTTACGAAACTGTACGTTACGATCGAGCAGGGCCTGCAAGTCAGCCTGACGCTTCTGACGTATAGCATCATCGAGCACCTTCTGCTGGTCGAGGAACATCTCATATTTCTCGTTGAATTCAGTCTCTGCGGCCTTGAGTTCATCCTCATACTGCTTACGCAGGTCTTCCACGTTGTTCATTGCGATGACATAGTCAGGCATAGACTTGAGCAACCTTTCATACGAGAAATAACCTATTTTCGCCTGCTGTGCCATCATAGTGGCGCAGCAAGCGAAAAGTATAGTTATAGTGAAGATTACTTTCTTCATTTCTTACAAAAAATTATTATAGGTACCTGTAACCTGTATTATGCACAGTATATATTACTTCAGCTTATTGAGCTCAGCCTTAACGTCAGGAGTAACGTCCTTAACGTCTGCACCGATGTAAGGGAATGTACCCTCCTGCATGATATAGGTGTAGTTACCAGCCTTACCTACGTTCTCAATAGCTGTGAGCACTTTCTTCTGTATAGGTGCCATGAGCTCCTCCTGCTTCTTCTGCATGTTCTGCTGATTCTGCTGGTAAGCCTCCTGGAACTTCTGCTGAAGAGCCTGCAGGTCGCTCTCTGTCTGCTGCTGTGCAGTAGCACTCATTGTTGACCTGTTCTTCTCATAGTCCTCAAACTTACGCTGTATCTCTTCCTGCATAGCCTTGAGGTCGTTGTCATACTGCTGCGCAAGCGCCTGCAGTTCACCGTTAGCCTTTGTCAGCTCTGGGAGGCTCTGCATTATTGACTGTGTATCAACCTTGCCAAACTTCTGTGCGTTAGCGCCTGTAGCTACAGCGAACACTGCAACGAGCGCAATGATAATCTTTTTCATTTTCTTTTTGTTCTTTTGTTTATTTGTTAGTTATTTGTTTTGTCAAAATCCTAAGGTCTCATCCCTTAACCTCCGATATATTAATATCCAAGTTTTCCGAGCACTTCGTTAGATATGTCAATCTTTGGTGATGCGAAGATGATGCCATTCTCTGCTGCACGGTCAACCACCATCTGGTAGCCACGCAGTTCAGCCACTTCCTTCACTGCATTGTATATCTCATCCTGTATAGGTGACATAAGGCTCTCACGCTTCTTAAACAGCTCACCCTCCGGACCGAAATACTTTTTCTTCAAGTCAGCAGCCTCTTTTTCTTTCTGCATTATAGCATCCTGCTTAGCCTGCTTCTGTTCCTGCGACAGGAATACCACTTCATTCTGGTAGTTCTTATACATGGTTGACGCCTCTGTGTTAAGCGCCTCCACCTCAGCCTGCCAGCGTTTGCTAACCTGGGCCAGTTGTTCGTTGGCACGTTCGTACGCAGGTATGTTCTTCAGAATATACTCCATATCAATCAACGCATATTTCTGCGCAGCAGAATTAAGAACGAAGAATGAAGACTGCAGGATTAACACCACTGCCAAAGCTGTTATTTTTCTTGTAATCTGTTTCATATTCTTATCTTTTTTAATTGGTTTGACGATGCGAAAGTATATATTTTTCTTTTTATCCGCAAGTTGTGAATCCCTACTTTACGTAGGATTTTCCCTAAACAATGCTTTTGGACATACTCATGCCAGAGTGCCTCGAAGAACTCTATGCGCTAAGCATAACTTAGAACTCCTGTCCAAGTATGAAGTGGAAGTTGCTGCCTCCCTTGTTGCCATATACCTTATCGAAGCCATACGCCCAGTCAAGTCCCATAAGTCCGACCATAGGCAGGTATATACGTATGCCAAGTCCGGCAGAACGCTTCATATCAAACGGATTAAACTTCCTTATATCCGACCATGCATTACCTGCTTCAACGAATCCGAGTCCATAGATGGTAGTGTTACCGAGCATGAACGGATAGCGCAACTCCAGAGAGAAGCGGTCGTAGGCATAGCCCTCTGCACCGTAAGGTGTGAGCGAACCATTCTCGTAACCACGCAGTCCGATGGTCTCCTCTGCATAGCTGCTGGAGTAACCAGACATACCATCACCACCCATATAGAATGTCTCGAAAGGAGACTTCTTGTCTGCATTGAAGTGTCCAAGCAAACCGAACTCTGCGCGTGTCATAAGCACTAAACACTTCATGCCGTTTGTCAATGCAGAGTAAGTCCTTGACTTGAACTTCCATTTATGATACTCAATCCAGCGATATTTCTCCTGCAGTTCATCCTGATACGTAGAAGACTTCTGGTCAAGTGCAAGCTTTGAATAATCCTTTCCGTCCATCAACGACCATGGTGGAGTAACCGACAGCGACAACTCGAAGTCTGAACCAGAGCGTGGGAACAGTGGGTTATCCGTAGAAGAACGACTGAGTGCTATGTTAAAGTTAAGGTTGTTACAGTTACCATTCTGCACGAGGAAGTAGTTCCAACCCTTCAGCATATAGCGTGTATAGGCCATAGTTGCAGACAACTGGAAATAGTCGTCAGGCCAACGTAGGCGCTTACCCCATCCTATCGAACCGCCGAGCAACTTCACGTATTTGTCAGGGTCGTAGTAGTTCGCCATATTCGTACTGAAGTCTGTACTATAACCAAGTGCATTACCATAATAGTTGTTCATCCATGCAGAGTTATAGTAATTTGAGTTTACGTCCGTCTGCTTTGAGAAGAACACGCCGGCACTGAACTGTATAGGACGCTTGCCACCGAACCATCCAGTCTGGTAAGACAGGTTGTACGCCTGATAGTAGGTACCGTTAGTCTGTGCACTGAGTCCGAGCGACTCACCATCACCTATAGGCATGATGCCGCGGTGCTCCTTGTTACGGTTGAACAGGTTAGCCATAGAGAAGTTATTCAGCTTCAATCCTATCTTACCTATGACACCAGTCTGTCCCCATCCGAGCGAGAACTCAACCTGGTCGTTAGACTTCTGCTCAAGATTCCAGTTGATGTCCACCGTACCGTCTTCGCCGTTAGGTCTTACATCAGGGTTTACCTTCTCCTGATCGAAGTGTCCCATCGTTGCTATCTCACGGGCAGAACGCATCAGTGCATCCTTAGAGAAGAGATCGCCCGGCTTTGTACGCAACTCACGGCGCACCACTTTCTCATACAATCGGGTATTACCCGTTATCCTCACATGAGATATGTGTGCCTGTGGTCCCTCCATTATGCGCATCTCAAGGTCGATGCTGTCGCCTACCACGTTCACCTCCACGGGGTCGAGCTGATAGAACAGGTAACCATTATTCCAGTATGCGTTGCCTACGGCATCTTCATCCTCAGTCAGTCTTTTCTTCAGCAGAGTCTGGTCATACACGTCACCCTTGTTCATACCGAGGATTCTCGCCAACTGATCCGTATTATACACGGTATTACCAGCCCATGTTATGTTGCGCACATAATATTTCTTACCCTCAAACAGGCTGAGATATACGTCCACATGCTTCTCGTCACCAGCCGATACCACGCTGTCAGCGAGCAACACGGCATCGCGATAGCCACGCTCGTTATACCATGTTAGGAGATTCTGCTTATCCTCGCTGAGTTTCTCCGGGGTAAACTTAGAACTCTTAAGGAAAGAACGGAACTTACCTGCTTCATGGAGTTTCTTCAGCGCACCCTTCTTTATCAGTCCGCCTTTCAGCTCCTTATCAGAGAATTCAGAGTTACCACTTATATATATGTTGCGTATCTTCGCCTTTTCCTTCTTGTCAATCTCAATATCGAGAATCACATGATCGCGCTGCGTAACATCCTCACGCTGCAATATGTTCACCTCTACATTTTTGTATCCCTTATCCTCGAAGTACTTACGTGCGAGAGTCTTTGCCCTCGACAGCATATTCGGGGTAATCTGCGAGCCCTTGAGCAGTCCGAGTTTCTGCTCCATATCCTCACGCTCAGCCTTCTTCTTCAGTCCGTAGTAGTTTATCTCGCTTACACGCGGACGAGTCTTGAGGTAAACATGCAGGTATATAGAGTCACCCACTATGGAGTCAGCAGCTATCTTGACGTCAGAGAACAGTCCGTGCTTCCAATAGCGCTTCACTGCATCTGTTATCTCGTTGCCCGGCACGCTGACATGCTGACCTACCGACAAACCTGATATTCCCGTGAGCATATATTCCTCATAGCCCTCCACGCCACTCACCCTGAGAGCAGCGATGGTGCATACCCTTACCTGCGACATATAAGATATGTCGGGATTTACAATCTTCTCCTGTGCCACGACCCCAAGCGATGCCAGTGTCAAGGCTACAAGCAAGCAAAAACGTCTTGCAAATATCATTTATCCTTATTTTATTTTTACCTTCTTACTTATTCTCTTCTGCCTCTATCTGTGCCTCAGTCTTACCGTACCTGCGCTGCTTTGACTGGAAGTGCTCCACGGCCTCCAGCAAATGTTCGTTAGTGAAGTCAGGCCAATATACCGGTGTGAAGTACAGTTCGGCGTATGCTATCTGCCACAACAGGAAGTTGGATATACGCTGCTCACCACCCGTACGTATGAGCAAGTCCGGGTCAGGCTGGAAACATGAGTCGAGATGCTCGCTTATGGTCTGCTCCGACACCGTTGCCGGGTCAAGGCTGCCGTTCTTTGCCTTCTCTGCTATCTTGCGCACGGCATCAGTCAATTCCCAGCGTGATGAATAGCTCAGCGCTATGGTGACCGTCATGTTGGTATATGAGGCAGTATGCTCCTCAAGCCACTCCATCTTCTCACGCACCTCCTTTGGCAGTCGCGAGCGGTCGCCAGTCATACGCATACGCACCTGGTTGTCATCAAACAATTCCTTCTTCAGGCTTGTCAGTACCAATCCCATGAGTGCCGAGACCTCTTCCTGCGGACGATTCCAGTTCTCCGTAGAGAAGGCATACAGCGTAAGATATTTCACGCCCAGGCGCACGCAGTCTGCAGTAATGCGCTTCACCGTCTCCACGCCTGCTATATGACCGAATGTACGCTCCTTGCCTTGCTCCATGGCCCAGCGTCCGTTGCCATCCATTATAATGGCTATATGTTGTGGTATTCTGTTTTTATCTATCATTCCTTTATTGAGTATAAAGTATAGTCCGTCGAGTGTTATACGTAAATGTCACGTGCGAAGTGCGAGGTTTCCCTACCATCTGTCCTTCATGCACGTAGGGCACTTTGCCGAGAAGGAATATGTAAGTGCGAAGGTCAGCGTAGAATAGCAGTCTGTATTCTTAAAAGCCCCGCTGCTTTTCACCCTGTAAGGATCCTTCACCCCATCGAGCTGATCGCTCAGCGAGAAGTGCATCTGCCAGTCAAGGGAGAAGTTCAGCCTGTCCTTCATACGATACTTCACTCCGAATCCTATCGGTATGTTTGCCGTCACCACGCTCTTGCTTGACTTCATCACGTCAATGGCAGAGTAGTCCCTTACTCCTCCGTTGCAGTTGGCATACGTGATGCCCACTCCGAGCGACACGAACGGCGCCACCCTGCGTGCGCCCCTGTAGTCCTTTCCCGTACCATACGCCCAGAAGTTATATTCGTATGTGGCAGACAAGTCGCCCAAGGTACTGTTAAAGCTGTATCCTTCTGCATCCAGATCGGGGTAGTCCGTATTCTTTATATCGTAAGAGCCTTTTGCCTTCGTCACCATGCCCGACAACCTTACGGCTGAACGTGGATTGATAATCTTACGGAACACTACCGCACCGGCAGGCTGCACATTTCCGAAAAGCACGCTGTTGAAGTCACCATAATAGGTGGTAGCACCAACACCTGCACCGATGTCGTAGCGATACTCGCTGTCTTCCTGTGCAAGGATTTCGCCACTGAGCAGGCACAGCATAACCGCGCCCACCACCTTATATATAATATGGCCACCGACTCTCAACATCCTGCAATCCTACATGCGAGTTTACTGATACAACTTAGGATAGTCAGTCCACGTCTCACTGTTCTTGCGGCCCTTCCATACCTGTCCCTCGTTGCCGTCACCATCTGTGATGATATATATGAATCCGTTTCCGTCGCCAACAACCGTAGCAATATTCTTGGCAGCGAAGCCCTCTGGCAAGCCCATGCCTTCCTGCTTGTGCCACGTAGCACCATGGTCAGGTGAGTAATACAGTTGTGAGAAAGCCACCGCGCTGTTGTTTATCGGATTGCCGCCAATAGCCACTATGCCGTCAGCATAATATGTGGCAGCGAGTTTCTCCATGCGTGGCAATATATATTTACGGTTGTTCCACGCCGTATTGGTGAAGAACCAACCCTGCGGAGATTCAGCATCCACCGTCTTGTTCCATACCACGGCAGTAGCGAGTGCATCGTCTTCCGCACCGGTATATTCTATGTTTCCCACGATAGTGGCACTACCCACGCCGCTATACAGCTTCGACTCTGCCACCACGAAGTTCACATCGGCAGTAGGCAGCTTTGACGTATTGTCGTAATAGTTATTGTCGCCCATGTCATCCTCTGCCCATGTAGCACCGTCATCTACCGACCTCATTATCTTGCCTTCCTTCGAAAGCGCATACAGCTCATTTACTATCAGCTCGTCCTCATCATTGCGATATGCACATCCGCCAAGAATCTGCGCCAGTTCGGCATTCTCAGCCACTAAAGTCCACGCGTCGCCATCTCCTGACGTGTAGAGTATTCCGCCAGAGAGCAGCCAAAGACTACCGTCACAGACCGCCAAGGAGGCATCCGCATCAAGTGATGCTACACCACTCATCTGACAGTCGCTCCACTCCTTACCGTCGGCAGAACGCAGCATTACGGTATTGGCATCGTCAGAAGCAAGCAGATATACCACGCCGTCAAGAGCCTTAGGCGTCATCTTCTTGAACGAAGCGAGTCTTGCAGCAATGCTGACAGTCTGCTTGTCCCATGTAAACGAGTCGGCATACTCCTTATGCACAGCCAGGTTCACCCTATAGTCACGAGTGTGTTCACCATCCGTGGAAGACACTCTCAAGATGCGCTCCTGCGAAAGGTCAACAGAGTCGGTAGAAGAATAGTACGTATATCCGTCATCGTCAATATTCTTAAACCATACGGCGCCGCCGTTATGGGTGCCAATAGTCACGAGCACGCGTGAGAGGTCGGAACCGACAGACAATGAATCCTCATTATACAGCAGGCTCCTGAACTGGTCAATGTGCACAGGGAACAACGAACCTGAGTAAGTGTATGTGTAAGTACTGTCAGTGCCATCAGACTTTGTCACCGTGCGCACGCATTTCACCTTGCCCAGTGTAAAGCTTGTGATAGCCACATCATCGTATGTAGTGTAGGTGCTGCTGCTACTGCTGCCTATACATGAGGCCAACATTCCAGCGAGAGCCATTGCCGCACCGCAAAAAAATACCTTAGACGTCATTATAACGATTCTATGATAATTGATACAAATAATAAGTGTAAATTTCGAAATCAGATGCAAAATTACGCATAATTTCCCAAAAATCCACAACTTTTCTTTTTTTATTATGATAATTATCGATTATTGAGGCATTTTTTAAGGTATCTTTGCATTTTCCACCTCACCTTGTGCGCAATTACACCGTCTTATATGGTTTCATGCCTTTACAAACCACACGAGGTGCATTCTAACTTTACACTTTGCTAACTTTTAAGGCTTTTTACTTACACTTTGATTTTTAGCAAGTTCCTTTTTGGGCATTTTTACCCAAGAGTCTGTCAACTCCCGTAAAAAACGCGATTTTTTACATTACCACCAACCGTCACATTACCAATAGATTACAAACGCACCCATTCCCAACCCAAAAGTAAAAGCTATCATATTACAATGTAAAAGCTATCATATTACAATGTAAAAGCTATCGAATTACAATGTAAAAGCTATCAAACTACATCGTAATTTGATAGCTTTTACATTTTCAAGGCACTTTTATATGATTCTCAAGGCACAAAAATCGCCTCGGAAGTGCATTCCTCTCTCTATTTTGAAGATTATCGTCATATTTGCATTTTTGACACTTTGCAAACAAAGTAACGCTTTTTCTTTACAAAGTGTCAGAAAAATACCGAGCATTATTCTTGTTCTATTTCTCCGATTCCAGTGTTTGGCGCATCGTCTTTATCGCTTCGATTTTTTTGTTTATTTCCATTAACTCAAATATCTTTTTCGTGGAAACACTCATTACCTCGTCGATGATGGCCTCCATAACCTTGGCATAAGCCTGCCTTGAAGGTTTAGAGTAGAAACTGATTATCCAGTCGAGGTCTGCCTCTGTGACATGCCCATACATGACATATATGCCCGCTCTGTTGATGTTGTTGGTGAGGAAATTTATAGTGTTGTTAAGTTCCGACCGGAATTTCTCGTCCGTGATGATTTCATTGAGATTGAAAGCAGAAAAGGCGGCTTGCATCATTTGCTTTATCGGCTTGGCAAGGTCATAAAAGCTGTTTGCTTGGTTGTATTTTGCAATATACTCTTCAGATACTCCGTCGAGCGGTAATTCCGTAATCTCACCTTGCATGATCTGTGGAATAATAGGACGGAGGCTTTTCATTAAAGAACTGTCTTTCATTGCGGCGCAAGCCTCGTTTATGTGTTCTCTTATCTTTTGTGCTTCAGGTTCATCCTGTTCGGCGAGTATTTCATCTATTTGCTCTTCTGTCAGGTTCTCGGTAATGTGTTTGCGTGATATTTCTCTGACCGATGGGAGATAATCATTTTCCAAGAAATCGTGAGCCTTCTTTTTAGCCTCTTCTTCTGAGATACTGTCGTTTCGCATCAAAGTTTTCGCGATGCTATTTTCTGCTTTCTCAATATATTCTTTAGAGATTTCTTCGGCATATCCAGACCAGATAAGTTTCTCTACTTTTTCGTTGTAGCTGTCTTGCGCCATCGTTGTCACGGCGGCGCATACTATCAGCAGGAGTGTTAGGATATATTTTCTCATATATAATAGGTTGTAGCGTAATAAAAAAAAGCCCAAAAGGCGTAGCCTGTAACGGCATCTCGTCTTTTGGGCTTGTATATTAATAATGACGATATTAGCACTTAGCCAGCTTGCCGTCAGAACCGAGCACGTTCACAATCTTGTGGATGTACATCTTCTTCATGTTCTCACGTGCAGGCTTCAGATACTGACGTGGATCGAAGTCTCCTGGGTGCTCAGCCAGGTGCTTGCGGATAGCAGCAGTCATGGCAAGACGTGAGTCAGAGTCGATGTTGATCTTGCAGACAGCAGACTTAGAAGCCTCGCGGAGCTGCTCCTCAGGGATACCGATGGCAGCCT
>JAEEGF011752185.1_pt1 | contig 15091 bp, 12 predicted proteins | sample 9134171 | NCBI WGS metagenome assembly JAEEGF01 (sample SAMN16246542, study PRJNA631951) | gut metagenome | biome: gut microbiome; feature: rumen; material: AP-attached | host: Bos | place: Iran: Karaj | collected 2018-10 | reverse complement strand
TAGAAAAAGAACTCCAGATGCGAAAAAAATTCTTACAAGCTTAGCAGGAGATAGTAATGAAACAATACCATAAATGCATAACAAATATTTGATGTTAATGAAATAGGCTGATTACTTTTATGGAAAAGAACATTTCTAAGAATAATGAATTTCAAGTAATTGTAATAGGAGCTGGACATGCTGGCTGTGAAGCTGCATTAGCTTCTGCAAGAGCAGGAATAAAAACTCTTTTATTGACAATTAACTTGGATACTATAGCTGCTTTGCCTTGTAATCCATCTGTTGGTGGGCAAGGAAAAGGTCAGTTGGTTAGAGAAATTGATGCTTTGGGCGGCGAAATGGGTATCGTAGCCGATGAAACAAGCATTCAACGCCGAAGACTGAATACAAGAAAGGGAATTGCTGTTCAGTCTAATAGATTTCAATCAGATAAGAACGGCTATATCAGGCGTATGACTCAATCTTTGATGTTACAGCCTAATTTGAAGCTTCTTCAGGCTATGGCTACCGATTTACATTTTGAAAATGGTGAAATAGCTGGTGTTGTAACCGTATCTGGCGAAATATTCTATGCTCCTGTTGTAATATTGACTACAGGCACATTCTTACGAGGCAAAATCCACATTGGTGAAATAAGTTATTCTGCTGGTAGGGCAGGGGAACCCGCTGCTGATGCTTTGGGAAGTTCTATTGAAAGAATAGGCTTGCCTGTTATGCGTTTTAAAACAGGAACTCCACCTAGAGTAGATATTAATACTGTTAATTTTGAAGGGCTTGAAAAACAGGTTACAGACCCAGATACTGCTCCTTTTTCCCTTTGGTCTGGAGAAAGTGAATTTGAGCCTAGACCCTGTTATCTAACCAAAACAAATGCTGAAACTCATCGCATTATCAAAGAAAACTTTGGTCGTTCAGCTTTGTTCTCAGGTAACATAAAGGGAACAGGAACAAGATACTGTCCTTCAATAGAAGATAAAATAAGCAAATACCCTGATAAAGATAGTCACAAGGTTTTCTTAGAGCCAGAAGGCTGTTATAGTCACGAAATTTATTTGCAGGGAATGTCGACAAGTCTTCCAGAAGAAGTTCAGGAAGCTTATGTTAACAGCATTCGAGGTCTTGAAAACGCTAGGATCACTAGACCTGGCTATGCTATCGAATATGATATCGTTGACCCTAGCGATCTTTATCCGACTTTAATGTCTAAATCGATAAAGAATCTGTTTTTGGCTGGTCAGATTAATGGCACTTCAGGTTATGAAGAAGCTGCTGCTCAAGGGATTCTTGCTGGAATTAACGCTGCAGCTATTATAAATGGGAAAAAGCCGCTAATATTGGATGCTGATAGTTCTTATTTGGGTCTGATGGTTCAGGAAATAACTATGTCGGGAATTAAAGAACCCTATAGAGTCTTTACTTCTCGTTCTCCTTTCAGACTTAACTTAAGAATGAGCAATGCAGAAGATAGGCTTTCTGAAATAGCTTATTCCTTTGGTGTAATGCCTGAAAACAAGATTAATATAATAAGAGAACGCGCTGCAAAGATGGAATCTGTTAAGCAGCAGTTAATCAATTATACATTGACTCCAACAAGGCTGAAGGCTTTATATCCGGAATTGGCTGATCCTGTTCCTGCTTCTAGTGTAACTTTAGCTCAGTTGCTTAAACGTTCAGAAGTAGAGATTTATAAGTTTAAAGATTTGATTCCGCAAATAGACAGCTTAGATTCTATGGCTGCTACTGAAGTTGAAGCTCAAATAAAATATGAAGGTTATCTTGCTCAACAGCAGAAAGAATTTGAATTAAGAGAATCTATGGAAAAAATAGAATTGGATGACAGCTTCTTTAACGATCTTCCACCAGCTTTGACTTATGAAGCAAAAGTGAAGATTTTAGCTGTCAGACCTCATACTATTGGTGACTTAGCTCATATTCCAGGGGTCAGAGCTTCTGATGTTGCCGTTACTGCAATGACAGTCAGAAAAAGGATGAAAAATGACAAAAGTCAGTGAGTTTATAAAACCTTATACAGATAAATTAAAAATAAATCTTGATAATGCTCAGTTTGAGAAGCTGGATTTGCTCGCTGACAATATGATTAATGACCCGCTCTATAAAAGTGTTTCCAAAATATTTGATACAGAAGAAATGGCTATTAAACATTTTTTGGATTCTCTCTTACCTCTTTGTTATTCTCTTCCTGTCTGGAAATCGGAAAAAGTTTTGGATTTGGGAACAGGGGGCGGTTTCCCTTGTTTGCCTTTGGCGATTGCTTTGCCTGATTCCCATTTTACTGCCGTTGACGGAAGGCAGAAATCTGTGGATTTTGTGGCAAGAATGGCTAAATCAATAGGTTTGAAAAATGTTGAAACCATACATTCAAGAATAGAAGATTTAGGGCAAGATAAGGCTCATAGGGAAAAATACGATTTGGTTACTTGCAGAGCTTTGTCTTCTGTAAGAGTTTTAATGGAATATACTTTACCGCTAACTCAAAATGGCGGTTGGTCTTTTTATTATAAGGGACCTAAACTTGATGAAGAACTGGCAGAAGCTTCAAATGCTATTAAGATTTTGGGAGCAGAACCTGAAAATATTGAGATTTACAGACTTTTACCTCCGGAAATACCTTTTGAACGAAACTTTATATCTATTCATAAAACAAAAAGTGTAGCGGCTAAGTATCCAAGAAAAGCTGGTACACCTCTAAGTAAGCCACTTTGAGATTGGGAGTAAGCTATGGGCGGTGCTGGAATTATAACTGCAGAATTATTCGTAATAATAGTATTTGCTATAATAAATCTTCAAATTCAGATGAGGATAATTGCGTCCATGTGGGGAAAAGGCTGTTCTTGGCAGCAATTTCTAGATATTTATGATTTAAATGGCAAATATCGTAATTGGCTGACTTTCGATCTTATCGCAAATACTTTGATTATGCTCGGTGCAACATTTTTTATGAGCAGTCTTGGTTTTTCTATGCCTTTGATTCCCTTAGGAATCATTGGAATTGAATGCGTTTCGTTAGTAGCTTTCCCAGTTCGCTTTATTGGGGCAAAGGTAGCAATGCAGAATAATCCAAATCTTCTTGATTTTAATGGAAAATACAAAGACACCTGTAATGAGTATAAAAAGCTTGTAATGATTTTGGATGAAAGGCATCTGGGCGCTTACAAGAAATCTGCTTCCAAACTCTGGAGCGAGCTTTTGCTGTTAAATAAGAGAAGAAAAGAAGCTTATGCTGCAAAAGAAAAACTTGAAGCTACTAAAGAAGATGTTCAGAAGCTTATAAGTGCATATTCATTGGAAAATGACGTTGATAAACGATTAAAAGCACAGGCAAGATTGAATCATATTATAAAGAAACAGGCTGATATTGATGAATATACTGCCAATGTTGAAGAACAGATTATTCGTTCTGAAAATGTTTTTATGGATATCAGAACAAAATTGGAAGTGGGGCAGAGTGACAACATTCTTCCTGATTTATCTAATTATACTAATCAGGTAAAATCATTAGAATACACTGTAGATGTTTTAGACGGAGACGAAGATAAGAAAAACTAAGTTTTATAGCTTGGTTAGCAATTCTTCCATTTCTTTAAAACCAATATAAACATTATGAAATCCTGGAGAATAGGTTAAGCCTTTGGTTATTACTTCTTTTGCTTCCTGCTTTTTTTCTTGCTTAATAAGATATTTGGCAAATTCCAATCGGAACAGTTCAGAAGCGGGGTCTATTTCCAGGGCCTTTGAATAATAATGAATTGCCTGATTTTCATCTGTTTCTACATATAGGCGAGCTAGATCGATAGGGAAAATAGCTTCGTATTTATTTGCATTAGCTGCGTTTTTCCATATGGTTTCGGCTTTATCTTTTTGTTTTGCCAACACCAAAATCATGCCTAGGGTATTTGCGGCCGATGGGTTATTAGGCTCTTTTTGAAGAATACTTTCATATGTTTTTATGGCTTCCAATAGATTTTGTGAACTTAAACAAGAGTTTGCCTTTTCAAATAGAGACTGAGTGTGAAATAGATTTAAACAGCCTGGTATAACAAGGATAATTAAAGCTATAACAGCGTATTTTATTGTGTTATTAGATATTAATGCAAATTTCTTTATAGATTCTTTTGTTGTTTTTAACTGACATGATGTTATGCCACCGACAGATAAAGCTATAAGCAAGGCTGTAGGAAAGATTCTTGATGAAAAACCACTTAAATTTTGAATGAGAAAAGAAATAAAAACAGCTGAAAATATCATGCTGTCTATTTTCTTGTTTTTGGCTGCTATATAAGAGAATCTTAATAAATAGATGGTGATTACAGCTAAGAGAATGCTTGAAAAGAATCCTGTTTCGATCATTGACTGCAGATATTCGTTGTGGGCATACATTGGGTAATCACCGCCAACAATACGATACAGAGGGTAAACCAGCAGGAAAGAATGTAATCCATGACCGTAGACAGGAAGTTTGTTTATAGAACCCAAAATGCCTTTGTTAATCAAAGTCCTTTGGAAAAAAGTCATGTCTGAGGGTTTGGTTATAGAGAATAATCTGTATTTGAAAGGCCCTGAGAAGAAAATAATTAAAAGAATTAGAGCAGAGCATGTCAGTATTTTAACTGTAGTTTTGTCTGGTTTAATTTTGGCAATAAATAAGGATATTGCAATGCTAACCAATGCCGCAAATAAGGCTATCCAACCACCTCTGCTTAGTGTGGTCATAATGCCTATTCCGCAAAGAATAAGAGATGCTGCTGCCAGCATTTTTTCTTTCTTGCTGTCTGAAAAGATTATTAGGGCAACTGTCATAATAAAAAGTGCTGAGAGAAAAGCGGCAAATATATTGGGGTCTGTCATTATTCCACAGCATCTAGTTCTGAAAAGCTCTTTTGATGCAGGATCTAACCAGGTGCTAGGAATCGGTGGTGCTTCAATGTATTCGCAAATTGCCATTATTCCCTGAAAGAAACCAGAAAAAGCGGCTATGCGGAAAAATAAAAGTTTACTTGATGAATCTGATGCTAGTTGATAGCAGGTAGAATAGGACAGCAAAAGTAAAACACAGGTTTTTATAAATGCTGATATTGAGCCATAGATAGAGCAGGATAGAAAAACGCTTCTGCCGACTGTGAAAAGCCAGATTCCTAGCAAAACAATAAAAACAAATAATATTCTACTTGGTAGTAACTTTATTTTTTGCTGTTCCCATAAAGTATAGAGAGCAAAGCCTGATACTACTAAAGAGGTTAGCAATACTGCTATTGCTTCGTTATAGAAGTATAAAATAGGAACAGCAAAAATAATAAATATTGGAAGAATTTTATTTTTCAATTATTATCCACTGATTTGCTAATTCGCTCATGGTAAGAATACACTGGCGATAATTCTGATAAGCTCTATCATCAAGGAATTCATCAACATTGGCTTCAAATTCATCGGAATAAATCAATTGGCGGCTATTCTGACTAAGATTTGAAGAGAAGCTGATTTCTGGAGAAAGGTGCTTATATTGTTTATCCCATTTAACCCAGTTGAATCCTTCAGGAAGCTCAAAAATAATAGTTTTAGAAGTATGTTCTGTTGCCCAGTATTTCATGGGATACTTGCGCTTAGCCAGACTTGCTGAGCCTGAACTGTAGTTAACCCAGAAGTTTGTAAAGGTCATAATGTTTTCAGAAGCTTTCTGAGCTGCATTAGGAATTCTGTAGGTAATATTGTATACTGCAGGTGCGGTTAAGTCAGATAAATCGGTAAAACCGTAAGATATTAGCTCTGCATTTGGATGGACTTTTTTTACTCGTCTTTCTGCATTGTTGCTTTTTTCTTTTTCTTTTAATGACTTTAATTCTCTGATAGATTCTTCATATGGACCTTTGTAAAGAGTAGTATCTGTTACCTCCATGGAGCCGTCATTTTGAATCTTAACGTATATTGTTTTTGAATAAGTATTCCAATCAAATGTCTGTTTGGGTAGAACTTCGTCAAAGAACTCTTTCTTTTCTTCATCTAGAAAAGTTGCGTTAGAACCCTGTATAGAAGATGAAATAACAGAGAATGGGGTATAGGTTGACCCGCCGTTAGTATAGTAATTCTTATTATCAATTATTACTTTTAAAACTGGGATAGTCGCCAAATTAAGATTGGGGTAATCCTTAAAAGTGATTTTTTCTCTTTTGCCTTCTGTAAAGCCAATATAAGATTTAATACCTATTTTTTCTAGCATTTTATGCATCAATGCAAGAAATGCCTGCTCGTTAGCATATTTTTTTGTAATAGTAGTATTAGCAGATACTGGTTTGAAGCTACCCATATCATCTGGATCCATACCTATCATAGTAATTTCTTTATTTAGGAAATTATAGATTTTGCAGACTTTTTCATAATCTGTATCTGAATCTGAAATCTCTACTTTAGCCAAAAATTCATCTAAGAGTTTTGAATCTGGTTCAGCTTCTTTATAGGCCAAGGTTAATAATTCAGCTGTTTTATTTTTATCATATTCATTGTAAATTACTACTCTTGGAAATATTCGACTAGCGGGGAGCATATTCTGTTCGCTTATATATCCTTTTTTGTCTACAAATTCCCAATGCCAGACTGTTTTATCTTTTGTAGATTTATCTGTAAACTTAGGAGTATTATTTTCCCACTGCATCTGAAGTTTATTGTATTTTAGATTAGACGGGAAACTGATAGTATATTCTTCGTGCAAGACAGGTTCTCTTTCGGCAAAAACATTATGAAATGCCTTAGGATTCAAAGGACCTATGTTTTTAATCCTTTTTATTACTGAATAATCTATAACACTGCCTAAATCAACATTTTTCATAGCTATTTTAAGCTTTTTCAACTTTGCATATTCCGGAGTAGTGTTATATAAAGATTCGTCTGAAAGGGCATCATCGGTTAAATGATAAACTTTTCCTGACGGCGTGTATGTATGTGCAAATTCTAGCTGACAGTCTGTATTGTCTATGTTGTAGTAAAAAGACTGGTTTGCGCAGTCTAGACCAGGTTCTTTAAAAATCTGGACTATTTCGCGGTTTCTCATAATCATTTCGGTTTCTGAAACTATTTCGTAGCTTAAATGTCTGTAGAGAGTGATATAATCTGAATTTGGATAATCATTTGGATCAGGAAGATTTTTGAGAACATTTAAAGCTATAGGTTCAGTTATGCTGGCAACAGAAGAAATCTCATCGCCTGTTCTTATTTTAGAAATCAAAATATGTGCAACATTGCTTGTATTAAAGGTTTTTGCTGTTTTCTCATTTAGTTCCTGAAAACTAATATTGTTTCCTTCTATTTCAACAAGATTACCAACATGTTCTTCACCTTTGTTTAAAATGAGCACGTCAGCACTTAGAGTGTTTACAGCCAATATAAAAGATAGAACTAATAAAAATTTTTTCATTTTTTTGCTCCTTCTACGTTTTCTAGATTAGCTGTATCTGAACTATTGGTATCTGTATTCGGAATAGCTGTATCTGTCTCTTTTATTTCATTTTCAGAAACAGAATTTTCATCGGTTTTATTTGTTTTTGATATCTGTTTTTGTTCAAGGAAGATTTTTTGTTTTGAAGAATAGGCTATTTTTTCTAAATCTGATTTGTAGGATTCATAGTCTTCTACAGGTATATATCTTCGTGGAAAAGCCAATTTACGTGTGATATCAATTTCATCGCCCTGTTGGTCATAGATAATTTCGAATTCAACATAAGGACTTTGAACTCTAAGAGCAGGCGGCAGATATTTTACGGAATATCCTTCAGGTATTTTTATTGCTAACTGATCTGTTTCTTGACGTGAAGTAACATACTGTATAGGATAATTTCTCTTTTGGAGACTTACTTCAGGGAAACGTAGTTCAAAATAAGGAATAGAGAAAATCATGTATTTACCAGATTTTGGGGCAAATCTATTGAGAGTATAAGCAGTGTGACTTCTGAACTGAGTATCAAAATCAAGCGGATTTGTATGGGTTGCTAATTCCAGTTTATAATCAGCCGTTTGGCCAGATACTGACTGCCTGATAGCTTTTTCGTATTCTTCAGGTTTTAAATTACGTGCATATCCACGTATCGAAGCTTCAGTCGGACCATTATAAGTGTATTCTGTATCTATGTGGGTAGTTCCATCTGGTTCAAGTTTGATTTTACATACAGATAACTGTGCATTGTCTTCAGGGGGAGGTAATGGAACCGTTCTTTGAGTTTCCAATACAATATTTCTTGCATTAGTTTCGTGATCATCTAAGCGGAAATAAGGAAATCTGTAGTCTGTAGCTGTAGAATCCAGATAGAAAATACGCCCATCAAGATGAATTTCTGTAATACAGTGGTTATCATCAAATATTCCAAGATCTCTGACTGATCTGCCGGCTCTATTTGTGAGGATTAAAACAGGGTAGGCTTCTACTCCGATGTAATTTAGCATTACAGAGAGCAGCATACCTTTGTCTGTACAGTCGCCGTATTTGTTCTTCAATGTTTCATCAGCAGGATGACCGAGTTGATTACTGGCCATGTTTGCTTTTATTGAAATATAGCGTATTTCCTGCTGACAGAAGTAGTAAAGCTTGGCTATTTTTTCATTAAGAGTTTTGCAGTCTTTTATGAGTTCATCAACTTTGGCTTTAATATCATCTGTAAGCACAGAGCGCTTTTCATACATAGGTTTTAATTTTGCATTAAGGTATTTATGGTCTTTTTGCAAGCTGTAGTATAATGAAGGTGCTATATCGCGGAATGGAGGCATTGCAGGCTCACTAATAACTGGAGCCATGTCAGTTTTTTTCCAAGTATAGAGAATAGAATCAACTGCTTCAATAATAGTAGGAGTAGCATCTTTTTCATCTAAATTCTTGGCGACATAATAAAGTTTGCGTTCTGTTGGAACACTTACTCTAAGTATTTTTTCTCCTATTGGGCAGGAGGACTGAAAGTAGCATCTTCCAGCAAAAAGATTCACATCAAAGGGGTTAAATTCTTCTGTTTCGTAGCTGTAGTCAACCAGACTGCCAACTGTTACGCCAGGAATAGAGAAACTTATGCTCTGTTCATCATTAAAATAAACACTTCCAGATGTGTTTTTTGAAATTTTAATCTGATCTGATTTCAGATTGTGAACTTCTCCTTCAGGAGTGAGACATCTGGCATGTATGATTTTAACTTTTTCTCTGTTTGGATCAAAATCAAGAGAAACATGGGCTAATCCAAGAGCTTCATCTTTTGCAACATAACTGATTGAACGCTGGCGGTAAATATTTGTTCCGTCGTGACGATATCTTGCATTGCTTTCTGATAATACTTTGATGTATTGAGCGTCTGGGTATTTAGCTGCAAGTTCGTTTGCTTTTTCTACATAGTTTGCTAAATCACCAGCATCGCTGACGGAAATGTCTTTCTTTTGAGTCGTTTTAGCAGAAAAGCTTATGTCTCTAATATCACGGCGATCAAGAGATTTCGTTTCGGAGGCAGAATTGAAGTAAATCTGACCGTTTTTATAAGAGATGGAAGAAGCTTCTATTGGCTCTCCTGTAGAAGTTGTAATAACGCCTGCCTGTAAGTTGGCTGAAAGTAAAATATATAAAAAGCATGATAAAATGCTGTTGTTTCGTAAGATTCTCAAGGTATTGCCTCCAATCATTTCTTTTACTATTATAGAGGCTTTTTAGATAATAATAAAGTAAAATTATTTTCCTAGGAAATATTTTATAGGAATATGGAAGCGATTAGCCCAGGCGCTTTCTGTGTGAGTGGCTTCTTTGTCGAAGTAGCCAAAGAGATTTTTGCCAACAACGTAGCCTTTTTTCTGTAGTAATTCCATCATTTCGTAGTAGCTGCGAGTGATTTGGTCTTCATATTCGCCAGTATCAATATAAATCATTGATTGCAGCGGTAAACTCTTGCTTTTTGAGACTTTACCCATAGTTTGACTGAATGTCAGCGGAAAAGCTGGGGAGAAACAAGCCGCTTTGCCAAAAATATCAGGGTATTCTATCGCCATCTGAAAAGACATCAAGCCGCCCATTGATGAACCTGCAACAATATTATCTTCAGGCTTTTTGCTGGTGTTGAACTTGCCATTTACAAAGGGCATTACTTCTTTTATGATGAATTCTGCATAAGCTTTGCCATGTTTACTTTCGAGGTTTAATTCTTTCATTCTATCTGGGGAATTAGGGATAGCAACTACTATGCAGTCTTTTATTTCTTTTGCCTTAATCATTTTGGTTAAGGTTTCGTCAACTTTCCAGTCGTTGCCGGCAAAAGAAGCGGATGGTTCAAAAAGGTTCTGTCCGTCGTGCATATATATAACTGCGTTTGGTTCTGATTTTTCAGAATAGGTATCTGGCAGCCAGACAGTAATTGGGCGCTTATAATCCAGGTCTTTACATTCGAAGCTGTCAAAGGAAACAAGCTTGCCCTGGACAGGGTCAGATATAATTGGTCTCTGGTCTAAAAATTCCAATATTTCAACTTTGACTTCTTTACTTTTATTGGCTTTGATTACAAGATTATTTGGTGGAACATCATCTTTATCAATAATGGCTTGAGTTTTCCAGGTTCCGCGTGTGAATTTGCATTGAATAATGCTGTTAAGACGTGCGTTAAATTCAATATAATAGCTTCCATCAACAGATTGCTGCATTTTTTTGCCAGCAGGGTTCCAATCGCCTAGTTCTAGTAGATTGCCTGAGACATAAAGGCAGTCGCTTTTAGGCATTTCTGCCTTAAGTTTGACTATTAACTTGATTTGACAAATTCCGTTTTCAACAGCAGCTTTCATTCTAGTGTGCACCAACCATTTATTCAAAATCTACTAATATAAAACTTATGGGGATTATTTAAACAGTATTTCTCCAAAAAAGCAAGAGGAAAAAGAATTAGTGAGAAAGTTCTTTGAGTAGTTGTAGTTGTTCGACAATTACCACAGTGAAACGTCCCACTATCTGCACCTGAGCCGCAGGCTCTCTCGCTCTCTGCTCTCTAAAAGCTGGCTAACGCCAGCGTAGTTGTTGTAGTTGGTTTTTGTTGTTATTAGTCTTTTAGGGATAAGAGATAAGGGGATTGTTTTAGTTACTACTTTAACTAAGTCACTGCTTTTCTGAAGATGCTGCCCCACATAGTGGGGAAGCTGTCAGCTTGCTGACTGAAGGGGGAGCAATGCAAAGCATTGCGTAGACGAAAGGGTGACCGAATTAGAGTTAACTTCTGTTTAGCGAAAGCGTATTAAATTTTTTTTCTAAAAAGAAGATATAAAACTTTGGTTAACTGTTAATTTGTAAAATTTATTATTTTTTTTGTCCAAATTTCCGTTTTCGGTTGATTACTATTTGTGCAGATTTAAAAATTTCTCAAAATATAGAAATCAAAGGTGAAGAAATGCTTACATACAAACAAAGAAAACGGGTCCAAAAATTAAGAAATTTTTCAACTAAGGAAGAAAACAAGCTTTGGTATATCTATTTATGTAAATATCCATTGAAAATACGTCGTCAGCATCCAATAGGGAATTATATTGTAGATTTTTTTTGTAAAGAAACAAAATTGGTAATTGAAATTGATGGTATTCAACATCTCTTAGAAAATAATATTAAATATGATGATAATAGAACTTTATATCTCGAAAAATTAGGCTATAAGGTTGTTAGATTTGGAAATCCAGATGTTAATAAAAAATTTGATGATGTTTGTTATTACATAGATTTAATTATGAAAGAAAGATTGAAGGAATTATACGAATTGCCGAAGAACTAACAATAATCAGCTCCATCTGCCGATTATGTTGGTGATGGAGTTTCAGCTTTTTAGCATCTATATTATATGATGCTGCCCCGCGTAGCGGGGAAGCTGTCACGTAGTGACTGAAGGGGGAGCAAAGCGTAGCTTTGCGTTAAATTCTAAAACTAAACGCAATGCTTTGCATTGCTCCCCCTTTTGTCTTTTGCTTCGCAAAATCCACTTCCCCCGATTAAACGGGGGAAGATCTTTATGAGATACATACTTTATGCTAACAAAAACTAGATAAAAACAATGCTTTCTAATGGAGCAACAAAAGAAACTATACTTAAACTAACAGCTATAAGCGAAGATGAATTTAACAAGATAATTAATTCTTAATATCTTTTAAGACAATTCTTCTAGTCGCTATTTATTTTTATAGTGACTAGAAGAAATATAATAACTTTTTCAATATATTTATTAAATTTTCTCACAAAATTAGAAATGATGATAAAGGATATAAAGAAATTTCAAACCTACTTTTGAAATACTGCCGAATTTCAAAAGTTGTTCAAAAGTTGGCTACTAGTCTTCATAAACAAGACTAGATGGTTTTATTTTTGCGTGTAAAAGTAGTATTAAGAACGGATTTCTTATCTTTTGAAAAATTGTCGAATTTCAAAAGTTATTCAAAAGTAGGCTTCCAGTCTTCATAAACAAAACTAAATGTTTTTGTTCTTGTATGTAAAAGTGTTATTATAAGCTAATTTGTATCTTTTGAAATTTGTCTAAACTACTATTAAAAGCAATAATATACAAAAGCTTATAAATCTGTTTTGTTTTGAGAAAAGCTTTGCTCTATATCTACGAGTTTTTCAACAATATCAGAGACACTTTGTAACATTTCGGGACAAAGTTTTTTCAGATTGCTTTCAAGCTTTTTCATCTTAAGAGGCTGTTTGCTATCTGTATCAAAAAATTCTTTTGGTGTGATTCCAAGATAGTCGCATATAAAAAAGAACGAAGCCATCGACGGTAAAGCTTTTCCGTTTTCAATATTGTTAATATAGCAAGGGTTTTGTCCAATCGACAAACTCATATCTCTTGCAGATACACCTTTTTGATTGCGTAATTTACTTAATCTTTCAGAAAAATCTTCAACGTACATTTTTAGCCTCTGTATTATATTTTAACTAATGCAGAAGCTATATCTGTTAGATTAAATCTAACCAAACAATTGATTTTATAGATTCAATATATTATTTTGAGAAAAGTAAGAGATTTAAAATTATACTGTTTATTTTATTTACTTTTGCCTAGGAGTCGTTTATGAAAAAGTTTGCTTTTACATTTTTAGTATTTCTCATATCAATATGTTTTCTTTTAGGTTGTGGAGGCGGTGGTGGAGGTAATAATAACAATCAAAATCAGGAATTAAAATTATCAAAATCACTTCTTTTAGCTAGTAAATGGTATATGGTCAGAAATACAACGAGAGATAATCCAACTACAGAAATAAATGTAACTAGATTAATAACTTATACGTTTAATTCTAATGGTACTTATAGGGCTTATTATAGTGATACTAAAATCACAACTAATGGAACTTGGAATATTGAAGACGGGGTTCTTTTTGCAACATATTCTACCAATGGAACAAGCCAAACCCCTTCTATAACTATTAATTATAGAGGAGAGCTAATTAATGATAACGAAATTCGCATGAATTATGTTGATTACGAAGATTATTTTGTTCTATCTAAAAAACAACCTAATTTTAGTCAAAGCAATAACCAAACCAACATTTATTTCAATAACGATGTTACAGCATCAATGTTAGTTGGAACTTGGGAACATTCAAAAGAATCTAATCCACAAAATTATTCTGAATTAATCAAAGTCAATAAAAGTCCTATGAATAGTTATATAGGTAAAATACAGTTTATGAATGATGGAAAAGTAACCACCACAACTTGCGATATGACAATAGAATCACACCCGATCAACGGAGACAACAATACTCCTTATGAATGGTTTTGTACAGAAGACACCCCGATGGTTGTAACAGAGAAATATACTGTTTCAGGCAATAGATTATATGTTACAAATCTAAATGGAAACAATGGATTTTCCGGTCATATAGAATCAGATGGCAATCTACTTTATTTTATTGCAGAAGATAACTCAATTTCTCAATATATGAAAAAATAAGGCATTCAAACAAACATGACTTAGTCTATAAATAGGCTTTTTGCTTATGCTAAGTATTTGTCTGATTTTGAGAAAAAGGATAGCAAGCCATCTAAAGATGGTTTGCTATAACTGTTGTACTACGATCTAATATTAGAGAAAATAAAAACTAATTACAATAATAATATAAACTATGCCGTCTTAAGCTGTGCCTGCAGATTTTTCACCATTTTTTCTAATTCTTTTATTCTTAGCAAAGCAGCTTTAATTTGTTTCTGGAACTAGACTAGATTCATTATATTTGCTTAATAGATATAAGCAGTATTGATTCATGCTAATTCCTTCTTTTTTAGAGTGTTCTGCTAATGCTTTATGAAGACTTTTAGGAATTCTGAGTTTAAATTGTCCTGAATATTCATTAAGGCTTCTTTCTTTTTGTGGAAGTTGTATGGCTACTCCATCTTCCAGGGCTGCTTTTAGCCAATTCTTTTTTGCGTCTAATGCATTGGCGATAACCTGTTCCATTGTTTCGGCACAGGTTACGCAACCTGGCAATTCTGGGTATGATGCACAAAAACCGCCTTCTTCTGTATCTGGTATAATTTCTAATTTATAAGGTAAAGACAAATAATATTTTAAATTTTTAGTCATTGCTTTCTTCGCCTTCTATAATATTTTTAATCATAATAATATAAACTTTTTTTATTGGTTCATGTTTAGGAACCGTAATAGGATTAGAGTTTTTCTTTCTAAAAGTATAATGGCTGCTTCCACCTCTTGGAGAAGTCATAACATAACCATAAAATTCTAATATCTTTTTGATTTCACTAAATCTTAAGTCATTAGAAAGATTATGAATACGTTTTATTAGCTTTTCAAATTTAGACATTTAATTACCCTTTTACTTATTTATAATTGGTATCGTATTTGGTGTCAATGACTTTTATTAAGAATTTGCTTTCCAAAATATCACCTAAGAAGAACAAGCTGAGTAACCTTGACTTATAGTTTCTTGGAAAGTAGAATTTCCTAAAGGCTCCATTTGTGGGCTATCGCATTCGTAAAGGGAAAAACAAATGACAAATGAAGAACAGCAAGCTTATTATGCAAAGCGGGAACAGGAATTGCTTGACAAGTGTAAGATCAAAACCAAGGAGCAGTTTCTT
>JAEEGF012356329.1_pt1 | contig 15092 bp, 10 predicted proteins | sample 9134171 | NCBI WGS metagenome assembly JAEEGF01 (sample SAMN16246542, study PRJNA631951) | gut metagenome | biome: gut microbiome; feature: rumen; material: AP-attached | host: Bos | place: Iran: Karaj | collected 2018-10 | reverse complement strand
CAGCTCGTGCGAACTCAGGCCGGTGCCGGCAGCGGGCGAGTAGGGCTGGATGGTGTAGCCCTTGTACAGCAGACCCTTGTCGTAGAGCTGCTTGAGCAGCCACCACAGGCTCTCGATGTAGCTGTTCTTGTAGGTGATGTAGGGGTGTTTCATGTCCACCCAGTAGCCCATGCGGTGCGTCAGGTCTTCCCATTCGCGGGTGTATTTCATCACCTCCTTGCGGCAGGTGGCGTTGTACTCATCGACCGAGATTTTCTTGCCGATATCCTCCTTGGTGATGCCCAGCGCTTTCTCCACGCCCAGCTCCACGGGCAGGCCGTGGGTGTCCCAACCGGCCTTGCGCAGCACCTGGTAGCCCTGCATCGTCTTGTAGCGGCAGAAGATGTCCTTGATGGTCCTGGCCATCACATGGTGGATACCCGGCATGCCGTTGGCACTGGGAGGACCCTCAAAGAATACATAGGATTGAGCACCCTCACGCTCGCTGATGCTGCGGCCGAACACATCTTCTTCGTCCCACACCTGCAGGACTTCTTTGTTGATATCTGACAGGTTAAACCCGTTATACTCGTTGAATTTTTTCATTTTAAATAATGTACTTTCTCAAATTTGGGTGCAAAGGTAGTGAAAGCCGAGCACAGAACAAAATGAATTTATTCTTTTTTTATGTCGAGGCGCGTCCTACCTTCGAGAGCAGCAGCTCTCAACGTAGTGAAAGCCGAGCACAGAACAAAATTTTTTCAAGCCGAAAGTCATGAAAGTTCACTTTCATGGCTGAGGCGCAGTAAAATTTATCCAAAAAGAATTTATTCTTTTTTTATGTCGAGGCGCGTCCTACCTTCGAGAGCAGCAGCTCTCAACGGTAGTGAAAGCCGAGCACAGAACAAAATGTTGCGTCTCCGTTTATGAGGCTTGTCCAAATGCTGCCCTTGAGACGCAAAATGTTGCATTTCTACAATGCGGACCGATTGAGTATCAGCGCCTGTTGCCGTGGGGAGGCTGGGCGTTTTTTGCAGGCGTTGACGTTATTTAGTGGGGATTTAAGGTTTTTTTTGAGGTATTGGTGTTACCTTTGCCGCCACAAAACCAATCATCAACGTTATGCTATTGAACAAGTTATTATTGCAGCTCCCCGTGGCCACGCCCGACTCGGTGGCTGCCAACAAGATACAGTCGATGACCAACACCGTCACCTCGCATGTCGACTCACTGGCCCAGCAGCTGCATCCCGACTCGATTGCGGCGATGACGCCTGACAAGATTGTGGACCGCTTCAAGTATCTGGACCTGGGCAGCCTGGTGACCTCGCTGTCGAGCCAGCTGGTTTCGCTGGGACTGCGCATTCTTGCCGCCATCGTGATTTTCTACATCGGCAAGTTCATCATCAACAAGATATACAGCGTGGTGCGTGCCCTGATGGTGCGCAAGGACTTTGACCGCTCGTTGATTTCGTTCCTGCTGTCGTTCATCAGGATTACGCTGCTGTTCCTGCTCATCATCACCGTCATCGGGGTGCTGGGCATCGAGACCAGTTCGTTCATCGCCATCTTTGCCAGTGCCGGTGTCGCCATCGGTATGGCCCTGAGCGGCACGCTGCAGAACTTTGCCGGCGGTGTACTCATCCTGCTGCTCAAGCCCTACAAGGTGGGTGACTACATCGAGTTCGGGGACCTGAAGGGCACGGTGCGCGAAATCCAGATATTCAACACGGTCATCAACACCTATAACAACGACCGCATCGTCATCCCCAACGGCGGTCTCGCCACCAGTTCGCTCAAGAACTTCAGCGCCGAGCCTTACCACCGCGTGGAGTGGCGTGTGGGCATCAGCTACGGCGACGATGTGGAGGTGGCCCGTAAAGTCGCCCTCGACATCCTCGCTGCCGACCCGCGCATTGTCCACACCGATGCCGACGTCAAGGAAGACGAACAGCCCGTCGAGCAGCCCCACGAGGACCAGCAGGAGAAGCCCATGCCCTGGTGGAAACGCCTGTTCCACTGGCACCGTCGCCATGCCGAGGAACTCCGCGAGGAGCATGAGGCAAGGCTCGCTGCCCTGATTCCCAAGCCCAACTACACCCCTAGCGTGAATGTCGAGAGCCTGGACGACAGCCAGGTAACGCTCATCGTGAGGGCTTGGACCGAGATTGCCGACTACTGGGGGGTGCTCTACGAGGTGAACGAGCAGATTTACAAGCAGTTCCCGCAGCACGGCATCCACTTCCCGTTCCCGCAGATGGACGTCCACGTCAACAGCTAATCAGTTAGGAGTGAAGAGTGAGGAGTTCCGTTATTTCCGTTCAATCTGTTTTATCCATTGGCAAGAATGAAGAATCAGTTATCACGGTTATTGGTGGTTGTGGCTGTGCTGGTGGCGTGGCTGCAGGGTGGGGCACAGGTCATCAACTCCATCGGCGACGAGAACATGAAGGTGGAGCAGGGGCTCAAACCCCAGCCGAAGAAGACCGATAACCCCTATATCGCCGACCTGGACACCGAGACGCCCTATTTTCAGTGCATCGACTCGGCCCAGACCTATATCTACAGCCATGACTGGCCCATCGCCGAGCAGTGGCTGCTCAAGGCCTTCAAGACAGACCCCGACAATCCGTCTAACTCGATGGTGCTGAGCAACATCGCCACGCTGCAACGCTATCAGGGCAAACTGGCCGATGCTGTGAAAAACTACTCCCTCGCCCTCGACATGACGCCCCACGCCGTGACGCTGCTGTTGAACCGTGCCGCCCTCTATGTCGAGATGGACAGCGTGCAGCGCGCCATCGACGACTATGAGCGCGTGTGTGAACTCGATATGTACGACACCGAGTCACGCTACTCGTTGGGCGTGCTGGCGATGGAGCAGGGCGACACCCGCCGTGCCGAGGACCTGTTCAACGAGATCAAGCGCATCAACCCCAACTCAGGCCTCTACCACGAGGGCATGGGCCTGCTGCACAAGCGCAACGGCAACCACGGCCGCGCCGCCGAACTCTTCACCCAGGTCATCAAGGTGCAGCCCAGCGCCCAACTGCTGGGGCACCGTGCTGACTGCTATCTGGCCATGAAACGCCTCAACGATGCCGAGGCCGACATCCGCACCGCCCTCGAGATGGCCCCCGACGACCCTTACCTGTACCTGTTGCGCGCCAAGCTGAACAAACTGCGTTTCCAGCGCGACGACATGCAGCGCGACATCGACACCGCCGTCTCCCTGGGCCTCACCCGCGACTACATCAACCAATCCCTTAACGAATAACCCCAAGCCTCAAACCCCGGCCACTCGGTAGAAAAAAACCGAAAAACTTGCACAGGTGGCCAATAATGACTACCTTTGTACTGCGCTAAAAGGTAAGCCCTTGCGCTTACTTTTGCCAGAAGTAAGTTCTGAAGCTTACTTTTGCTTGAAGTAAGCCGTAGCCCTTAACGCATATGTACTCATTATAAGATTAAGATATGGATAGCCATCAAGCGGTGGCTCATCGTGTCCTCCATGGCCATCTAGCAAGAAGCTATGGTTTCCTTGTCGCAGCCAAGTCCATCCTGCGCTTCAGCGAGACCAAGGAAAGCGAGAAATCCGAATATGTCCTCGCCGGCACCCTCGTGAGCATCGCCATTGCCATCGCCTGCGGCATCATGGTGATTGCCGACAGATTATAATAAGTGTGTTTTTTTTGATGATTATTAGGCACGATGAGAAAGAAGAAAGATATTCCGGTAATTGAGGGATTTGAGATAACGGGCGTGGCGGCCGAGGGTAAGAGCCTGGGTCGCTGGAACGACCTGGTGGTGTTCGTGCCCTATGGCGCGCCGGGCGATGTGATCGACCTGAAAATCGACCGCAAGAAGCACAGCTTTGCCGAGGGACATATCGAGCGGCTGGTGAAGCCGAGTGCGCTGCGCGTGGAGCCGATGTGTGAGCACTTCGGCGTGTGCGGCGGCTGCAAGTGGCAGCATCTGCCCTATGAGTACCAGCTGCAGTGCAAGCAGCAGCAGGTGGTGGATGCGATGGAACGCATCGCCAAGGTGCCGATTCCGGCCATCAACCCCATCCTGGGGTCGGCAGCGACGACGCATTACCGCAACAAACTGGAATTCACGTTCTCGAACAAGTGCTGGCTCACGCGTGAGCAGCTGGAGAGCGGTGCCGAGTTCCCCGACCGCAATGCGGCGGGATTCCACATCCCCGGGGCCTTTGACAAGGTGCTGGACATCAAGCGGTGCTGGCTGCAGGACGACATCAGCAACGAGATGCGCCTGTTCGTCCGCAACCACTGCGTGGAGCGGGGCTACCCGTTCTATGACATCCGCGGGCAGCAGGGCTTCATCCGCATGACGATGACGCGCACGGCCAGCACGGGCGAGGTGATGGAGGTGATTGTGTTCGGCGAGGACAATAGGCAAGCCATCGAGGATGTGATGAGCGCCGTGCACGAGCGTTTCCCGCAGATTACCTCGCTGCTCTATGTCGTCAACCTCAAGGTCAACGACTCGCTCGCCGACCAGGAGTTCATCACCTACAGCGGCCGAGACTACATCGAGGAGGAGATGGAAGGTCTGCGGTTCCGCGTGGGCCCCAAGTCATTCTACCAGACCAACTCGCGCCAGGCCTATGAACTCTACAAGGTGGCGCGCCGCATGGCAGCCCTCACGGGCGATGAACTCGTCTATGACCTGTACACCGGCACGGGCACCATCGCCAACTTCGTCGCCCGCCAGGCTCGTCAGGTCATCGGCATCGAGTATGTGCCCGAGGCCATCGAGGATGCTAAACTGAACTCCCGCGTCAACGGCATCGAGAACACGCTGTTCTATGCCGGTGACATGAAAGATGTGCTCACCGACGACTTCATCGCCGAGCATGGCCGTCCCGAGGTCATGATCATCGACCCGCCCCGCGCCGGCATGCACGAGGATGTGGTGAAGGTCATCCTCAATGCCGAGCCCCAGCGCCTGGTGTATGTGAGCTGCAACCCTGCGACCCAGGCGCGCGACGTCGCTCTGCTCGACGAGAAATACCGTGTGGTGGAGATCCAGCCCGTGGACATGTTCCCACACACCCATCACGTCGAGAACGTCACCCTGCTCGAGAAGAAATAAGGGCAATGCCCCGCACAGGGACTGTGGGAACGATGCAGTCGTTGGCGCTGGCCTGCTGCGAAATAAAAGCACTGATAATCAATTTGTCTGCTTAGTAGAGACGCAAAATTTTGCGTCTCTTGTGCTGTATTTGGGAAAAGCCTAACGGTTGGAAACGCAAAATTTTGCGTCTCTACATTGTTCTGGTAGCAAACAGAGGAATTGTTTGCCAAAGCATGGCGGCTGTGTTCTAATTCGCCTCAGGCTTTGAATGATGACACAACGCCCCCCTAACACCTAACACCTAACGCCTAAAGCCTAACACCTAAAGCCTAACACCTAAAGCCTAACACCTAAAGCCTAACACCTAAAGCCTAACACCTAAAGCCTAACACCTAAAACCTAAAACCTAACACCTCACTACAGTTCCGTTCTCTCGACGAGGAAGCCGTCGAGCATGTCGATTACGCGGTGGGCGTAGGAGGCGTCGCGCTGCGAGTGCGTCACCATGACGATGGTGGTGCCCTCCTCGTTGAGGCTGGCGAGCAGTTCCATCACCTCTTTGCCGTTGCGGGTGTCGAGGTTGCCCGTGGGCTCATCGGCGAGAATCAGCCGCGGGTTGCTCACCACGGCACGGGCGATGGCCACACGCTGCTGCTGGCCGCCTGAGAGCTGGTTGGGGTAGTGGGTGGCGCGGTGCGAGATGTTGAGGTACCGCAGCACCTCGGTCACCTTGGCCTTGCGCTCGGCTGCAGGCACGCCCATATACTTGAGGGGCAGTTCCACGTTCTGCTCGACGTTGAGTTCGTCGATGAGGTTGAAGCCCTGGAAGACAAAGCCGATTTTCCCCTTGCGCATCTCGGTGCGCTGGCTCTCTTTGAGTTGCCCCACCTCGACGCCGTCGAGCAGGTAGTTGCCCTCGCTGGGGTTGTCGAGCAGTCCCAGGATGTTGAGCAGCGTGGTCTTGCCGCAGCCCGACGGTCCCATGATGGCGACAAACTCCCCGTCTTCCACTTCCATGTTGATGCCGCCCAGCGCCACGGTATAAACATCGCTTTGGTGGTACACTTTCTTCAGATTGCTTATTTGTATCATTGTTTCAGTTTGCTTTTACTGGTTAATGTGTGGAGGATGCCGTCACTCGGCCTTGATGCTTGTGGCGGGGTTCTCGTGGGCGGTGCGCCAGCTCTGGATGACCACGGTGCCCAGGGTGACCAGGCCCACAAGCAGCAGGCTGAGCGGGAATATCCACCAGTGGATGGTCGTGCGCTCGGCAAAGTAGGCCAGCGTGAGTTTGCCGACGAAATAGGCCAGCGGTGCTCCGATGAGCCAGCTGATGAGCAGCAGCCGCGCATAGTGGCGGCAGAACATCACGATGATTTCGCCCGAATTGGCGCCCGACACCTTGCGGATGCTGATTTCCTTGCGGCGGTACTCAGTCTCGAACAGCGTCAGGCAGAATACCCCGATGAGGGTGATAATCAGGCAGATGAGGGTGATGATGAGCACCTGCTTGAAGTAGCGGAACTCGTTGTGGTAGGTCAGGTCGAACATCTGGTCGAGGTAGTGCACCTCGCTGGCCTCGTGGTTGCTGCAGTGCAGCACGGCGGCGGCAATCTGCTGCTCGATGTGGCTGCGGTCGGCATCGGGCGCGATGCGCACGTTGAGCAGCCAGTTGCCCTGCTTGCTGGTGTTGACAAACATCACGGGCTGGTTGTTGCCGATGCGTGTGGTGCCGTAGCGGATGTTCTCGCACACGCCCACCACCATCGAACTGTCGAGGATGCCCAGCGGCTTGTTCATTTCCATCCAGTCCCACTTCTTGCGCGCGGCCTCGTTGATGATGCAGCAGTCGCCCGAGGGGTCGCTCTTGTCAAAGTCGCGTCCCTCGACGATCTTGATGCCCATGGTGCGCAGGTAGTCATAGTCCACCGGCAGCAGCATGAACCTGATGAAGTGGGCCGAGTCCTCGAGGCACAGCGTGCTGTAGGAGTCGTTGGCGCCCATTGTCGCGGCCGAGTAGCCCACGCGTTCCACCCCGGGCACCTGCATGAGCGTCTCGCGCAGTGCGGGGAAATAGGCGTTCTCGCCGGGCTCGAGGGCGGTGTACAGCACCTGGTCCTTGTCGTAGCCGTAATCCGACTCAAAGATGTAGTGGCTCTGCATCAACAGGATGCCGATGTAGGTAATCATGAATACCGACACCACCAGTTGCAGGCAAACCAGCGTCTGGCGCAGCCTGCGGCCCTGGGGCGTGAGGCCCAGCGACGTTTTCAGGGCCATCGCGGTGGGGTAGGAGGTGGCAAAGATGGCCGGGTAGGTGCCCGCCACGATGCCGATGACAACGGCCGCCACGATGATGGCGGCGACCAGCATGAGGTGCTTGCCCAGGGCGATGTCGCCGGCAATCAGGTCACTGTCGGCCGATAGTCCTGCCAGCAGATGGCACAGGCCCATCGCCAGCACGGCGGCAACCAGGGCGGTGATGACGCACTCGGCCACGATGCCCAGCCGCAGCGAGCGGCGCGATGCCCCCATCACGAGGCGCGTGTTCAGGCTGCGCACCCGCATGGGGCTCTCGGCGAGCGTGAAGTTCAGGAAGTTGATGGCCGCCACGATGAGGATGAGCAGGCTGGCCACCTCCAGGATGAGTAGCATGCTGCGGTAGCCGCTGTCGGCAAACGTGTAGGTGGAGTGGGCAAAGTAGGTGTCGCGCAGCGGCGTGAACTGGAAGTTGGTGTTCTCGAGTTGCTTGGCCTTGGTGCCGATGAGTTCGGGCGGCAGCGACTGGAGCATGGTGGAGACGATGGACTGCTTGAGGGGCTGGATGAGGCTGTCCACGTTGTGGACGCCCTCGCGCACCTTGACCAGGCAAGTGAAGGCGAAGTTGTAGTCTCCCAGTCCGATGTCGCCCAGGTTGGTCACGATAGCATTGGGCGCCACGCAGTTCTCAGGGAAATCCTCATACACGCCGCGCACCTTGATGGGCACGCCGCCCTCATAGATCATCTCCTTGCCAGCAGCACTGGTTGTGCCGAAGTACTCCCTCGCGATGCTTGCCGGGATGATGATGCCCGTGCGGTCGCTGTCGGTCCACTGGATGTTGCCGTCCACCACACGGCGCGTGAGGGCGCTCACGGCATCGTTGTTGCCCATGATGAACGGGAACTCAAATGTGACATCATCCTTGACGCACGTCACGTTGCCGCTGATGCCCGTCTTGTTGGACATCAGCGACACGGCCTCGACCTGTGGCAGGCGTGCCAGGTCATCGGCTATGGGGCGGCACATCGCATCGCTCCACTGCCACTCGTTGTACACAAAGTCGGACTCCAGGCGGTAGATGCGCTCGTAGTCGTCCACCCCCTTGTTGTAGGTGACCTGGTAGATGACCTGTGTCATCAGCACATAGAACGCGGCAAAGGCCACAATGAGCCCGACGAGGTTCAACGCTGTCGCCCATTTGAACCTGCGGGCCATGTACAGTATGTTTTTGAAGATAGTCATTTCGTCATTGCTCGGTAGAGAGGGTTGTCAGGCCAGGGGAAGCCCCTGCCTGTGTCGTGTGAAACAGGCATTGCCGTGATGCGCTGGATGGTGCATCACGGCAATGCCGGTGTGGCGGGTTACTGCTTGGGAGTCATGATGACCTCGACCTTGCTGCCTGCCTCTTTCAGATGGCGGGCATAGGCGGCGACGGTTTCGGGCGTCTGGGCCTTCACAATCTGCTCATAGCCGGTGACGTTGTCAATGCCGCGCTCCACGTAGTTGATCAGTTGTCTCATCCAGTAGCCGTTCTCCTTCAGTGAGGACTCGTGGTCCTTGATGAGCTCGTTCTTGACCTCGTTGAGCGTCGTGGCATCGATGGTCTTGCCGGCAGCAATCAACTGGTTGTCAAGGATCTCGATGGTCTGCTCGGTGAACTCGGGCTTGATGGGGCAGTAGGCCAACAGCAGGGCGAAGGGACGGTCGCCTTCGAGGGTGGCATTGCCCATGGTCATGAGGCTATAGGCTGCTCCGGCGTCCTCGCGAATCAGTTGGGTGTAGACCTTGTCCAGCACCTTGCCCAGTATCTGGGCGCGGAGGCCGTGCTCGAGGCTATAAGGCGTCTTGTCGTCGTACCAGATGGATTGAATCGTGGTCTTGGGCGTTTCCATCTGGCGCTCGAAGCGGATGACATTGTCGCCCTGGGGATGCGTCTCCACATTCACCCAATTGCTCTTGGCGCCCTTCTTGGCGGGCAGGCTGGCGATGTACTGCTCGATGAGCGGGCGGATGGTTGCATCATCAAACGAACCGATGAAGTAGAAGGTGTAGCCGGCGGCATTGGCGGTGCGCTCCTTGGCAATCTGCATGACGCGATCCAGGTCCACCTCCTGCAGGTTCTCGACGTTGAAGGGTTTGCCGCGCCAGTCACGGTTGCTCAGCACATAGGTCAACGAGTCGCTCATGGTCGCCTCAGGCACCTGATCCTTGCTCTTGAGCTGTGCTTCCATCATGTTCTTCAGCTGGCCGTAGGCTTTCTCGTCCTTGCGGACATCGGTGAAGGTGAGGTAGGTCAGTTGGAACATGGTTTCCAGGTCCTTGATGGTGGATTCGCCCGAGACGAGGTCGTTGTAGGTCTCGATGCTGGCGCTGACATCCACCTGCTTGCCGGCGAGGGCCTTGTTGAGTTCGTTGCGAGAGAATTCGCCCAGACCGCACATGCTCATCACGCCGTCATACAACTTCAGGTTGGCCCAATCCTTCTCGCTGTAGAGCGACTCACCGCCGCGCTGAACGGCCTGCATGAAGATTTCGTCTTCCTTGAAGTCGGTCTTCTTGAGGATGACGCGCACGCCATTGCTCAGTTCCAGTTCCTTGTAGCCAAACGTGGTGTTCTCGGTCTCCTTGACAATCTTGCCGGCCTTGGGCAGCTGTGCCATCAGGGGCTCCTGCTTCACATTGTCGACATAGGCCTCGACGGGTGCAGCCAGGGCCTTGTCAAAGGCAGCCTTGAGCGATTCCTGGGAGGGATAGACGGCGCCGTCTTTCTCGGTGCTGTAGCAGGTTACCACCAGATTGCGGCCCGACGGGTCAACGACTTCCTCGAAGTAACCGTTGATGACCTCAACGGGGAGGTTGGGAAGCAGCATGCTCATGATCTGGTACTTCTGCTCTACCGAGGGGATGGGCTCGTTCTCGAGGAAGTTGTTGTAGTATTGTGTAGCATAGTGATGGTTGCTGATCTTGTTGCGCTCGTTGTACTCGCTTTCCAGACCACTCATGTAATTCTCCTGGGCGCGGGCATATTCAGTCTCGGTGAAACCGTGCTCCACGGCGCGGCGGCACTCGGTTTCCAGTAGTTGCATGGTGGCTTCGGCCTGGCCTTCTTTGGGCATGGCAATCATGGTGAAGGCGTCCTTGGTGTTGGTCCACAGGAAGGTGCTGTTGATGCAGCCGGCGTCCACAAAGGGGCAGTCGGGATCCTGGGCCAGCTCCTGAAAGCGCTGCGTCATCATCTCGCTGGCGATGTCGCCGGCATAATCCATGATCAGGTAGTCGATGCCACCCTTGGCCTCGCGGGGCGTGTGGTCATGCTTGTACATGGCAAGAATCATGTCGGTGCTCTGCTCCTTGTCCTTGTCGACGACAAAGATGGGCTGCTCGTTGTCGGGCACAGGGTAGTCCTCGACCTTGGCGGCATCGGCGGCAGGAGCGGGGATGTCCTTGAACATCTCCTTGATTTTGCCTTCGATGTAATCCACGTCCACGTCACCCACGATGACCAGGGCCTGGTTGTCGGGACGGTACCACTTGTGGTAGTAGTCGCGCAGCACCTGGTAGGGGAAGTTGTCCACGATTTCCATCTTGCCGATGATCATGCGCTCGCCGTACTTCGAGCCGGGGAAGATGTTCTTCAACTGACGGGTGTCCATGCGCTCCTTGGCGTCGGTGGTCTGGCGCCATTCCTGGTGGATGACGCCGCGCTCCTCGTCGATATCCTTGTCCTCGAGCAGCAGGCCGTGGCTCCAGTCCTTGAGGATGAGCAGGCAGGAGTCGAGTGCGCTCTGGCGCGTGCTGGGCACGTTGCTGACATTATATACGGTGCGGGTGAAACTGGTTCCGGCGTTCAGGTCACCGCCGAAGTTCAGACCCAGCGAACGGGTGAAATCGAGGATGCCCAGACCGGGGAAGTGCTCACTGCCGTTGAAGGCCATGTGCTCCAGGAAGTGGGCCAGACCCTGCTGGTTGTCGTCCTCCTGCATGGCGCCCACGCGTTGGGCGATGTAGAAGTTCACGCGGTGCTCGGGGTAGTCGTTGTGGCGGATGTAGTAGGTCAATCCGTTGTCCAGCTTACCGATTCTCACGGCCTCGTCCACGGGGATGGGAGGCATCTGCTGAGCCTGAATGCTCACGCTGAATACTGCCATCATGAGCAGCAATGCAGCCAATAATTTTTTCGTCTTCATAATGTTAGAATTTTATAGTAATTAATAAACGTTTGTTGACTCGTTTTGGTTTTGATGTTGCAAATGTATAATGAGGCCCGCGGGGTTGTCAAGAGTTTTTGTGCCCAAAATAGCAGATTGTCAAAATTTCATACACGATTGTGTCTAAATTTTAGACACTTTTGGCCCCGGAGATGAAAAAAACAGTTTTTCATGCCCCGGTCATGGCCGGATTTTCAGGATTTGGTTGTATCTTCGCTGCTGATATGCAGAAGTACGGTACAATATTAGTCATTGACGACAATGAGGCCATCCTCACCGCGTTGAGGTTTTGCCTGAAGGATACGTTTGAAAAGGTGATGACCTTGACATCACCCGAGTCGATTATTACGCTGCTGGGCCAGGAGGAAGTGGACATCATCCTGCTGGACATGAACTTCACCCTCGGCGTGAACAATGGTCAGGACGGGCTGGTGTGGCTCCAGGCCATCCGCAAGCATCACCCCGAGATTCCCGTGGTGCTGATTACGGCCTATGCCGACGTCCAACTCGCTGTGCGCGGTCTCAAGCGCGGGGCCGCCGACTTCATCACCAAGCCCTGGGACAACGATGAACTGCTGCGCAAACTCAAGGACGTGCTCGACGCCAGCAACGAGGTGGCGACGCTCGACGAGGTCGAGGCCGAACACATCCGCCGCGCCATCGACCGTGCCCACGGCAACCTGTCGAAGGCCGCCGAGCTGCTGGGCATCACCCGCCAGACGTTATATAACAAAATGAAGAAACTGCAATGAGCACTACCACCGTCATTGTGCTGTGTGCCGCTGTGGTGGCCTTGCTGGTGCTGTGGTTCTGGCGGCATCAGCGAGCGCTGGTCAAGCGTGCTGCCATCATGCAGGAAGCCATCCGCAACCACGACCTTACCTTCCAGTTGCCCACGCGCCACATGTTCAGCGGCGAGCGGGCGCTGCAGGAGACGCTCAACCAGTTGGGCGAGCACATCCGCGAGCAGGTTAATCTGGGCGAGGTGGAGTCGTGGGAGAAACTCACCCGCGTGCTCACCCACGAGATCATGAATGCCACGGCGCCCATCGCCAGCATCAGTCAGTCGATGCTGCATCACCCCGCCGTCCAGGGTACCGACCTGGAGGAGGGTATCAATGCCATCCACAACACGGTGGTGCACCTCAACTCGTTTGTCGACGGCTACCGCAAGTACTCCGCCTTGCAGAAACCGCTGCCCAAGATGGTCAACCTGGGCGAGATTGTCGGCGACGTGTCGCAGCTGTTCAGTGAGGTGACCTGGAAGAACAATCTCACCAGCGACATCATCATCAAGACCGACCCCAACCTGCTGCGGCAGATACTCATCAACCTCATCAAGAACGCCATCGAGGCCGGTGCCCGCACGATAGGCGTCGATTGTGAGCGGGGTAACGAGGGCAAGGTGATGCTGAGTGTCAGCAACGACGGTGCGCTCATCCCTGCCGAGGCCCGTTCGTCGATTTTCATCCCCTTCTTCACCACCAAGCGCAAGGGCAATGGCATCGGTCTGTCGCTGAGCCGCCGCCTGCTCACGCTGCAGGGCGGCATGATGTCGCTGCTTGACCATCCCCGTGCCGGTTTCCACACCACCTTCCTGCTCGAGTTCCCCGCCTAATTTTTCCGGCAATATCATCAATGATGCTTTATCGGTGACGTTTGCGTCGTGCCGATAAGGCATTTTTGTTAATAATTATTTGGTGATGTGTGATGGGGATTTCAGATAATAGGTGTAAATTTGCTCGTTAAAACCAAAAGCATAGGTATAATGAGAGGTAAAAAGCAATTGTTGGCGTTGGCCGTCAGCGTGTTGTCGCTCACGGCTGTGGCTGCCAACCCAGACTGGCAGGCCCAGGTGGACCAGTATATCGCACAGGGCGAGTTTGCCCGTGCCGAGAAGTTGATGAAGTCGCTGCCCAAACAGGTGCGTAAGGCCGATGCCGTGCGCATCGACTCGCTGCGCACCATCATGCAGCGCATCCGCTCCGATTTCCGCATCACTCCCGAGGAGGGCGTGAAAAGAATCCGCGAGAAGATGCCCGAGGCCACCGATGCCCAGATCGAGAACTGGAAACGCACCCGTGCCCTCGAGGTGATGAACATCGACGGCAAGGAGATGTGGTTCCGCAAGAGTGTGGGCAACCTGTGGCTGCTGGGCAAGGAGTTTGCCGCCCAGAATGCCGCCGACAACCACGAGAGTTTCCTCACCCGCCGCAAGTACTATCTCGAAGCGATGCGCACGCCTGCCGACAAGAACAACGTGCGTGACTGGCGACACGTGAACATCACGTTCACCCTCGACGTCGATGCCGATGCCGTGCCCGCCGGCGAGACGCTGCGCGTGTGGATGCCGTTACCCTACGAGAACCTGCGCCAGCGCAACATCCGCCTCGAGAGCAGCAACCGCCCGGTGACCTATAGCCAGGGCAGCAAGCACCACACGGTGTATATGGAGGCCGTGGCCGTCAAGGGGCAGCCCACGCACTTTGAGTACACCTTCTCCTACGACGTGGGTGAGCGCCACATCAGCCAGCAGGACCTCATCGCCATGCTGGAGCCCTATGACAAGACCAACCCCGAATACATCAAGTACACCGGCGACGAGCCGCGCCATGTCATCATCACCGACGAGATGCGCGCCCTGGCCCGCAAGATTGTGGGCAATGAGACCAACCCCGTGCTTCAGGCCGCCAAAATCTACGAGTGGATCGGGCACAATCTGCCCTGGGCCGGTGCGCGTGAATACAGCACGCTGGCCAATATCCCGCAGTATGTCCTCGAGAACAACCATGGCGACTGCGGACAGGTGGCGCTGCTCTACATCACGCTCGTGCGCTCGCTGGGCATCCCTGCCCGCTGGGAGAGCGGCTGGATGCTCCATCCCGACGAAATCAATTGGCACGACTGGGCCGAGACCTACTTTGAGGGCATCGGCTGGGTACCCACCGACCCCTCATTCGGCCGCAGCGCCGTGGGTACCTCGCTCAACGACTACTATGCCACCGGCATCGACTTGTACCGCATGGCCAGCAACGAGGGCGTGGGCGACGTGCTGAGTCCGCCCAAGACCTACATCCGCAGCGAGACGGTCGATTTCCAGCCTGGTGAGGTCGAGTGGCGCAAGGGCAACCTGTTCTATGACAAGTGGGACAGCCACCTGAAGGTGAATGAGATTAAACCGATTAGCTTTTAGCTATTAGCTGTTAGCTTTTAGCATTTAGCACTTTAGATAGTCAACTGATAATTGTAAAGAAATGAATATCAAATCGTTAATGATTACTCTGGTGATGGCGTTGACTTGCTTCGTCGCCATGGCCATTACCCCCGTCGAGGCTCTGAATGACCTCAAGCAACGCATTGCCCCCGACAAGCGCACCGCCGTGTGGGATGTCACCGCCAAGCAGCAGAACGGCACGTGGGTGGTGACGGGAACCGTAGGCACCCAGGCCCAGAAGAAGGCCATCCAGGCCGCTATGCTCAAGACGGGAGCCAGGTACACCGACAAGGTGACCGTGCTCGAGGACGGCATTCCCGCAGCCCGCAA
>JAEEGF012204477.1_pt1 | contig 15096 bp, 12 predicted proteins | sample 9134171 | NCBI WGS metagenome assembly JAEEGF01 (sample SAMN16246542, study PRJNA631951) | gut metagenome | biome: gut microbiome; feature: rumen; material: AP-attached | host: Bos | place: Iran: Karaj | collected 2018-10 | reverse complement strand
CCTCATTTACGCGGCAAAAAAATATAAAATTCAGATAGAAGACAATACGCAGACTCTCTCCGACCATTCACGCGCCTATATTGCCGGCATTAATTATCTTTATGAATTTGACTACGGCAATCTCTCGGGCTGGATGTATTCGGTAAACGGCGAATTTGCCGACAGAGGCTGCGGTGAATATACATTGAACGACGGCGACTGCATAAAATGGCAATATACACGCAATATCGGAGATGACCTCAAATGATTGATTTTGCTTCATTCAATCCCGCCGCCGTATTCGGATACTTCATAGTAACGGCTGTTATCGCGATGTTCAACCTCAACCCGGTAACTGCCGTTATTTCGCTTATCGGCTCGCTTTCGCTGTTGCTGATTCGCGGAAAAGGCGGAAAATACGGTGTGCATATTCCCGCGCTGCTTACGGCGGCGGGATGCTGCATTGTCAATCCGCTTTTCAGCCATAACGGAAAAACAGTTCTGCTCGTTATCAATAACAATCCCGTAACCTATGAAGCCTTTATTTTCGGGCTTGTTACGGGCATTACGGCAGCATCGGTCATTTACTGGTATTCGTCATTTGCGGATATTATGACCTCGGATAAAATTATATATACAATCGGCAAGGCCTCGCCTAAGGCCGCGCTGATTCTGACAATGGCTCTGCGGTTCATACCGCTTTTCGCAAGACAGGCGAAGGAAATCAACGCCTCGCAAAAGGCGATGGGACTGTATAAAGGCGAAACGATAATATCGAGAATTAAAGGTGTTTCGCGTGTTTTCTCGGCTATGATTACCTACGCGACCGAAAATATCATCATCACAGCCGACAGCATGGCGGCGCGCGGATATACGGGAAGAAAGCGAAGACCTTACGCAATCTTTTCGTTCAAGAGACGGGATGCCTTTTTCACTCTTGCTTTTCTTGCTTTTGCGGGTGTCTCAATCTACGCAACTGCAAGCGGCGCGTTTGACTTCTGGTATTATCCCGAAATCACGGCTATACGCGCAGACGCAGGCGCGGTTGGCGGATATATCGCCTTTGCGCTTCTGTGTATGATGCCGACATTCATCGAAGGAGGTGACCGGCTCAGATGGCATTATTTGAAATCAACAATCTCTCATTCTCATATCCCGGGAGCGGGCGGATTCTCGACGGAGTCAACCTGAAAATAGAGCGCGGCGACTTCCTGATTCTCTGCGGCGCGACCGGAAGCGGAAAGACGACTCTCCTGCGCCTTATGAAACCGGAGCTCTCGCCGAAGGGCAAAAGAGACGGAGAAATTCTTTATAACGAAAAAAGTGTCGATTTGCTCACGCCCCCCGAAAGCATAAAAATCGGCTTTGTCTGTCAATCGGCCGAGCATCAGACGGTGACGGACAAGGTCTGGCACGAAATCGCCTTCGGGATGGAGAACCTTAAATTCACACAATCCGAGATGAGCCGCAGAATCGCTGAAATCTCCGGATACTTCGGCATAGATTCTCTCTTTGACAAGAATATTGCCGAGCTTTCGGGCGGTCAGAAGCAGACCGTAGCGCTCGCCTCTGTGCTCGCGATGAATCCCGATGTAATCATTTTTGATGAACCAACCTCCCAGCTTGATCCTGTCGCTGCGGGAGAATTTCTCTCCTCGCTCAAAAAACTCAATGACGAGCAGGGAATCACGATAATTATCACGGAGCATCGCCTTGAAAACGTGATGCCCCTCGGCAATAAGATTGCGGTCCTTGAAAACGGAAAAATCGGGATTTGCGGGGAAACGCGCGATGTTGTAAAGAAAATCGGGCGCGACGATTTCCTATTTGATTCACTGCCGGGCAGCGCAAAGCTTTTCAATTTATTCTGCGGAGATGGAGAGTGTCCGCTGACGGTTCGTGAAGGGCGTGAATTCCTCGAAAAATCCGGGTTTTCCGCGCGCTTGTCATCCGCAAGTTCTGCAGATTCAATTCCCGGAAAAAACGAAAAAATAAAAGACCCCGCACTGGAGATACGGGATATCTGCTTCAGGTATTCAAAAGATGAGCCGGATGTGCTTTTCAACACCTCGCTGACCGCCGCAAAGGGTGAGATTCTCTGTATTCTCGGCGCAAACGGCTCGGGAAAATCGACCCTGCTCTATACTGTATCGGGGCTGGTCCGCCCTTATGCAGGCAGAATAGAAATATTCGGCAAAAACATAAAGAAATACAGCGGACAGTCGCTCTACGACAACTGTGTTGCCCTGCTGCCGCAGAATGCGCAGTCCGTATTTGTAAAGAGCACGCTCGGGGACGAGCTTGCCGAGGTCGGCGCGGATTTCAGCATCATCCCATATGATTTGAGTTATGCTGCCGGTATTCATCCCTATGATCTCAGCGGCGGTGAAATGCAGCTTGCGGCGCTGGCAAAGGTTCTTGCTTCAAAGCCCCGCCTTCTCCTGCTCGATGAACCGACAAAAGGGCTGGATGCAAAAGCGAAGAGGACGGTCTGCGAAGTACTTAAATCTCTTAAGAATCAAGGGATTACGATTATTGCGGTCACGCACGATGTGGAATTCGCCGCTCTTTGCGCCGACCGCACGGCTATGTTTTTCAGAGGCAACGTCACGACGGTTGACGAGCCGCACAGATTCTTTGCCGAAAACATTTTTTACACAACGTCAATCAACCGCATCGTGTCGCCGTACAATCCCTTTATAGTCACTGTTGACGACGCGGAAAAATGTCTCGGAGGCTCGTGATGAATACAGAAAGAATCAGCCCTCTCAAAAAGACATTATCCGTTTTTATCCCTTTTATCCTTATGCCCGCGCTCGTAATATCGGGGCTCTTCATTTTCAGAGCGAGAGGAATGCTCTGGATGATTACAGCCGTCTGCGCACTGACTCTCGTCATCTTCTTCTGCGGATTTGAAAAGAGAAAGACGGGCACCAGACGGCTGGTGCTGACAGCGGTTTTCATAGCCATCGCCTCAATCGGCAGGATTATCTGCTCCCCGCTTCCGGGAGTAAATCCGATAACGGCGGTGACTGTACTCGCGGCCGTTTATCTCGGCGGCGAAGCAGGATTTATGATCGGCGCTTTTTCGGCGCTCATCTCAAATGTTGCGGCATCTCAGGGCACCTGGACTCCGTTTCAGATGCTTGCCTGGGGGCTTATCGGGATGGTCGCAGGTATGCTCGGAGAATTTCTCAAAGGGCATAAAATCCGCCTGTGTGTCTATACTCTTACAGCGGGAGTTGCCTATTCGCTTATTATGGATATATTCACCGTTATATGGGAAATGAATGAATTCAGTCTCTCCGCATACCGGGCGGTAATCATCACAGCTCTTCCGTTTACTGCAACATACGCGCTCTCGAATGTGCTTTTTACACTGCTGCTCGAAAAACCCTTCCGCGAAAAACTCGGAAGGATAAAAACAAAATACGATATATAGATAAAACAACACCGGGAGGGCTCTTGCCCTCCCGGTGCCATATACAACTCCCTGTGCTGCCGGAGCAGCGGGACGGAATTGTCCAATCAGTTTTTAAAGAAAAGATTGATGATGAATTTTACAAGGCCGGTGATATCAAGCGCAAATGAAGGAGCGTTGAAATCGGAATCGCTGACACCGGTTGAAATCGACTCAATCTTGAGACCGATTGACTCGGTGGTATCAAACGACTGCTCCTGAAGGGTTTCCTCGTCAACGAGGTTAATCTTTGCGCCGATGAGCTTGTCGCCGCTGTAATAGAACGATGCAATACCGTTTTCGCCCTGACTTACGGCATAGAGCGCGATATAATAATTGAGCTCTTCAATGTTGAGCTCTCTTGCGAGTGCGATGAGAGCCTCAATATCCTTGCCTTCGATTTCCGCCTGCTTGCCCTGTTTTATTGCCTCTGCCGTAATCTTCTCGGCAATTACATCGGGAGAAACGGTGAGAATTTCGGCTTTGACAGTACCGTAGTTATTAAGGGAAACATCCTTTGTCTCTTTCAGGGTAAGAAGAGAAACCTTCTCTTTGTCAAGCTTTTCAAGAATGGGATAGAACTGATTTGCGATGTCGTCGATATTGAAGTTCTGACCGATTATCTCTTTGACATTGATCTTGAAAAACGCGAAATACCCGTTGAGTTCATTGCCGCTGCCGATAATCTTTACGTTGCTGAGAGGGCCGACATCACCCTTGGCGGCAATTTTTGTTTTGCCTTCGCCTTCAAATTTTGCTTTGGCCTCAACATTCTTGAGCGGAATTCCGGTTCCGGAAAAAGCGGAATCATCAAGTTTGACTGCAATGCTTTTGCTGTCAATAAAATCATTGAGGAATTTGATGCTCTTTGCCTCTGCTGCAAAAGCGGGCGCGGCGAGCATAGCCGCCATGACCAGCGCCAGAACTACGCTGATTATACTTTTGGCCTTTTTCATTACAACTGCCTCCTTAATAAAAACTCTTTTGAATATACCGCAGGTAATCCCTGCACATATAATTATAGTTTTCTCTCCGCGAAATTTCAACCGCACTCTTGTTGTCAAAAAATTAACAATTTGTGAACTGAAAACGGAATACTCCGCCAAAAGCAAAGTATTCCGTAATAACTGTATCAAAGCTTTTCATCCTTGCCGACTGCATAGATTTCCTCTTCGCTCGCGCCGGCGTTCGCAAGGCGTTCTCTCTCTTCGAGAATTCTGATGACCTTCGCGTGCTTTTCATCTGTGTAATCCCAGAAGAGCAGATACGGGAATATACAGAGAATATGACCCACAAGGTCAAACGCCATGCCTATCATCATGCACTTACTTCTGATATCGTCAACGAAAAGAATATCGTAGTCGGAAGTAAAACCGACGCGGTAGAATAGAATCGGGATAATAAGGCTGATTATCGCTCCGAAGGGACCGGTAAACCAGCCGACAACGCCCGCATAGTTTTCGAGTCTCTCGCCGGAAAGATACATCTGATAGTCTCTCAGGCGCACGCCCATATCGTTATCTGCAAGGTCGAGCGCGCTCTTGAGCATATCGCCGATACACAGGGAAATAAGCATAATGAGGCCGCTCATAAAATAATTATCCTTGAAGAAATAGAAGGCGCAGATATATCCGAAGCACTGCCCCGCAAGCACAAGACGCTTGAAAAGAACAAGGGTTCTGTATTGGAATTTCTTTCTTATCCAGGGAGCGAGGAACGCTCCGGGATTACCCATCATTGAGATAAGATTCTGAACGATTACATAGATGATTCCTCTCTCGCGCCAGGTATAGATAAGAATTATATCCTTGACGGCGAGCGAGCCGTTGCCCAAAGCATCAATAAGACCGGAAATCGCATTTATCCAGTGATATTTATTCTTAAGGACTCCGGCGATTGCGTCCCAGAACGGGATATATTTTTTCTTTTCTATCGGGGGCTGCGGAATTCTCTCCTTGATATTGCCGATACCGCTGAACATAAGCAGCGTGCAGAGCATCATCATAATCGGGATAATGTATCTGTATGTATTGATATTCGTTATATCGCCCGTAAATGTGGATGCGAGAAGCGGAAGCACGGAAACAACAAATACCGAATTGAAAAGATGGCTGAGCTTTTCCGGATAGCAGCGCACAAGCATCCTTTCATGGGCGTTGGGCGAAATGTTACTCGAAATCGCCGACGCTCCGCCCGTATAGGTAAACATTCCATAGAGCGAGAAGAGGAGATAAAGCATCCATACTCTCTCGTAGAGCGGCTTCTCATAGAGAGGAAGCCAGCAGATAAGCAGAACAAGTATCATCGCGGGGATAACATTCGGGTACGCGAAAAGTTTGTATCTGCCGAGTTTCGGCAACCATCTTTTGCGGATGAATATCGCTCTCGCTCCGCCGTAGCCGCAGACAAGCCAGTGAGCGCCGAAAATTTTGAGGGTGTTCCTCATATTTATACCCGGGAAGGATTCGAGATAATTGCGCATTCTCTCGGGGAAGGGAATGATATTTGAAAAATCAAATACGAGGAATAGTATTCCCAACGCAGTGAAGAAGAAATACAGAATATACATCTTCTTTTCCGTCTTTTTCGGCAGGAAACCCAGATTATCCGAAATAATCATATTAAGGATACTCCAGAAATAGCCCTGAACCATAAAGAAAGCGCCTATTATCGAAAAGGTCAGAACGGGGATTTCATAATAGAAAATTACAAGGAAACAGCCGGTGCCGAACGAAAGATAGCCGAGCACTCTCTGAAGGGAATGGTCTCCGCCGACTCCGAAGAAAACGGAGAGATACTCTTTATAAGGCACATATTTGCCCGGCGCGGGTGTGTTCCAATGGTCTTTGAACTCATTGAAAAACGATTTGAGTTTTGCGCCTTTGCCTGCACCTGCCATTATTCATCCCCTCCTTCCTCTGAATCTTCCGTATTATCCGTGCTTTCGGGTTCCTCCGCGGGATTCTCCTGCATTTCCAGAGTACCCGCCTCAACATAGGACTGATGGATTGCTTCCTTCTCTTTTTTGATCGCTTCGAGTTTTCTTTTGCCTCTCTTCGTCATAAGGAAATCTTCCTTGAACATTGCCCTTATAACCTGAACGCCGATATAAAGGAAGCCGGGAATAAAGAAGAATACCATAATCAGCTTTATGAAGGTGGTGTTGACTTCGCTCTTTGAGGAGTTTGAGGAATTGGTCGGCTCCGCATTCTTCGCGGCCTCCTCGGCCTCTTTTGCATCTCTGTCATAGAGCTCCTGATTGTATTTATCGCATTCCTCGCGGGTGGTGCCCCAGAGCGGCGGATCTGCCTCAAATTTATTGTCGCTTCTGGCCTGCCATCTGCCGCCCAGATCGAGGCCATCGTCTGATTTGGCGCCCATGTAGTATTTCAGATCGTTATTGCATTTATAGAAAGCGTGGTGACCGATATGCTTAACCGTTTCAGGAATGAAGATTGCATAGCGCATATTTTCACAGTAACTGAAGGCGTCATTTCCGATGGATTCAAGCGAATCGGGAAGGCGGATGAGCGAAGTTCCGTAGCATTTGAAAAATGCCATATTGCCGATTTCTTTCACGCTGTCGGGCAGATTGATTTCAATAAGTCTGTCACATTTATAGAAGGCGTTGCCCGCGATTCTCTCAACTCCGTCGGGAACCGTATACTTCTCGTCACAGCTCCATGCCTTCTCAACCTTGAGCGAGCCCGCGGTCTTTTCCTTGAGAACATAGTAAGTGCCGATATAAGGGGCGGTAACCTTCTTTTCAAGCATTTCATCAAACATCGCCTGCGTGAAATCGTCACCGTTGGTTTCTCTTATCTGCTTATGAAGGGCCGTGAATAATTCGGCATCGTCCTTACCCTTGATATCATAGTTTTCCTTGACATCGAGGCCGATATTCCTGACATCGCCGTATTCGGCGATATCATCATAGACAAGCTGTGTGCAGCGGCAGATAGGATAGAGAATCATCGTCTTCATATCCTTGGTATAAAGTACACCGTCAACATCACAGTAATTCGGATTCGCCTCGTCAACATAAACCGCGCGAAGCTGCTTGCAGTAAACAAAAGCCTGCTCATCGATATGCTCAACGGTCGGCCCTATATAGATATATTTGACGTATTCGTCGCTGACAAGGGTATAGTTGTCAACCCCGATGACATCCTTGCTCTCATCGGAAACCCAGTTGCCGTTTACCTTTGAATACGGATGGTCGATATGAATCTCGGGAGTACTGCCGTTTCCGTTGAAGCCGTCAAAGACATAGCCCGATTTGCCCGTATCTTTATAATTATCGATATATGAAAATTCATAAGTCGGGCGGGAAATCATATTGAACGACATAAAAACAGAGGCGCCGATAAACAGCACCAGCAGACAAACAATGAGGACCTTCTGTTTTGTTTTCATTCCTTCACTTCGCCTTCGTTTTTACTGTATTTAATAATTATATACTATTATATTTCATTTTACAATAATATATTTGTGAAAAACGTAAATAAATTATTCACTTTTGTTTGACTTTAAGATGTATTCGTAATAAAATAATACTATGGATGAAAGGAGAACAATTTATGTTTTACAGAATTGAAAATGAATATCTCACCTGTGAAATCAACGATTTCGGCGCTGAACTTCACTCTTTGAAATCGAAAGAAAACGGCAAGGAATATATCTGGCCCGGCAGGGAAGAAATATGGTACGGTCAGGCACCGATACTTTTCCCGGTAATCGGTCAGCTCAACGGCAACAGGTATTTTTACGACGGCAGGGAGTATTCAATGCCGAAGCACGGCCTCGCAAGAAAACTTGTTTTCGATGTGGTTGAATGTGCAGGTGCAAGAGCGGTATTCTCGCTTAAGAGCAATACTGATACGCTGGAAAAATACCCGTTTGAATTTGAATTGCTCGCGGTCTTTGAGCTTGAAGGCAATTCGCTGAAAAATACGCTCTCCGTTATTAACAGGGACGGTAAAACCATGTATTTCTCAATCGGAGCGCATCCCGCTTTCAACTGCGAATTGGGAGATGTAATTGAATTTGAACAGCCGGAGACAGTCTGCACTGAGCGAATCGACAGCACGAATCTGCTCATAGATAAAAAATTCCCTCTGCTCGACAACGAGAGAGAAATAGTGATAACAAAAGAAATCTTTGAGCCCGACGCATTGATTATTTCGGGGCTGAAATCGAAAAAACTGCGCCTGAAAGGCGAAAACGAAATCGAATTCACTTTCGGTGACGCGCCCGTGCTCGGAATCTGGGCGAAGCCCGGCGCTCCTTATGTCTGCATTGAGCCGTGGCACGGCATCAACGACTCGCACGAGGTGAAGGACGACATCTCAAAGAAGCGTGAAATCCGCTCGCTCGCCCCGGGAGAAAGATTTGATTTCCCGTGGAGAGCGGAAATAATAAAATAACAGATAAAAGGCACGGTCAGACCGTGCCTTTCTTTTTATTCGATATTCAGTTTCGCGAGTTTTCCGGTCACATCATTTATCAGCGCAGCGGTAGAGAGATCGGGAACGCCGGCAACCTGATTCTCGCATTTATTCATCGGAACAAGAATTCTCACGGCATCCGCCTGTCCGATTGCAACTGCCATATCCGGCGTTATTTCGCCGAAGAGTGAATCCGCAATTACAATGCCGACAGGGCCGATAATTACGTCAGCGCTCCTGCAGGCGACTTTTACGGGGTTTTCTCCTGTTGCTGCGTTATCAGCGCCCGCCTTCAGCATTGCGAGGGTAGCGGCGGAATTTGTGCCGACGGCGGTTATTTCAGCGCCCGCAATTTTTGATTTGACCGATTTTATTATCTGGGCTCCGAGCTGACCGCCCTGCCCGTCAATTACAAGAATTTTCATAGTCTTTTCCTCAATAAACCAGATTGATCGGGCTGCCTTCGGCGAACGCCCTGATATTCTCCTTGCAGATTTCCATCAGACGAACACGCGTTTCATAACCCGCCCATGCAATATGGGGAGTAATCGAGCAGTTCGGCAGAGAACAGAGTGGATTATCCTTTTCGGGAGGTTCTTTACGCATAACATCGAGTCCCGCCGCGGCAATTTGTCCGTTTTTAAGAGCGTCTGCCAGCGCATTTTCATCGATTACGGGTCCGCGTGAAGTATTTATCAGCATAGCGGTTTTCTTCATTTTCGAGAGGAATTCCGCATTCACCATATCCTGTGTTTCGGGAGTGAGCGGGGTATGAATCGTGATAAAATCCGAGCTTGCTATGAGCGTTTCCCTGTCTGTGAATTCGACTCCTTCGGTCGGTTGAGGATGATTAGTCTGCGCGAGAACCTTCATTCCGAAAGAGACGGCGATTTTTGCGACCGCTTTGCCGATTTTGCCGAAGCCGATTATGCCCAGCGTTTTGCCGTCAAGCTCGTAGATCGGGGCAACCTGATATGAAAAATCGGGATTTGACGCCCATTCGCCGGCGTGAACGGAAGCGGAATGCTCGGCTACTCTGTTCGTATAAGCAATGATATGCGCGAAAACATTCTGTGCGACTGCCATTGTGCTGTAGGTCGGAATATTGCAGACAGGAACACCGATTTCTTTGCAGTATTCCCAGTCAACCACATTATACCCGGTGCTCAGCAGTCCGACATATCTCAGATTTTCGATTTTTTCGAGCGTCGCTCTCGTCAGCGGTGTCTTGTTTGTAATTATCACATCGCAGCCGGCGCATCTCTCGTCAATAAGCTCCGCCGGAGTGCGGTCAAAAACCTTATATTCGCCGTATCCGCCGAGCCAGTCCCACGAGAGGTCGCCCGGATTCTCGGCATATCCGTCAAGAATTACAATTTTCATTTTCTTCACCTCAAGCCGATTATATCATATATTTCCGCCGATTGCACCAGTTTTTTAATTTTGTTTACTACGGTTTTGATCCCTTCCGTTTTTCACACTAAAAGTATTGACACTTTTAATGTAAAAAAAGTATAATAAGGGCGGATTAAATTCAAGGAGGTCTTGTTATGGAACAGCAGGGTCGTCAGAAGAATGTGACCGGTCAGGGCAAGCCGATTTACAAGCGCGGTGAGGGGCTCGGATCGGGTCCTGTCGGCAGACAGGAAGGATATCACGGCAGAGGAAATCCGTCCCCGTCATCAGGCGGTTCGCAGGGCGGAGGAGGCCCCGTGCGCTCAGGCGGCGGAAGAAAGGGCGGGATAATCGCCATACTTCTTGCTCTGCTGCTCGGAGGCGGCGGATTCGGCCTGAGCAATCTGCTCGGAGGCGGCAACGGCACTCCGTCAAATAACACAACACCGACAGCAAGCGTTTTCAGCGCATTCACCAACAGCACCGTTTCATCCGACTGGGTAGTGCCTGCCAACACCGGCAAGCTCGACAAATCGGTCGCTGAAGGCGCGCGTGCAAAGAGAACCGTTATTTACGGCGACAGCAGAGACAAAGCGACCGTTATGGTATATATGTGCGGCACCGACCTTGAAACAAGAGGCGGAATGGCGAGCAACGATATGAGGGAAATGGCCGCGGCCACAATCGGCAGCAATGTTGATGTCATCATCTATACAGGCGGCTGTACTTCATGGAAAATCAGTCAGATAAGCAACAGCGTAAACCAGATATGGAAAATTGCGAACGGCAATATGCAGTGCCTTGTTCAGAATGACGGCAGAGACCCGATGACCAAGGCGACAACGCTTACCAAATTCATAAACTACTGCACCAAGAATTATCCGGCAAACCGCAATATGCTTATAATGTGGGATCACGGCGGCGGCTCAATTTCAGGCTTCGGCTATGATGAGAGAAACAAAACTGCCGGCTCACTGACTCTTAAAGGAATCAACGACGCGCTCAAGGCATCGGGCACAAAATTCGATTTCATCGGCTTTGACGCCTGCCTTATGGGAACTCTTGAAAATGCCCTGATGCTCGATAATTACGCCGATTATCTTATCGGCTCGGAAGAAACTGAGCCCGGCGTCGGCTGGTATTACACAAACTGGCTGACCGCTCTTTCAAAGAATCCCTCAATGGAGACTGTTGAAATAGGCAAAATCATAGTTGATGATTTCGTTTCTTTCTGCAATCAGAAGTGTCCCGGTCAGAAGACCACGCTCTCTGTGGTTGACCTCGCGGAACTGACCGCTACCGTTCCCGCAGAATTCAGCAAGTTCGCGACCGAAACAGTTTCAAAACTTAAGGGCAAAGAATACAAGGCGGTTTCCGATGCGAGAGCAAATACCCGCGAATTCGCGGTATCGAGCAAGACAGACCAGATTGACCTCGTACACCTCGCATATAATATCGGCACCGATGACGCAAAGGCGCTCGCAGACGCTCTTCTCGGCGCAGTAAAATATAATAAGACTTCTTCCTCCATAAGCAATGCCTACGGTCTCGCAATCTATTTCCCGTATAAGAAGGCCTCAAGAGTACCCAGCGCAGTTCAGGCTTATGAAGCCCTCGATATAGACAGCAATTATACCGAATGCATCAAGTCCTTTGCTTCACTTGAAGCCGCGGGTCAGGTTGTGGCGCAGGATTCACAGCCCGCTTCTCCGCTGCCCTCGCTGCTCGGCCAGTTCGCGGGCCAGTCGCCCTCCTCCGGCGTCGATATCACAAGTATTCTCGGCAGCTTCCTCGGCGGCTCAACCTCCTCCTCTTCACCGGCCCTCGGCGGGCTCGGTGACCTTGCAGGCCTTGCGGGCTCGTTCCTCGGCAGAAATCTTGATGTTGATCTTGCGGCCGAAACGATTTCGGGCAACCAGCTTGACACTTCAAACTTTGCCTGGACAAAGGTCGGCGGCAACTATCAGATGACTCTCAGCGAAGGTCAGTGGAAACAGATTCATTCGCTTGAGCTCAATCTCTTCTATGACGACGGCAATGGCTATATCGATATGGGCCTTGACAATGTATATAAGATAACCGACGAAGGAGCTCTTGTAAGCGATTTCAGCGGAACATGGCTCGCCATCGACGATCAGCCCGTTCCCTATTATCATATTGATACCTTCAAAGAAACAACCACCGGCAGAGTGCCCGTACTGCTCAACGGCGAGAGGGCAAATCTGATTATCGTATTCGATAAGGAGCATCCCGAAGGATACATCGCCGGCGCCCGCAGAGATTACAGGGACGGCGAGACCGAGACGGTTGCCAAAGGTATGGAAGCGCTCAACAAGGGCGACAAGATTGAATTTGTCTGCGACTATTACACCTATGACGGCGAGTATCAGGATTCATATCTTTACGGCGAAGAATTAATCTACAACGGCAATCATAAGATTTCCGATGTCTATGTTCCCAATCCCGAAAAATGCTCGGCGACATATCTTGTGACCGATATTTATGATAATGAATACTGGACACCGGTAATTCCCAATGACTGATATGAATAAAACTGTTCTGATACTTGTTGACGGGATGCGCCCGGATTCCCTTGAGGCGTGCGGGCATCCCTTCGTTAAAGAAATGCTTTATGAAAGCGTGTATTTCCCGGCGGCGCAGACGGTTATGCCGTCTGTCACCCTGCCATGCCACATGTCGCTGTTTCATTCTGTGGAGCCCGGGCGGCACGGAATTCTCACTAATACCTACGTGCCGCAGGTGAGGCCGGTGAACGGAATCTGCGAAGTCCTCCGCAGAGCAGGTAAAAAATGCGCTCTCTTTTATAACTGGGAGGAAATCAAGGATTTGGCGCGCCCCGATTCGCTCGCTTATTCCTGCTATGTTTCAGGCCATATTTACAGCTATGAAAATGCCAATCCCCGCCTTGCGGCTCTTGCGAAAGGTTATATTGCTTCTGATCTGCCCGATTTTACCTTCGTATATCTTGGCTGGTCAGACGCGGCGGGTCATAATTCGGGATGGATGAGCGATGAATACCTGCGCGCGGTAAGCGGCAGCTGGGGCTGTATAGAAACAATATGCCGGGGAATCCCCGATGATTATACCGTCATCGTCACCGCTGATCACGGCGGCCACGACAGAACTCACGGCTATGATATTCCCGAAGATATGACAATTCCCGTAATTGTCCGCCTGCCGTCAAAGGAAAGCGCGGCCAAAGACGGCGGAAGCATCCTTGATATTGCCCCGACCGTCGCCTCCCTGCTCGGCGTTGATTCCGATCCCGAATGGGAAGGAAAAATTCTGGATATATAAAAGTCCGTTTTTTCGCCTCTCATATCGTGAAAACATTATTTGACAGGCAGGAGATTGAATGTAATGAATAATTTTAAGGATTATTATGATTTTATCGCTTTAATCTCCAGGGAATTCCTTAAAAAGCATAAAGTTAACAAATACCGGACCAAAAAAGTTGAAGAAATGGATGATGAGCAGGTAATATCAGCGTGTCATTGGTATTATGAGGAAAACAATCTGGCAGAAGAATTCCATAACTATTGCAACCGTGAATGGAATGAACATATGGGCAGGAAATACCTTGGTAAGACTATACGCGTTACAGTTGACAGACCGCTCGGCTCACATCATCCGGAACACAAGAATTTGGTTTATCCCGTGAATTACGGATATTTTGAGGGGCTGAGCGCTCCTGACGGAGAATGGCAGGATGTCTATATCCTCGGCGTTTATGAAGCAGTTAATTCATTTGAGGGAAAAGTAATTGCCGTTATTCACAGGCTCGATGACATCGAAGATAAATGGGTTGTCTGTCCCGATGAATACAGTTTTACCAAGGAAGAGATTTTCGAAGCCACAGAGTTTCAGGAAAAATACTATAAGATTGAGATTCTAATGTAGAAGAATTCAGCCCGCAGGATGATGCGGTTGTTCATAAACCGGTAATTTAAATATTGTTACTGCGGACTGTTTACATGGTTGGTAATAAAAGAATTCAAGAATTCTCCGGTTGCATTTCTGCTGCCGGAGATATTCTTTTCCTTGATTCTCTGACGGTTATGATATAATACTGAATATATTGATAATCATTATTTTAACATACAAAATTTATTTCTATCTTAATTAATAATCGGTCTTGCGGAAAGACTGCGAAAACCGATAATATGGATTAAAAGCAAAAAACATGCCAGGTTTGTCTTTTAATCATCCTGCACAAAAAGTATTCATCATATCAAATCACATTTCACGCATTTTCCGATTTTGGTTCAATCTGCCATAATACGGTTGACAAAGGAAAAATACGGGCGTAAAATGTAACCAACGAAGGCAAAGGCGTCTATGGGTTTCGGCTCACAGACGCCTTTTCTGATTATATTGCCATTAGTATTATTTAAGCAACGGCGCTTTTCCGCTAAGGAAGAGCGCCCCTTTTTGTTTCAGAGGAGGTTGATACCATGACAAATAACGTTGTCTGCGGTAACTTTTTCGGGGAATGGTTCCCGGACGGGAATAATGAATGTGAAATAATGAATTAAAAACTAAAATAACGGAGGAAATAATTATGAGCAAAATCACAAAAGAAGAAATCCTGAAGAGCGCAAAAGAAAACAATGTTGAGTTTATCCGGCTTCAGTTTACGGACCTGTTCGGTATTATGAAGAATATAGCTGTTACGGTTTCGCAGCTGGAAAAAGCGCTTGATAATGACTGTATGTTCGACGGATCGTCAATTGACGGCTTTGCAAGAATTGACGAAAGCGACATGTATCTTCATCCCGACCTTGATTCCTGGGC
>JAEEGF010590025.1_pt1 | contig 15097 bp, 13 predicted proteins | sample 9134171 | NCBI WGS metagenome assembly JAEEGF01 (sample SAMN16246542, study PRJNA631951) | gut metagenome | biome: gut microbiome; feature: rumen; material: AP-attached | host: Bos | place: Iran: Karaj | collected 2018-10 | reverse complement strand
TAGGAGTCTGTCCGCGGAAGATATAAGCCACCACCGTAGCAGAGATGGTGGAAATCAACAGCGGCAGCATCGACGACAGGGAGATATTGAAAAGCAGAATCTCCATCGTAAACAGCACCCCGGCCAGAGGTGCCTTGAAAATGCCCGCTATGGCTCCTGCCGCCCCGCAGCCAAGAAGAACCGTGATATTACGATACGACAATCCGGACCAGCGGCCCAGGTTGCTGCCGATTGCCGCTCCCGTATAAACTATCGGCGCTTCCGCTCCCACCGAGCCTCCGAAGCCTATGGTGATGGAGGAAGTGAGCATAGAAGACCACATATTGTGCGGCTTGATTTTGCTCTCGCCGCGGCTTACGGCAAGCAGCACCTTGGTAACCCCGTGGCCGATGTTGTCTTTGATAAGATATCGGAGGAGCAGCAGGCTGATCAACATACCGGCACCCGGAAGAATCAGGTACTGGATGTTGTAGCTGAGGCTTAAAGTATTGTCAAGCAAATGCTTGATGCCGTCGATGGCAGCTGTGAGAAGCACTGCCGCCAGCCCCGAGCACAAGCCCACAAGCAGACTGAGCAGCAGCAGAAGGCTCCGCTCGGATATATGAAACCTGCCTGATTTATGCGTCTGAGGAGTCGTCATCCCCACCGTACTGGGAAATGTTGTCGTCGGGCAGAGGCGTATCTCCGTCGGGCGCACCGCTGGTTCCGGCCACCTCCTCGGTCTCAGCCTCCTCCTCGCCCTCGAGCCAACGCTCCACATCTTCGGGGTTGTCGATATCTACTTTGATCTTAACCAGATAGATATCGGTGTCCGTCTCGATGGTAACGGCGTAGAAAGGATCGATGGTCTTGCCGGTGCGGGGGTTGACTCCCGGAGAATACTTGACAAGATCCGGCAGGAAATCACTGAAACCCTTGGGATACTTATCGTTGAAAATGGCGGCTATTTCAGCCGGAAGATTCTCCTGGCTGATGACGTGTCTGTGCTTGCTGTCTGCGTTCATTTCCTATCTGTGGCTTAATCCAGTGCAATATTAAGGCAAATATTTTAATCAAACAAATATTGTTTCTATCTTTGAGCATTATGAGTAAAAAAAATCTTGTAGTACTCAGCGGCTCGGGCATCAGCGCCGAGAGCGGCATAGCCACCTTCCGTGGAGGTAACGGCCTGTGGGACAATGTCCCCGTCGAAGAAATCTGCACCCCTCAGGGCTGGATACGCAATCCTGCCAAAGTCCAGGGCTTTTACAACAAGTTGCGCGCCCAGCTGGGCGAGCGCTTCCCCAACGAGGCTCACAAGATTGTGGCGGAGCTGGAAAAAGACTACAACGTGTGCGTCGTTACCCAGAATGTAGACAATCTGCACGAGAGGGCCGGCAGCACGCGCGTGGTACATCTGCACGGGGAGCTCACAAAGGTCCGCCCCGAAGACTGCTACACCGAGAGCGACGGTTATTCCACCAAATACGTACAAGATGTAGGCTACCGTCCCGTGGCCATGGGCGAGACGGGAGGCCCGAGAGGCCGGCAGCTGCGCCCCCACATCGTATGGTTCGGAGAGGCCGTTCCCAATCTGGAGACTGCAGCCCGCCTGGTGAGCGTAGCCGATATACTGGTTATAGTAGGCACATCGCTCCAGGTATATCCCGCGGCAAGCCTCTACCACTACGCTCCCCAAGGCTGCCCCATCTACCTGATCGACCCCGACAGCCACCTGGGAGGTCATATCCCCGGAGTGACTTTCATCAACGATGTAGCCACCGCAGGCATGCGCAAGCTCAAAGAAGTATTTTTGCAGAATCTCTGAAAAAGATTTATATTTGCAGTCCCAAAGCCACTTTAGCTCAGTCGGTAGAGCAGCGCATTCGTAACGCGCAGGTCGTCAGTTCGAGCCTGATGAGTGGCTCAAAAAGAAGGGCGGTCCGTCAGGGCCGCCCTTCGCTGTTGTTACGCTCCTTCTATAGAGTACGCTTGATTTCTACAATCTGGAAGGCTTCTATCATATCTCCCTCCTTGATGTCGTTGTAGCCTGCGATGCTCATACCACACTCTTTGCCGGCCAGGACTTCCTTGACGGAATCTTTGCCTATCTGGAGTGAGCCAAGCTCGCCGGTGTAGATGACTATACCGTCGCGGATGAGGCGCACCTTTGACTTCTGAATCATCTTGCCGTCGCGGACAATACATCCGGCGATGGTACCGACCTTGGAAATCCTGAAGGTCTGCTTGACCTCGGCGGTAGAGATGACCTCTTCCTTCTTCTCCGGCTCGAGCATACCCTCGATACCGTCCTTGACGTCGTTGATACAGTCGTAAATAACGGAGTACAGACGGATTTCGATGCCCTCGCGGTCGGCGCTCTTGCGGGCCTCCACGGAAGGACGCACCTGGAAGCCGATGATAACGGCGTCGGACGCCTCGGCAAGCAGCACGTCGGACTCGGAAATGGCGCCCACAGCCTTGTGGATGACATTTACGCGCACTTCCTCGGTGCTGAGCTTGATGAGAGAGTCGGACAGAGCCTCCACGGAGCCGTCCACGTCACCCTTGACGATGACATTGAGTTCCTTGAAGTTGCCGATAGCGATACGGCGGCCGATCTCTTCGAGAGTCATATGCTTCTGGGTCTTGATGCCCTGGATACGTATGAGCTGCTCGCGCTTGGCCGCAATATTCTTGGCCTCCCTCTCGTCGGTCATCACATTGAACTTCTCGCCTGCTGCGGGAGCGCCGTTAAGGCCGAGCACCGACACCGGCGTAGAAGGACCAGCCTCCTGCACCTTCTGTCCGCGCTCGTTGAACATGCTCTTGATACGGCCGTAGAAGCTTCCGCACAGCACTACGTCACCCTGATGCAGGGTTCCGTCCTGCACCAGCACGGTGGCCAGGTAGCCGCGGCCCTTGTCGAGACTCGACTCGATGACTGCACCGCTGGCGAGCTTGTTGGGATTGGCCTTGAGCTCCAGAAGGTCGGTCTCTAGGAGCACCTTCTCGAGAAGTTTATCGACGTTGATACCCTTCTTGGCGGATATTTCCTGGCACTGGTACTTACCGCCCCAATCTTCCACCAGAATGTTCATCTCGGAGAGCTGGCGGCGAATCTTTTCGGGATCTGCGCCGGGCTTATCTATCTTGTTGATAGCAAACACCATAGGAACGTTGGCGGCCTGGGCGTGGTTGATAGCCTCAATGGTCTGGGGCATCACCGCGTCGTCGGCGGCCACTATGATGATGGCAAGGTCGGTCATCTGGGCGCCACGGGCACGCATGGCGGTAAACGCCTCGTGACCCGGAGTATCCAGGAAGGTGATCTTGCGGCCGTCTTCCAGCTTGACGCTGTAAGCACCGATGTGCTGGGTGATACCGCCGGCCTCACCGGCAATGACGTTGGTCTTGCGGATGTAGTCGAGGAGCGAAGTCTTACCGTGGTCGACGTGACCCATAACGGTAATGATAGGTTCGCGCGGCTTGAGGTCCTCGGGACGGTCGGGCTGCTCGTTGGAGTTGATTTCGTCGGTAAGGCCGGCGGTAACGAACTCCACCTTGTAGCCGAACTCCTCGGCCACCAGCACCAGCGTCTCGGCATCGAGCCTCTGGTTGATGGACACCATCAGGCCAAGGCTCATGCAGGCGCCGATAACCTTCACCACAGGGGTGTTGTTCATAAGGGTGGCAAGGTCGTTAACCGTTACGAACTCGGTGACTTTGAGCACCTTCTGCTCGGCGGCAAGTTCCATCTGCTCCTCCTGGCTGCGGGCTGCTGCGGCCTCACGCTTCTCCTTACGGTATTTGGCTCCGAAGTTATTCTTCTTGCCCTCGTTCATACGGGCGTAAGTCTCCTTGACCTGCTTCTGAATCTCCTTCTGCATCTCTTCCTGCTGGGCCTCGGTGAGGGCGGGCTTGAGACGGTCGCGGTCGCGGTCGCGGTCACGCTTGCGCTTGCCCTGGCCCGGAGCGGGCTGGGCGGGAGCATTCTTGGGCTTGTCTTTCTTGCCGGCGTTGCGGTCGATATTGGCTCCGGCCTTGGCGACGTCCACTTTCTGAGCGCCCTTGCCGATGCGCTCGCGCTTGGCGGGCTTGCGGTCGAACTGGCTGAGGTCAACCTTGCCAACCACCTTGAAAGGCGATTCGGCATCGCCACCCTTCTGGGCCTCGGGATTGACGGGTTCCGGCTTGGCGGGTTCCGCCTTCACGGGCTCGGGCTCCGATGCAGGCTCAGGCTTCACCGGCTCAGGCTCGGGCTCGGGAGTGACCGGCTCGGGTTTAACCGGCTCCGGTTCGGGCTCCGGCTTTACAGGCTCGGGCTCAGGTTCCACCTTCACGGGCTCGGGCTCCGGGGCGGGCTTTACCGGCTCAGGTTCCGGCTCCGGCTCGGGTTTAACCGGCTCCGGTTCGGGCTCGGGCTTTACGGGCTCCGGCTTTACGGGCTCGGGCTCCGGTGCAGGAGCGGGCTTCGCCTTGCGCTCGAAAGTGGTGGACTTGATGGTAAGTTCCTGCTCTTCCTCCTCTTCTTCCTGACGGGAGATGCGGCGGTTGGTCTTTTCCAGGATTTCCTTAACCTTGATATCCACCTGCTGGGCTTGCTCCAAGGCTTCTTTATCTTTACCGAACTGCTTATGGAGATCGGGCAGACACTCGTCCGACACCTTGGCATTCGGATTCTCTTCAACCTCGAAGCCCTTCTTATGAAGGAACTCAACGAGATCGGACAGACCGATGTTGAACTGCTTTAAAAGTTTGTTTATTCTGATTTCTGCCATTAGTCTTCAAATTCAGCTTTAAGTATCCGGAGTACATCTTCCACAGTCTCGTCGTCGAGGTCCGCACGCTTGGCGATATCCTCGGGATCGATAGCCAGAACGCTCTTGGCAGTGTCGCAGCCAATGCTCTTGAGCTTGTCTATGACCCAGCCGTCGATTTCGTTGTCGAACTCGTCCAGCAGCACGTCTTCCTCTCCGTCTTCAGCTTCTGCCTTGGAAAGCTCACGCCAGACCTCGATCTCGCGGCCGATGAGCTTGCCGGCAAGCAGCACGTTCACACCGCCGCGGCCGATACCCTTCTTGACCTCGTCGGGAAGCATGTACACCTTGACTTTGTCTTCGGGGCTCTTGCCCATGTCGATGTTGGACACCATACCGGGCGAAAGGGCCCTCTGGATAAGCAGGGTGGGGTTGGACGACCAGGGAATAACGTCGATGTTCTCGTTGCGGAGCTCGCGGACGATACCCAGGATCCTGCTTCCCTTGACACCGATGCAGGCGCCGATAGGATCCACACGGTCGTCGTAAGACTCAACGGCCACCTTGGCGCGGTCGCCGGGTACGCGGACCACCTTCTTGACGGTGATGAGGCCGTCGGCGATCTCAGGCACTTCCTGCTCGAAGAGGCGCTCCAGGAATTCGTCGCTGGTACGGCTCAGGGTGATATAAGGAGTGGTATTGTTGCGCATCTCCACGCTCTTGATGATGGCGCGTACCGACTCGCTCTTCTTGAAGTGCTCGCCGGGAATCTGCTCCGCCTTGGGGATGTGGAGTTCGTTGCCGTCCTCGTCGAGGATAAGGACCTCCTTACTCCAGGTCTGGTAGACTTCGCCCACGAAGAGCTCGCCCACCTTCTCGGAGTATTTCTTGTAAACGTTGGCCTTCTCGATGTCCATGATGCGGCCCTGGAGGTTCTGGCGGATGTTCAGGATGCCGCGGCGGCCGAAGGACGACAGGGGGAAGAGCTTGGCGTAAGTGTCGCCGATCTCATAGTCGTCGTCGCCACTGTCGGCGACAACCTGCTCGAGGGTCATCTCGGCGCTGGGGTTCTCAACCTCCTCCACGATCTCGAAATTCTGATAGATCTCGCAGGTACCCTTGTCGACGTTCACGATGACGTCGAAGTTGTCGGAGCTGCCGAAAGTCTTGGCGATCTGGGTTAAAAACACGTCCTTGAGCACGCCCATCATCACGGAGCGGTCGATGTTCTTCTCCTCCTTGAAGTCCTTGAAGGCGTCAATGAGAGTGATTGGTCTTTCTTTTTCCATTATAAATTATTCTTCTATAGTTTTCAACAATTCATCGGCTTCCTCCGCGCTGATGCCGAGCGAACCCACCGTGAGGGCATAGTCCTCAATGTTGCGGTCGAATGCGGCCAGGACTGCCCTGTGCACGTATTCGCAGTCGTCCAGGCCGACGGGGCCGTCAGCCTTGTCGAGGGTAACCTCGAACACATTGTCGTCGTCGTTGAAGGAAATCTCCACGACACTGCAGCCGCGCTCCTGCGCAGCCTTCAGAACCACTTGTTCAAATTCGTTTCTCTGCATGGCGTTTCGGATAACAAAAATAGAAGCCCTGCGGCCTCTATCATCATTCACGAGCGCAAAGATACGAAAAAATCCTATATTTGCAACGTGGATAATAAAACATTCAACAAATACTTCTCCGTATTCATCATGGTGGGAATGACCGTAGTCACGATTGCCGCCACCGCACTCAAGCTCGGGCCCGCCGATGAACACGCCAGGATTCTCCTGGTAATAGCCGCATTCGGCTCTCTTATGGGCGTAGCGGCAACCGTAGCCTCCGCCAGCGGCAAGATAATTACCTTCCTGTTCGGACTGCTGGACGTGAGCATCTACGGAGTCATGTGCCTGATCAACTGGAAGAACGGAAGTTCGGGCCTGGGCAATGCCGTACTGCATTTCCTGTATTTCATCCCCATGCAGTTCGTGGGCTTTTTCCAGTGGCGCAAGCGCGGCAACAACGACGAAGGCAGCGTCAAGGCAAGGCGCCTGACAGGCAGGCAGCGGATACTGGCGTGCCTTGTGTTCCTTGCCGGATCCGTCATCGCATACCTGATTATCGCCCGGTTCGACAAGTCCGCCGCCGACACATTCATCAAGACCGCAGTGGTGCTTGACGTACTTCCCCTGATGTGCAACGTCATCGGCCAGTTGCTGATGAGCACGGCCTACATGGAGCAGTGGATATTCTGGATTGGAGTCAATGTGAGCACCATTACGATGTGGGCCGTCACCCTGCACAACGACGCCGGTTCCACCTATGCCCTGATCTATATCATCAAGTATTCTTTCTACCTGATCAATTCAATCAACGGTCTGAGGAACTGGATACTGTTAAGCAGGCCAGACTCTCAGGACCCTCGTTGAACAGCAGGTCCATGACCGACAGGCCCGGGACGAATCCGAACTTTTCGCGGAACACCTGCCAGTAAGGGCGCACAAGACCCTCGGCCGGCTTTTTGGGGCTTAGCCTGTCGCGCCAGTTTTCTTCGACATCCAGCGCAAAATCGACCGTCGGTACAATCTCCGGGGCTATTCCTATCTTGCGGCAGAAGAAGTCGATAATGTCCAGATTCATATCCCAGAGAGTTTCCTGCCGCCTCTCAAGGATGGCAAATAGCTCGTCGCGGTAATACTCGAAAAACGGGGAACTGTAGTATGCGGTATCGATGGCGTACTCGCACTGGCGGAGCCAGTCGGTGCTCCAGTCCACCCTCACCTTGCTTATCAGGCGCTCGCCGTCGTGCAACACGGGCACGCGCAGGTCCATTGGGCCATTGGCGGTGAGGATGCGGCAGCGGTTGCGCCACGTCTGCTTCCGGTAGCTCTCGCAGGCCTCCAGATACACCGATTCCTTCGCCGCAAGCAGGGCGAACCAGTCTACCGGGGGAAACCAGGCAGTGGAGAGCGTCATCAGTCGTCGAGCGACGGCTTGGAACCTGCGCGCACTATGCCGCGCTTGGAGTTCCTGATGAAGTTCAGGATTGTGTCGCGCTCCTCGGACTCGGGGAATCCGGCCTCGACGCGAATCATGGCGTCGGAGAAGTTGTATCCCTGGTAATAGAGCACGTCGTAGATGTCCTTTATGGTGCGTATGCGGTCGGAATCGAATCCACGGCGCCTCAGGCCCACCAGATTAACGCCGGCGTAGCATATGGGAGTGCGCCCGCACATGGAATACGGGGGGATGTCCTTGTTGACGAGGCACTGGCTGCCGACCATTGCGTGAGCGCCTATCTTGCTGAACTGGTGCACCTTGGTGCCGCCGCCGATAATCGCCCAGTCGTCCACGTCGGTCTCGCCCGCGAGGCCCACGAAACTCACCAGGATGCAGTGGCTGCCAACGTTGCAGTCGTGAGCCACGTGCACGTAGGACATGATCAGGGTGTCGCTGCCCACGCGGGTGACGCCCTTGCCACTGGCTGCCGTGCCGCGGTTTATGGTGGCGCATTCGCGGATGTTGACGCGGTCGCCTATCTCAACCCAGCTCACCTCGCCGGCGAACTTGAGGTCCTGGGGAATCGCCCCCACGACGGCTCCGGGGAATACGTTGCAGAAACGCCCCATCCTGACATACGGGAAAATGGTGGAATGAGGGAGCAGTTTGCAGCCCTCCCCTATCTCCACGTTGTCGTCGACGAAACAGTAAGGACCTATCTCGACGTCGGCGGCAAGCTTTGCGCCGGGATGCACGGTGGCGAGAGGATGAATTATTGCCATGATTATTTCTTGATCTTGAAAACTTCCCTGGCGGCGGCGTTGTTGAGGGTGTGGCCGGACTTGTAGGCCTCGATCCGCACTTTGGGGAAACCGCCGCAGAGACGCATGTCGCCTATGATGTCGAGCAGCTTGTGGCGCGCGCACTCGTCGGGGAAATGCAGTTCCACGTTGCTCAGATAGCCTTCGGGCTTGACGTCCAGGTCTTTCTTGCCGAGGCGCCTGGAGAGCAGCCACCGGTGGAATCCGCCCAGGGGCTTGTCCACTATGACGATTGCGTTGCCGAGGTCGCCGCCCTGGGCAAGGCCGAGGGCCGTAAGCAGCCACACTTCGCGGAGGAAGCAGAAAGGGCGGCAGGGCGCTATCTGGGTGGCATAATCGTCGCCGGGACCGAAGGTTACGGTCTGTTTTCCGGGGAAACGGTGCTTGAAATCTATGGTGAGTTCTATGGAAGGCTGGGGATTGGGGGCCACCTTTATCCATGCTCCGGTCTTGCCGTTGCGGACTATGACCTCATGGGGAATCTCCACCCATTTGCGGGGAGCGTCCTGTTCCAGCAGGCCGTCGGCGGCGATTGCCTTCACGAAACAGATGGCACTGCCGTCGAGAATGGGAATCTCGCGGTTGTCGACCTCCACGATGGCGTTGTCGACACCCAGTCCGGTAAGCGCAGACATGAGGTGCTCGATCGTTCCCACCTCTGCGCGGCCCTTCCCCAGAAGGGTGCTGCGGCGCGTTGAGCGCACGTTGCCGGCGACGGCAGGAATCTGCAGTCCGCCGAGGTCGGTACGCACGAATACGACACCCGTATCCACGGGCGCAGGGCAAAGCCGCACATGGGCATATTTGCCCGTGTGAAGTCCCTTCCCCTCAAAAGTATATGTATTTTTGAGCGTGTGCTGATTCATTTCGCCGCAAAGATAGGGATTATTTCCCTAAATGCCTAATCGAGCAGTCTCTTCACCAGCTTGAACATTCCGTACGGCATGTAGCGGAATTTCAGATCGATGCCGGTGGGAGTGCAGAGCACCGAGCGCTCGTGCGAAAAAGCCAGGAAACTGCGTTCGCTGTGGTAACTTCCCATTCCGGAATTGCCCACACCGCCGAAAGGCATCCTGCTGTTGGCGATATGCATGATGACGTCGTTGATGCAGGCGCCGCCGGAGGTGGTCTTTGAAATCAGGTCCCAGCCGTCGGCGGGCTTGCCGAAGTAATAGAAGGCCAGCGGCTTCTCGCGGGAAGTGACGAACTCCGCCACCTCGCTGCGGTCGCGGAAGGTCATGATCGGGAATATGGGACCGAAGATTTCCTCCTGCATGACGGGGGCGTCGGGACTCACTCCGTCGAGAAGCGTGGGCTCGAACCAGCGCGTTTCGGGATTGGTGTGTCCGCCGGCAATCACGGTGCCGTCTTTCAGATAACCGCTCAGGCGCGCGAAAGCCTTGTCGGAAACGATGTGCACGAAGTGCTCGGAATGCCCGGTGCCGTCGGGGTACAGGGCTGCGAGCTCCTGCTTGAACGCCTCGACGAAGGCATCCTTGATGTCAGTGTGAAGGAACAGGTAATCGGGAGCGATGCAGGTCTGGCCGCTGTTGAGGCACTTGCCCCAGGCAATGCGGCGTGCGGCTATCTTCAGGTCGGCGTCTTTGTCTACAATACAGGGACTCTTGCCTCCGAGCTCGAGCACCAGCGGAGTGAGGTATTTTGCCTGCGACTCCATTACGATGCGTCCGAGGGCAGGGCTGCCGGTAAAGAACACCAGGTCGTAACGGTGTTTCAGCAATTCGGTGTTGACGTCCCTGTTGCCCAGGACTACCGAAACATAATCCCCGGGGAAGGTATCCTCTATCATCAGGCGCAGCGTCTCCGACACGTTCGGCACGTAGGGCGAGGGCTTGAGGATGGCGGTACAGCCTGCCGCGATGGCGCCGACGAGGGGGCTGAGCAGCAACTGCACGGGATAATTCCACGGCGACACTATGAGCGTGCAGCCGAGGGGCTCGCGCACCACGTAACTGCCGGACGGCATACAGGCCACCGGCGTGTGCACCTTGCGGCGGCGCGCCCACCTGTCCAGATGCTTCCTGGCGTCCTTTATCTCACCGTACACAAGGCCTATTTCCGTCATGAAGGCCTCTTCGTAAGACTTGTGAAGGTCTGTGCGGAGGGCGTCGCACAGCGGCTTCTCCCACGTTTGCAGGCCTTTGTAAAAAGCGTCAAGCATGCGCTTGCGGTATGCCAGGTCGCGGGTCGTGCCGCCGGCGAACAGCTTCCGCTGTGCCGATACGAGGGCCTCAATGCCCTGAGGAGTAGGTTCAATCATCGTTATTCGTCTGCTGACTTCTTGAATTTGGCGTAAGCCTTGAGATATGTCTTGTGGTCGATTGCAGGGCTGCCGTACACCATTGAGCCCTCCTTGGAGATGTTGCCTATGACGGCAGATTTGGCGCCCACGGTGGTGTGCGGAGCAATCTTGACATGGCCGACAACGCCTGACTGGCCGGCGAATACGCAACCCTCGCCGATCTGCGAGGAGCCGGCGATTCCGGTCATGGCCGCCATGGCGGTGTTCTTGCCTACCACCACGTTGTGGGCGATCTGGCAAAGGTTGTCGATGCGCACTCCGTCTTCGATTATCGTGGATTCCATGGGTGCGCGGTCGATGGTGGTATTGGATCCGACTTCCACGTCGTTGCCTATCACCACGTTGCCCAGATGCTCTATCTTCTGCCAGCTGCCGTCGGGCTGCTTTACGTTGCCGAAACCGTCGTCGCCGATGATGCATCCGGCGTGAAGGATCACCCGGTCGCCTATGACCATCCCCGGGAAAATGTGAACCCCGGGATAAATGATGCACTGACTTCCGATGACGGTTCCCTCCCCGATGGTGACGTTGTCGCCTATGCGGGTACAGTCGCCGATACGGCATTTGGGCCCTATCTTTACGAAGTCGCCCACCCATACGCGCTTGCCTAGCCTGGCACTGCAGGCTATGCGGCTGCGCAGACTGCGGCGGCGGCGATACTGCTTCTTTTCGTCGGCCTCCATTTTAAGCAGGGCGGAGACTGCGGCATACGCGTCCGGCACCCTGATGAGGGTGGAAGATACTTCCTGCCTGGGCTTAAAATCAGAATTCACCAGCAAGGCCGAAGCCTTGCCGGTGTAAACGTAGTGCTCGTATTTGGGATTTGCGAAGAAGCATATCTGCCCCGGTCCTCCGTGCTCGATCTTTGCGAACCCGCGGATCCGCACATCAGGGTCTCCGTCAACCGTGCCGCCTAGAATCGCCGCCAGTTCCCTTGCCGTTTTGTCCATGCTAGAATCTCCAGCCAAGAGTGAGGACGACATCGAAGATGCTGCGGCTCAGCCTTTCGAGAGGCATCCCGGTAGCAACGTGCATATCGTTCTTGTCAATCACGTCGTATCCGCCGTAATAATAGGGGGAATAGTAGTTGACTGGATAGTCGGTCAGGCGCACGGCGGCATCGGCGAAGAAAGAACCTTCGGACGAGTATCCGAGGCCCGCGGACCATGCCGTTGTGACGTTGTTGAAATACGTGAAATCCGAAAGCACCTGCTGCACGCCCTCCCAGTTCTCGGGAGTGACCATGTTGCCGTTCTTGTCGTATGCGTACTTTTCGGGATCGGTCACCAGGCTGAATCCGGCACGCAGCGCGATTGCGGGAGTGGGCTTGACCTCGACGCCGGTGCGCAAGGAATGCGACACTCCGCAGAAAAGGCTGTTGGCGGTGTTGGTGGCGGCCCAGGTGTGGGCATCGAAGAACGACTCGCCCAGATCCTTGTATTTCATCACGCTGTAGTCGGTGAGTTCGTAGTCGACGCTGACGAATCCGGAATTGCCGAAGGTGTATGCAACGCCCGCGTTGACTATGTAAGGAGTGCGCATCCTGTAGGTGTACTGGCCCACGTCGGACCTGGCGCTGCCGCTGAAGGAGCTGTTGGCATAATCGACGGATGCCGAGTACTGCCACTGCTCCTCGATGGTGAGGGCGGTGGGAGTCTGGATTGCGGCACCGACCCTCAGGCCGGCGACGGGCAGCCAGATGAATCCGAATTTGCCGTAGATACCGCTTGCCGAGGTGTTGAGCCGGTAACCGTTGGTCGAGGTCAGGTAGTTGGTGGCAACCTTGCCGCCGTCCTTGTCGTAGAAGATCACGGGGAACTGCTCGGAAGACTCGGGGGTCTCGATGAAGCTCTCTTCCCTGCGGTACTCCAGGAACGGCATGCCCATGTTGAATCCGAAGTAGAATTCGTCGGACACGTTGAAACCGAGGTTGAAGATCATGTCGGTCTTGGAACCGTATGTGTTGTACTGGGCCGTCTGGTTCAGCGTACCGGGGACATAATGGTATTTCTCGTTGTCGGCTATCCTCTGGTTGGCTCCGGCATAGATGTAAGAGCCGTCGGGGCCGTATTCTCCGATCTGGTTGGCGCAGTATGCGGTGTACAGGTCGTTGCTGAAATCGGTGTACGCGGCACCGGTTGCCGCAGCCGCCATGTTGCCCAGGAACGAGGTGCGGTCGTTGACTCCGTGCCCGGTAGTGTAGTTGAGATAGGTGTTCGTGTTATTTGCCAGGAAGCCCACGGTCACGTGCTTGACGCCGTAATTGCGGCCGGTGTACAGAACCATCGTTCCGCCCATGTTGGGTATGTTGAACTTGGTGTGAGAAGTCTTGGACAAAGCGTCGAATTGCTGGGAGCCGTCGGCTGACCATGCCACGCCGGTGTTCTGGAAGAGCAGGGCGGGAGTGATGGTGAACTGGCCGTAATTGTTGACGGCGGATCCTGCCGGATTGATTCCTATCGAGCCCAGGTCGCCGCCCAGGGCGGTCATGGCGTTGCCAAGGGCAGTCGAACGGGCGGTGCCGTAATAGTTGTTGCGGCTGAGAAGCTCAGCGTAGTATGTATCCTGCGCGCCTGCGGCCACTGCCAGGCCGAACAGCGCAATTGCGAGTGTGAAGATTCGTTTCATAATGCAAAAGTGTCAAGGTTGATTATCTGCGGCCGCCACCGCCACCGCCGGAACCGCCGCTGTAGCCACCGCTACTGCTGCTACCGCCGGAATAGCCACCGCCGCCGCTGGAATAACTGCCGCCACCGGAGTAGCTGCCGCCGGAGCCGCGGGAAGAATCGCCCGAATAACTGTCGGAGGAACTGCGGACGGATCCGCTGGAATAGCTGCTGCGGGAGTTGGATCCGCGTGAGCTGGAGCTGCCCTCGACGCGGGGACTGAAGTCGATGCTGCTGCGGGAATAGTTGGACCTGCGGGTGTATCCGGCGTCGCCCGAGCCTTTGACTGAGCCGCTGCCGGCCGTGCCGCCGGATCGCATTCCCGTTACGCCGCCGGAACGTTTGAAGCCCGAGACGGGTGCGGGATTGGAGCCCGTGTTCATGTTGCCGGAGCGACGGTAGTTGCCGGAAGGATTTGCATTTCCCGAAGCGTATCCGGAAGGAGCGAAGCCGTGATACCCGCTGTAACCGTAGCTGTAGTGATACGGACGGTAGTAGTACGGGCTGTAGTAGTCGTGGTAATACCAACTGCCGTAGTACGAGTACGGGCCCCAGTAAGGATCGAACCAGGGGTCGGTCCAGAAGCCTATCCACGGATTGTAGGAGAGGCTGCCCATGTACCAGTAGGGCGACCAGGCATAGCCCCTGTATCCGAAGTACGGGCCGTAGTAGTACGGATTATAGTAGTAGGAGAAACGGATATCGTCATCCGCGAGCGCCAGGGTGTCGGCCTGCCTCTTGGAGGAAAGCTGCTGGGCAGCCATGTCCTTGAAGTCCTCTTCGGAATAAAGCTCGACGACAGGTTGCGGACGGTAATAGATTCCGTCGGGATATTGCTGGTTCGAGGCATATTGAGCGGTCGTACCACAAGATGCCAGTGCCATCAGCAAGGGCAATAAAAGTATCAGGGTCCGTTTCATTTTTTACCTCCTTTAAGAAAAGTTTGTATATTTGTGTCGCAATATCCGTGCCGCGCGCGGGTATTACCTGAATGCAAATTTGGCAAAAATTTCTAAATATGGCAAAAGAGGTTACTAAAAGAGATGAAAATTACTCGCAGTGGTACAACGACCTGGCGCTGAAAGCAGACCTTGCGGAGCAGTCCGCAGTACGCGGATGCATGGTCATAAAGCCTTATGGTTATGCGATTTGGGAGAAAATGCAGTCGATCCTTGACGGCATGTTCAAGAAGACGGGAGTTCAGAATGCGTACTTCCCCCTGTTCATTCCCAAATCTTTCTTCAGCCGCGAGGCCGAGCACGTGGCAGGCTTTGCCAAAGAGTGCGCCGTGGTGACTCACCACCGCCTGATGAACGATCCCGACGGCAACGGAGTGGTGGTCGACCCTTCCGCAAAGCTGGAGGAAGAACTCATCGTCCGCCCCACTTCCGAAACAATAATCTGGAATACATACAAGAACTGGATCACTTCATGGCGCGACCTGCCGCTGCTCTGCAACCAGTGGTGCAACGTGGTACGCTGGGAGATGCGCACCCGCCTGTTCCTCCGCACCGCGGAGTTCCTGTGGCAGGAGGGACATACCGCGCACGCCACCGCAGAAGA